>Ga0210056_1001011_pt1 | contig 24382 bp, 20 predicted proteins | sample CryGeyCG2014_080_2_FD_183965 | JGI IMG/M metagenome (GOLD analysis project Ga0210056, IMG submission 183965) | Groundwater microbial communities from aquifer - Crystal Geyser CG07_land_8/20/14_0.80 (SPAdes) (version 2) | ecosystem: Environmental > Aquatic > Deep subsurface > Groundwater | place... | reverse complement strand
TGATCATGCTGGTGGATGTTCCTGTCCACAAAACGGCCCAAGAACTGGGAGTCACCCGCACCTCGATTTATACCAAATACACTGGACTCTCGCCTCCCTAATTCATTCACATAACTCCGGCGAATCTGTTTGTGACGCCATAACTATTTTTGATCCTTATATCGGAGTTCCAGATCCAGAATAAAAGAGGTAGACTTTTTTCGTAAAACAATCTATATTTTAACGACTATAACAGTTAAGCTATGAGGGCTCTGGATAATCCATGCTTATTTCATAGCTTTCTTATTCTACCTTTGCCCATGAAAAAATTCTCTGACTGGAAACTCAGGAATAAACTCATCTTTATTATCTCTCTTTTAGTTATCATCCCCTTGATTTTTTTTTCTTTCCTCGCAACAAGTGAGTTCAGTTCAGCTCTAAAAGCAGGGGAAGATCAGAAATTGGAAAATATCGTTAATACCCTCCACGCCCTTTGTGAAACCAACTTATCAGTTATAGAAAATACTTCCCTAATTCCACCCCCTCAGCTTTCCAAAATAAGGGAAATTGTGAAAAGTATTGTTATCGGAAAGACCGGATATGCTTATGTGCTGGACCGGCAGGGCAATCTAATCATCCACCCCACGAAGGAGGGGGAAAATATTAGCCACTGGGAAGATTCTAAGGGCAATTATTTTATCAAGGAGATGATTGAAAAGGCGATCTCCACAGGGGGATCAAAGATAGGAGAAATTCGCTACCCGTGGATTAATGTGGAACTGGGAGAGACCTCTTCTCGGATAAAAATTGTGAAGTTTCGCTATCTGCCCCAATTGGGGTGGGTTATAGCAGCCGGAAGCTATGAGGAGGAAATCTTCAAGGCGGTTTATGAGACTGAAAAAACTGTTGTCATTTTAACTACAACCAGCCTGGGAATAGCCTTGATATTCATGATTATACTGGCGCGTTTTCTAACCCGTCCAATTCTGCAGTTGACCAGTGTTTCATCCCGAATGGCGGAAGGGGAGTTCTCCCTTCGGGTTGACATTTCACAACAAGATGAAATCGGTCAACTGGCGCACTCTTTTAATTGTATGGGAGAACAGATTCAGAAGTACACCCAAAATTTAGAACAGGCTGTAACCCAGCGGACTCAGGAGCTAGCAGATTCAAAAGAAGAATATAAAAAAATATCGACACTGTTGACCAACATCTTAGAGAGCTCCACTGAATATGCCATTGTTGCCATTGATATTGAAGGAGAAATCCTGGAATTTAATATGGGCGCCAGAAACCTTTTCGGATGGACAAGGGAAGAGATGATCGGAGAGAATATTTCCAGGACTTATGCTAATAGCGAGGATTGTCTCCTTGAAAGGGAAGAATTGCAAGGATTACGAAGGGGACGTGCAATAGAGAAAGAGGCAGAGCGAGGGAAAAAGGACGGCGGAAGATTTCTTGGCAGAACAGTGATAACCGCTATGAGGAATGCCAGGGGTGAACTTTTCGGATATCTGGAAATATCACTGGATATTACCGAGCGAAAACGTCTGGAACAAGAATTAAAAGAGACAAAAGACTATTTAGAAAATATCCTCGAAAGCTCGGTGGATGGGATTATAACAACTGACCGGAAAGGGATTCTTACCCGTATTAACAGGGGACTGGAAGATATTCTTCATGTCAAGAAGGAGGAAGTTATCGGTAAGCACGTTTCTATTCTCTATCTGGACGGAATAGCCGAGGCTCGAAAGATCATGAGCAGCCTTCGTCGTGACCATAAATTCAGCAATTATAAGATGACCCTGGTTGACAGGAATGGCAGGGATATCCCCATTAATACATCCGCCGCCCTCTTAAAAAATTTCAGGGGGGAAACCATAGGAACGGTGGGTATTTTCCAGGACCTGACCGAAAAAAGAAAGCTGGAGGCAGATCTCCAGAAAGCTGAGGCATCCCTTATTCAGGGCGCCAAAATGCGGGAACTGGGAGATCTGGTTTCAGGTGTGGCACATGAAATAAACAATCCCCTCATGGCCTCCCAGACTATCCTTTATCGTATCAGAGAGAATCTCCATCAAGACTGCCCCAATGAAAGACTTATAGGTTTGATAGGTCGCTGCAATGATCGTATCGCCACCATTGTTAACCATCTCCGGGAGTTCTCAAGAGAAACGGAAACGCATTTTGAACCTTTAGATATAAGGATACCGATAAACAATTCTCTCCTTATAACTGAACAGCAGCTCCTTGATCACAATATTAAAATAGTAAAGGATTTTTTTCCCGAATTACCCTGGGTAATAGGAAGCGCCTCTCAACTCGAGCAGGTTTTTTTAAACATCATCAGTAACGCAAGGGATGCTTTAGATAAGCAGGAGTCAGATAAGGAACTCATAATCCGCTCTTTTTACCGGTCTAAGGATGGAGCGCCAGGGGAGGTCATCATTTCGTTTACCGATACAGGTCCAGGGATATCACCGGAAATTAAGCACAAGATATTTGACCCGTTCTTTTCAACTAAAGAAGTAGGGAGCGGGACAGGCCTTGGTCTCTCTATCTGCTATGGTATCGTAGAAAAGCATGGAGGCCGGATAGAGGTGGATAGCGAGGTGGGAAAGGGGGCTACCTTTAGGGTCATCCTACCCGCAATTGCCAGCGACAACTCAATAGAGAAAGGAAATACAGGCAATGTCTAAAAAGATTCTTGTTGTTGACGATGATGAGCTTGTTTTGATAGCCCTGGAAGAGCTGCTCAAGCCCTGTGGCTACGAGGTGTCAACCGCCTTAAACGGTCAGGTTGCTCTGGAAAAGGCAGGTGAGGAGAAATTCGACCTTATGATACTGGATATTATCATGCCGGGTATTGATGGCTTCGAGCTCTGCCGAAAAATCAGGGAAATGGAACTATACCGTACTGTTCCCATTATTATACTCACAGCCAAGAGCAGCAAGGAGGATACGCAAAAGGGCATCGATGCCGGCGCGAACCTATTTTTGCCAAAACCCATGGCACCCCAGCGTCTCCTTGACTTAGTAAAAAATTCGTTAGAATAGGTATCCCCTCCCATCAAGGGAGGGGAAAGTAGTTGGTGACACTCCCATTAAGGGAGAGAAATCTACCCACTTGAAATGAGAAAGAGCCTAAAAAGCCAACTTTGGGATCGCAAAGTAATCCGCCAGAGGTGGACCAGATGTAAGGCGCGCAAATCCTGAGGAATGAGGCATAAATGCATAAAATCTTCGTTGGTTCAACTGGTTCCCAATCGGGACAGAGTTTGGCAGCATGGGTTATGGCAGAGATTTTTCATTCAAAAGGCATGCAGACAGGTTTTTTTAAGCCCTTTGTCACCCGTCCCATGATTAAAGATGGACGAATAATAGATAGAGACGCCCTTTTAATGAAAGAGTATCTTTGTCTTCAGGAGGATTTAGGACTCATCTCTCCGGTTGTCCCTGAAGAATCTCCAGGAGATAAAGCCACCAGGAAGGAACAGATTAAAAACATCAAAAAAAGTTATGAAGTTGTGAAGGAAGAAAAAGATGCCCTCGTAATTATGGGGTCAGAGCAAATCTTTCATGACTCTGACTCCCCTTATTTGCCCGATGGTCATCTTGTAAACCAGTTTGACTGTCCGGTTTTGCTGGTTGATAAATTTCAGAGTGAGAGCATGTCTATATATTCAGTGCTGGCGGTAAATTCATTCTTGAACGGAAGAGTCAAGATCGTAATCATTAATCGGGTTTTACCTGACAGCCTGGAACCTGTCCGCCGAAAACTTGTCCCCCTTTTTCAGGAAAGAGGACTGCCCGTTGTCTTTATTGTGCCTCAAGATCGGATTCTGGCTTGTTTAACCATTCGTCACATCGTTGATATCGTTAAGGGCGATGTGCTGACAGGAGAAGAACGCCTGGATAGCCTGGTGGAAAACACCTCCATCAGTTCCTCTCACCTTCAGGGTTCGTTAAATTTATTCCGCAGGGTTTTTAACAAAATTATCCTTCTTGGACCAACAGTGGATAATTCACCTGTACCTTTTATTCCCCCTGTTGTTACCGGTATTTTGCTGACCGGAGGACGAAGGCCGGCTCCCATTGTAATCAATACTTGCAAGGATTTTGGCATCCCATTGATTTCGACCCCCTACGATACCTTTACTACCATGGAGAATATCCAGAATCGGCAAATACATATCACCAGTAAAGATGTCTACAAGCTCAAACGATTTCTCCAGCTCATGGGTGAGGAAGATGCTGTCCGAAAGATTGTAGGGCAAACTGTTTAAGCTCAATCCCTAAAATTGATAACTATTCAGGTAGGCACAGAGGCACAGAGCACCAAAGGCACAAAGTATAGTTCAGTTACCAGTTATCAGTTACCAGTTATCGGTTAATTATTAACTGTAAACTGTTAACCGTAAACCGTATTTTTAGTGCCTTTGCCACTTTGTGCCTGAGTAGTTACTGAAGTCGAGAACATGTCCTGGATATATAAAATAAGTCACCTCTCAGATCTTGAAAAAGAAGGTCTTTATCGTGTTATAATTCCACCTTCAATATTTCATCGTTATAGCATTAGCCCGGTTCTTTTCATTAATGAAAAACAGGAGCGTCTGGTTCGGTTTTATTGTCCGCCGAAGGACAATGCAGCCATTATCGAAGTAAAGCGGGAGGTGACAGACCATGATAGTGTCTTCTTTTCCCAGATATCTGACACCACGGACAGAACTCAGCTTTGTCTCGATTTTATCATTATCAATGATCCTGATAGCGAGAGGTTTAACACTGATGTTGATATGATGGGAAAGGACACTCTTTTTGGACGGGCATCCCGAAATATAAATGAAGAGGTAAAAGCTATGAAGGCTGGTTTATCTCCGGGCCAGGTCAGAAGAGGACTCCGGTTAACCGGCCAATTCATCAATTGTCTGGAGCACTTCGCCCGGATTATGGGAATAAAGTCGATCGTCTTAGATGCCCTTTTCTATCATAACGCGATTATTTATGAGATGTATGGCTTTTCTTATTTTGAGGGGCTTCTAAGGATGAAACGCATCCATGAACTTTTTCAGTCCGGCAATATCCTCCATGATAAGTTGAATGGTTCTTCCCCTTTTCGACAGACAGGGTTTCATAGATCGATCCGTGGACGAAGTTGGGCAATTCACGATGGCATCCTCAATGATATTGATGACGAAATACTAGAAGGGGCATGGTTTTCCCCAAAAATGTACAAAATGATTGATAAGCCTCGAAAGGTTTGTACTTTCCCCAATGCTCAGTATTGAGCAGACTTCTGCCCCAATGCCTTTTCGGTTTGTACAAAACGCCAGACATTCTCAAAAAGACAATCGCCAGTTGACAGGGTGTAAACTGGATGTTTACAAGAAAGGTCGTTACCCCATACAATCCTTTTCTCTTGTTGTAATTGGTGACCAATTTAACCTGTCTTTTCAACTGGTTATTTTCGCGTCAAATAGTTCCCCCCCCTCTCTCTCCGCCGGTCTGATCTTCATTACCAGTCGTTTCCAACCTGAGCTTCATGAATGAACCCCTTCTCAAGAAGGTACTCAATCGCCACCCTGATATCACCGCGGGTACAATTTTCTAAGTAGTTTGTCCTGAAAAATTCCCTTTTCCGCTCTCTGGTGCAGGTTTTTTGACCCATCTATGACTTGCTCCAGGCATTTTCGGGAACTCACCCTTCCTGCCTGTGCGTAGCACGCAGACAGGCGGGCTCAAACACCTGAAAATGCTTATCTTCCGCTTTGTCAAGATGGGTGCCCCAAAATCCTGCTCATGTTCGCTCCAAAAGAAATTTTTCATTTTTCAGGGTGGGCTAAGTACGAGAACGCAACTAATATGCCAATTTCTTTGATCTGCCTCAGGGGTTCTATGCCTTAAATATTTTTGAAAAAATCATTGTAATAGGTCTCCAAATTTGGTAGATTAAGGTTTGTTAACCTTAATAGCCAACCTGAATCCAATATGATAGTACCGAAGAAGAGGCCAATAGTCAACGGATAAAAGTTGCCACCCAAGCGGGAAGGACGGCCTGAGATTATGTAGTCCGTTCTGAAAGATGAAATTCTTCAGGGCGAACAAATCGGAATTCAATAAAAAGGAGGTAATAGTGTATGTAACGGAGTCAAATCAATCATTGAGAATCTGGGAGGAAAGGAGATTTTGAAGATTCAACCTGATCAGGATGAAGAAGCAGTAAAAACGACTAGAACTTTAAATTTAAAAAGGAGATAAAAAAATGATTTCAATGCTGAAGACTAAGCAATGGGTAAATGTTAGCATATTGAGTTTTGTTCTTCTGTCTTTTGCATCACCCCTCTTTGCAAGTGAAGCAGAGCTTAATATTCCTATCCTAACCGCGACTCAAAACAACCTATTAATGGCAGGTTTTCTCATTTGTTTTCTGGGGATGTGTTTTGGTCTTTATGAATACGTCAAAGTTAAAGGCCTGCCCGCTCATAAATCAATGTTAGATGTATCAGAGATTATTTTCCAGACCTGTAAGACGTATTTACTCCAGCAAGGCAAGCTCTTGCTTGTCCTGGAGATATTTATTGCCGTGTGTATCGCCTATTATTTTGGATTTTTACAAGCCATGCCGGCCCATGGGGTTTTACTAATTTTAGCCTGGTCAGTGGTTGGGATCCTCGGTTCTTATGGGGTGGCGTGGTTTGGAATAAGGATGAATACCCTTGCAAACAGCCGGATGGCATTTTCCTCTCTGGAAGGCAAACCATTAAAATTGTTGGATATCCCTTTAAGATCCGGCATGAGCATCGGACTGCTTTTAGTATGTGTGGAACTCATTATGATGCTTGCAATTCTGGTTTATATGCCCCGTGAATATGCCGGCGCTTGCTTTATAGGTTTTGCTATCGGTGAATCTCTCGGTGCATCCGTGCTTCGTATGTGTGGTGGTATCTTCACCAAAATTGCGGATATCGGCTCAGATTTAATGAAAATAGTTTTTAATATAAAGGAAGATGACCCCCGAAACCCAGGGGTTATAGCTGACTGTACCGGTGATAATGCAGGAGACAGTGTTGGCCCTACTGCCGATGGTTTTGAAACGTATGGGGTAACAGGGGTTGCTTTAATCAGCTTCATCGTGTTAGCGGTTTTCCCGCAATACCAGGCAGAACTCATCACCTGGATATTTATAATGCGAATCCTGATGATTCTTACATCTATTGGTGCATACTTTATCAATAAAATGATCACAACGGCTGTCAACGGAGGCAAAAAAAGTATCAACTTTGAAGCCCCCCTTACCTCACTGGTATGGATTACCTCGATCCTTTCCATCATAGTTACATTTATCGTCAGTTACTGGCAGCTTTCTCAGTATCCTGATAATCTATGGTTTAAGCTCTCGATCATTATAAGCTGTGGAACTCTTGCAGCGGCAATTATCCCTGAGCTAGTGAAGGCGTTTACCAGTTCCAAGTCGGCCCACTGTCAGGAGGTAGTAACTGCAGCCAGAGAAGGGGGGGCTTCCCTTGATATCCTTTCTGGTTTAGTTGCCGGCAATTTCAGCGCTTTCTGGCTCGGTATGGCTATCACTGCTTTAATGACGGTTGCCTATTTTACCAGTACCTTTGGCCTTGATAGTTTTATGATCTATTCTTCCATTTTCGCCTTTGGCCTGGTGGCGTTTGGTTTTCTTGGAATGGGGCCGGTTACCATAGCAGTAGATAGTTATGGGCCTGTTACGGATAATGCCCAGTCTATTTATGAGTTATCCCTGATTGAAACACTCCCGAATATCTCTTCTGAAATTAAAAAGGATTTTGGATTCAAACCAAACTTTGATACGGCAAAACATCAACTGGAAGAGAACGATAGCTGCGGTAATACCTTTAAAGCCACGGCAAAACCAGTCTTAATCGGTACTGCGGTAGTAGGTGCCACAACGATGATTTTCGCTTTGATTTTGCTCCTGAAGAAGACATTAGGGGTTGAACCGGAAACCATTTTAAATCTGCTGAACCCATACACCTTGTTAGGTTTCCTCTGCGGTGGAGCGGTAATCTATTGGTTTACTGGGGCTTCGATCCAGGCCGTAACTACAGGGGCTTATCGTGCCGTTCAATATATAAAGGATAACATAAAGCTCGATGATAAGACAACACTTAGCGCTTCTACTGAGAGTTCCAAAGAGGTGGTTAAGATCTGTGCGCAGTATGCCCAGAAAGGGATGTTCAATATCTTTGTGGCCATCTTCTGCTTTACCCTGGCCTTTGCCTTCTTTTCTTCGCCGGGTACTTCAAATGCTCCGGCATCCTTCTTTATTAGCTACTTAATTTCTATTGCAGTCTTTGGACTGTTCCAGGCTATTTTCATGGCTAATGCAGGCGGGTGTTGGGACAATGCCAAGAAGGTGGTGGAAGTTGATTTAAAGGAAAAAGGCACTCCCTTGCACGAAGCTACAGTTATTGGAGATACAGTAGGAGACCCCTATAAGGATACTTCTTCAGTATCATTGAATCCTATAATAAAGTTTACTACCCTTTTTGGCATTTTAGCCATGGAAATTGCAATCGCCCCAGGAATGAAGGGCATTGCAGGTTGGGTGGGGATTATCTTTTTTGTGATAAGCCTGATATTTGTTTTGCGATCATTTTGCGGCATGCGTATTCCAAAAACGTAAAACAAATTAATTAAGAATAAGTTTCAAATGCGAAATAGGTTGGCTTGCCCAATATGGGCAAGCCAACCTATTTTTGTCTAATGTGAACTACTTAAGGAGAGATGGAAGGGCAGGTTAGAACTGGTATGTGTGGAATAGCGGGGGAGAGAAGAACGTTCTCGCTTCCTCGCTGTCCGGCCGTGCCGGACTGATTCCCTCGGTCGCTCGCCCGCCTTACGTGAAGCTGACCGGCTACATTCTGCCTCACGTTTATCGGCGGACCGCTAACAGCGGCCCGCCTAACAAAACGATCGACCTGCGTTGTCACGTGCTTGCATGCTGTGCAGCAGCAAGCACGCGCCACCGCCGGTCAGCTTCACGTTAGGCGTAGAAAGGAGCGAACTATGAAGATACCATTTCCGATTTTAACAACACCCGGTTCCCTTTTCTCATCCCTCAAAGCTAAATAATCCAGTAACTATTCATTCAGCCTTTATCTAAAGCCCTGTATTTTAGACAGCCGAGACGGCTGTCCCGCGTAGTAGTTGGTTATACAACACAGTAGAACAGACGTCTCGCCCATAAGCGCTAACTTAAAGAGGTTTCCCCCATTTCATCCTCCCCCTCCGATGGGGGAGGGCGCGGGTGGGGGTGAAAAACCAATGATTTCAACAATATCCGTCACCCTCCCCTAACCCCTCCCATCGAGGGAGGGGAACAAATTGTGCTTTTAGCCTCTTTTATGCGCCTAAGTTAGCGCTTATGAGTGTCTCGCCTGTCAAATGGGGATTTCCAAATGAAAAAAGGTTGTAAAAGGACAGGAAACATGATAATAACCCTCTACGAGAATGGGTTAATTTCTACTGAGAAATCAGGCATAATGGACGATACCCCGCCGCAAGCAGCGGGGTATCGTCTTCTCTCCTGGCCGTCATTCCGTGCTTGACACGGAATCCAGTCGGGTTTTCTGGATACTGGCTTTCGCCGGTATGACTAATTCGCGGCAAGCCGCTGGGGAATGCACCCCAAGGGATTCAAATTATCAAAATTCCGATGTGGTGTCTCGCGTTGTTAACGTTTGAAAATGCAGAGTTTTAGGAGTTCCTTTTATGTTTGATATAGTAATCTCTAATGGGAAGATAATGGATGGATCCGGCACATTACCCTACAGGGGGAGTATCGGAATGAAGGGTGACATGATTTTGAAGATAGCGGCAACCACTTCTCTTTCAGGAAAAAGGATCATTGAAGCCGAAGGCATGGTGGTATCCCCTGGATTTGTGGATATACACGGCCATTCCGATTATTTTCTTTTGCTAAATCCACAGGCAGAGAGCAAGGTTCGTCAGGGGGTAACCACAGAGATTGGGGGGAACTGCGGCTATTCAGCGGCTCCAATCTTTGGAGAAGAGGCCTGTGAAAGGGAGGTCGAATACAGAAAACAGTTTTCCCTGGATTTGAACTGGCATACCGTTCAGGAATACAGTGAGTTACTGAAAAGGATTGGTATCTCCATAAATTTTGCCATCCTTTTAGGTCACAATACCATCCGTGCTTCGGTAATGGGCAAAGAGAACAGGAACCCTAGTAAAAAAGAGCTAGAAGATATGTGCATTGCTGTGGAGAAGGGGATGAATGAGGGTGCCTTCGGTCTCTCAACAGGTCTTATCTATTCCCCGGCATGTTTCTCTGAAATAGCTGAGATGGTTGCCCTGAACAATGTGGTAAAAAGGCACGAAGGGGTGTTTACAACCCATATGCGTAGTGAGGATGACCTGGTGTTAGAGGCAATTAATGAGGTGATTGAGGTAGCGAAACAGACCCATGTCCCTCTTCAGATATCCCATTTAAAGACCTCCAGGGAAAGGAATTGGAATAAACTGGATAGGATGTTTCAGGTTATAGAGAGAGCCATAGATGAAGGATTGGATATAACCTGTGATCGTTATCCATACATCGCTTCAAATACAGGGCTTCAGGCTATATTGCCTGACTGGACAACTGAAGGAGATAAGGAAACCAGGGTTAACAGGTTAAGAAATGAGACAGTAAGGGAAAAAATAAAGAATGAGATAGTAAAAAAACACCCTGAACCAGATTATTGGAAGACGATCGTAATATCCACAGTAGTATCAGAGAAGAATAATAAGTATGAAGGGATGAGTATTGCTGACTCCGCAGGTATGGTTGGAAAAGAGCCTTTTGATTTCACTATGGATGTCCTGATAGAAGAAGAGATGAACGTTTCTGCCAACTATTTTACCATGTCTGAGGATAACCTTGTAAAGATATACAGAAAGCCGTACATTATGATAGGGTCAGATGCTGCCTGCCGTGCCGATTATGGTCCTCTGGCAGAGGGTAACCCCCATCCCAGGGCTTTTGGAACGTTTCCAAGGGCATTGGGTATATATGCAAGAGAGAAGGGGATTATGACTCTCCCCATAGCAGTGAAGAAGATGACATCTGATCCATGCAGAAAGCTGGGTATTCAAAAAAGGGGCGAGTTAAGAGAGGGGTTTTATGCTGATCTGGTAATCTTCAATCCGGATACGATAGTGGATAAGGCTACCTTTTCTGAACCTATGCAGTATCCTGAAGGGATTGAGTATGTTATAGTTAATGGGGATATTACTGTAGAGAAGGGTGAGCATACAGGGTGTAAGAGTGGGAGGGTATTGAGAAAGACATGATTAAATGGCAGCCCCTTATTGGAATTACCTCGGATTACCATAAAGGGGGAGATATATTCAAAGGCCCGGCGTACTTTATAGGGAAAAACTATATCTCTGCGGTTAGAGAAGCAGGTGGGATACCTATAGTTCTGCCTTATAGTTCTGACAGAAAATTAGTGGAGAGCCTTGCAGAGAGGATTGACGGCATTCTTATAACAGGGGGAAATTTTGATATAAATCCTGTATTCTATGGAGAAGACCCTATTGATGAGATTGGAGAGTTAAATAATAAAAGAACCACCTTCGAGATGGAGATTGCCAGGATTGCATTGGGAAGAGATATGTCTGTATTGGGCATCTGTGGTGGTGAACAGTTGTTAAACGTAGCAGGTGGCGGCAGTCTGTATCAAGACATAAAGGCTCAGGTGAGGGGGGCTTCTAGCCATCAGCAGAAGATGTCTAAATCAGAAACACATCATTCAGTAATTATAGAAACTGACACAAAATTGCATTCAATCCTGGAGTGTGAGACCATAGAAGTAAACAGTACCCATCATCAGTCCATAAGGAAAATAGGGAAGGGGTTTATCCTCAACGCAAAGGCCCCTGATGGGATTGTGGAGGGGATCGAAAGTGACAGCCATAGGTTTGTCTTAGGGGTTCAATGGCATCCCGAGTTTCTCTGTCAGAAAGAGAAAAGGTTCAAGAGGCTTTTTAAGGCGTTTGTTAAGAGTTGTAAAAAAAGGCCTGAGATTTCTTGGATTTAGAGCCAGCGTTTGATGCCTTACCCACACAGATAAAAGCATTCCTTCAATATCACTTTGATACTTAGTATTATGATTATGAGGGTTGGGTTTGATAAGTCATTGGGACTGTTGAATAAAGGCCAAAATATGAGTTCTTAGATATTTTGTTCTTCAGTGTATAAATCTGTTATGCCCATTTATGAAGATCGGCGGCTAGCTTTACGTCTCCTTCGGGCAGCCTCGAGTCTTTTCCGTTTCTTTTTGACACTGGGTTTCTCATAAAATCGTCGGTGTTTGAGCTCCTTTTGCACACCTTCCAGTTGCATCCTTTTCTTGAGTACCTTAATGGCCTTTTCAATATCTCCCTTGACTTCTACAGCAATGGACATTAAACTTCCTTTCCCATAGCAAAACTCTGGATATTCCTACCTAAATGGAAGTATAAAGTCTTGCCAGTTAAACGATGGTTGAAACCTATAGCTATATTCTCCCCTATATTTTTTATGGAATAACACGAGAATAGAGTAATACCCCATTAAAATAAAAAACCCTCAGGATACCAGGAAGTTCTGAGGTTAAAAAATAAAAACTCTTTGGCTTCCTAAAAAGTTATGTTTTCTATGCTAAAATAAATAAATATAAAAATCAAGCACTAAATTTTTATTGTTCTGTAGCAATTGTTTGGAGAGGATAAAATTTTACCAACGACTTCTTTATGTTCTCTGCATCCAACCAGGACTTTCACATCTTCGTAATTTGCGGGATGATATGGTAGGAGGTATTTATTCTTAACCTTTACTATACGCTTTATGGATTCTTCGATCCTTGCTTCAGGCAATTTCCCTTCATCTATCGCCTCAAGGGTAGACTGAATGGCCTTTTTTTGTTTCTCTATATTATTTCCAATGAGGATAACATCTACCCCTGCGTTTATAGCATTTACTGTAGCCTCTCCAATGGGATAGTTTTTAGCTATAGAACCCATCTCCATATCGTCGCTTATAATCAACCCTTTAAATCCCAGTTTCTTTCTTAACAGACCTTTTAATATCCTCTCAGAGAGAGTGGCAGGCATAGAAATGTCCCACGCAGGGTAAAGGACATGGGCGGTCATTATTGCCTCTAAACTGCTTCCTATAGCTTCTATAAATGGTTTCAATTCTACCCCTTCCAATCTCTTGATACTGTGTTTAACCACAGGTAGCTGTTTATGGGAATCCAATTCTGTATCACCGTGGCCCGGAAAGTGTTTACCTGTAGCTATCACTCGATTTTCCTGGAGTCCTTTTATAAAGGCATTACCCAGGGTTGAGACTATAGAGGGATCTGCCCCAAAAGACCGATCTCCTATCACAGGATTATCAGGGTTTGTATTGACGTCCAGAACCGGGGCAAGATCCATATTTATCCCTACAGACCGGAGTTCCCTCGCTAAAATCCCCCCAAGGTTAAAGACCAGCTCAACAGCCTTATACTTCTCATAAGAAAATTCTGTACAGCCTTTCCCCTCTTTTTTGATTTCCTCCAACTCTTTTTCAAATATCTCTCCCAGGATGCCTGCAGGTGGGAATTGGGTGAAGGGTTCTTTCAGTCTGGATACCCTTCCTCCCTCCTGGTCGATTGATAAAAATAGAGGGGTGTCTGGTGAAAGGCTCTGGAGATCATTGCATAGATTAGCCAGTTGTATGGGGTCGTTGATGTTTCTGGAAAATAGAATTACACCACCAATCTGATAATGTTGAATTATATTCATCAGATATTTAGATACCTTACAGCCGTCGAAGCCAATCATAAACATCTGACCAACTCTATCTTTTATCACCAGTTGCCCTCCTTAGTCCTTTCTCACATCCAGTGTGTCTCTTAATCCATCTCCAAGAAAGTTAAAGCCCAGTACTGTTATCATAATAGCCAATCCTGGAAATGTGGTCATATGAGGAGCTACCAGCAGGAACTGTACCCCTTCATTCAACATGCTTCCCCAGCTTGGGGTGGGTGGCTGAGCCCCCAATCCTAAAAAGCTCAGGCTTGCCTCAGCGAGAATTACCGCCGCCATTCCAAAGGTAGTCTCTACGATCAAAGGTGAAAGGATATTCGGGAGGATATGGTGCATTATTATTCTGGGGGGCTTTGCTCCCAATGCCCTGGCAGCAACTATGTACTCTCGCTCCTTTACACGGTAAGTATCTGCCCTCTTACAATCCTGGCATAACCAACCCATCCTGTTAAACATAAAGCCAGTATCACATTATTAAGGCTTGGCCCCAGGACTGCTGTCAAGGCAATTGCTAAAAGAATACCAGGGAACGCTAAAAGGATATCCACGATCCTCATGAATAACTCGTCTATCCAGCCCCCGTTGTAGCCGGCCAAAGACCCTATAAATGTCCCGATCAGTAGTGATATACCCACTACAGCCAGTCCTACAAATACTGAGATTCTGGAACCATAGATTATCCTGCTCAGATTATCCCTTCCCAGTTTGTCTTGCCCGAGGGGATGTTCCTGACTTGATGGATTTAACCCTCCTCTTAAGCTCTGCTCAAAGGGACTGGAAGGGGCTAAATAAGGGGCGAAGACAGCCACGAATATCAATGTCCCGATTATAAACAATCCTACTATAGCAATTTTATTTCTAAACATATCCCGAAATCAACCTTGATGGCTTCATAAAAAGTCGAAAAAATCCCTCTCCCTCGATGGGAGAGGGTTGGGGTGAGGGTGACCCCCCTCCCCTTCATCCCCTCCCACAAGGGGAGGGGAAATGGGACTTTTTACGAGTCTATCAGCCTATTATCTCAATTTAATCCTGGGGTCGATATAAGAGTATGCAATATCCGTCATGAGATTTATCAAGACATAGCTGATGGATATTATTAAAACACACCCCTGTACCAGGGGATAGTCCCTGGTGTTTATAGCCTGAATGAGAAGCCTGCCTATCCCGGGCCAGGAAAAGATAGTCTCAGTGATGATTGCGCCGGCCAGGAGGGCACCAAACTGCAATCCAACTATCGTTATAACAGGAACCAGAGCATTTTTAAGGGCATGTTTGAGGATAACCCTTACCTCCGATAACCCTTTAGCCCTGGCAGCAACAATATACTCCTGGCTAATTACCTCCAGCATGCTTGCCCTAACCATTCTGGAGAGTATGGCAGCCATTCCTGTACCCAGTGTGATGGCAGGGAGTACGATACTGCGAATGCCCTCATCCCCTGAGATTGGAAACAAGCCCATATTAACAGAGAAGACAATCATCAGCATTGGACCTAACCAGAAGTTAGGCATGGACACCCCCAGGAGTGCAAAGAACATGGAAGAATTGTCCATGAAGGAATACTGCCTGATGGCAGAGTAAATCCCAGTGGGCAGGGATATTAATAATGCCATTATCATGGCTGCAACGGTAAGTTTTATGGTTGCAGGGTATCTCTTCAGAATCAGCTCTATAACTGGTTTTCCGCTGTGGAGTGAGTTGCCAAAATTGCCACTTATGACACCTCCTGCGAAGAGGAGGTATTGCTTCCCCAGAGGATCATCAAGTCGGAGTTCTTTCCTCAATGTTTCCTTATCGGCAATCTGAGCATTCTCTCCCAGCATAAGATCAACAGGGTCTCCAGGGATGAGATGAATAAGTAGGAAGACCAGGGTTAGCACCCCAAAGACGACGGGAAAAAGCAGTGTTAAGCGTTTTATTATAAAAGTCATCATAAAGTCGTGAATCGTGAATCGTGAATCGTAAATCGTGAATCGTGAATCGTGAATCGTAAATTTTTCTAATTGTCCATCCACACATCCTTCAGGGAGATAAAATCCCCCGCGGGATACACCACAAAACCATGAACTGATTTATTCATAACCGCTACATTGGTGGTATACCAGAGACTCACATAGGGAATGTCCTCTGCCAGTATCTTCTGGATCTCACTGTAAACCTTCTTTCTCCTGGAGATATCCAGTGTAGCTCTGCCCTCTCGAGTCAGTTTGTCCAGCCTTTGGTTTACATATCCTCCACGATTTGCACCATTAGGAGGTATGCTGGAAGAATGAAAAATATAATATAGCATATCAGGATCGGTAATACCAACCCATGAGAGGCTATACATATGAAAGTTCCCTGACTTTATGTCCGAATACAGGGTTCCCCATTCATAACTCATAATGTCTATGCCGATCCCCACAACCCTCAATTGCTGTTGGATAATCTCCGCTATCCTCTTTCTAAGCTGGTCAGTGGATGTCTTGAATGTCAGTTTAAACCTCGTATCTGGGCCATCACCATCAGGGTCTTTAAACCCTGCCTCATCCAGCAGTCTTAATGCCTTTGTTTTATTGTATTCAAATATCTTAACGTTTCCCTCATATGCCCAATTATGGGGAGAAAGAATTCCACTGGCGGAGGTGACAAATCCCTTTAATATATACCTTATTATTGACTCCCTATCTATAGCATGGGCAATAGCCTCTCTGACCTTTATATTCTTCAAAACAGGATCCTTTAGATTGAATCCGAGGTAAGAATAGGTAGTTCCTTCCTCTTTGATAATCTTTAAGTTATCCCTTTTCTCCAAAAAGGGGAATAAATCCGGAGGGATATCGTTCTGCAAAAGGTGGATGCCCCCCTGACTCAGTTCCAGCAGCCTGACTGTACTATCAGGCACTATCTTGAAAACTATCCGGTTCAACCCTGGTTTACCCTCAAAGCAATCAGTATTCGCCTTCAGTATTATTTTCTCGTCAGGGAGAAATCCTGTCAGTTTAAAGGGGCCGGTTCCCATGGGTTGCTTACTAAACCTGTCTGCGGATTTCTCGGCAGCATGCTTTGGAACAATCCCCATAATTGCCAGGTTTATTAAGAAAGGGGCAAACGGCTCCTTAAGTACAAATCTTACTGTATATCTATCCAGGGTCTCTATTGACTTAATCTTTTCAAAAGCGCCCATATGGGGTGATTTGAAAGAAGGATTAAGGATTGTATCGAAGGTGTATTTTACGTCTTCTGAGGTAAGCTCTGAACCATCATGAAACTGAACTCCCTCTCTTAAATGAAATATATATGTGGTTTCATTGGGGTTATCCCATCTTTTAACTATATCTGGCACGGGGTTAAAATGGGGGTCTAGTTTGAAGAGGGGATTAAACAGTATCTGGGTTAAGCGGTAGGAATTTGCATCAGTGGCATACCTTGGGTCAAGGTTAGCGGGACTGCTCTCAAGACCTATGACAAGGGTATTTCTGTCTGGTTTTGACTCTTTTAAACATGCTACAAGGGCTATTAAAAAGAAAAAAGTAAAGAAAAGTGCACCGCTGATGGTTAGGCGCTTACTTTCAATCAGAACCCGTATAAATAACGGCAAGAATATAGGTCGGTTCATTTCTATTTGAGGCTACTAAATGGGGGATGTTTGAGAGATAATAAATGGTGTCTCCGGTAAATAAGATTTCCACTTTTTCCCCCACCCGTGCCTTCATTTCTCCATCAATAACGAATATAAACTCCTCTCCATCATGCGCTGATAACTCTTGATCAGGCGTCTCTGGTTCCAGCTTTACAATGAATGACTCCATGTGTCTGCCCTTTACATCAGAGGCAAGGGACATATAGGTGTAATTGTGTCCTTTTTGCGATGCCGATCTGGAAACTACCTTCCTTTCACCATGACGTACTATAGAATAGGTTTTTTCTCCTTCTTCTGCAGTGAGTGTGCCAAAGACTGTTTTTAGGGATTTGGCAAGTTTTATGATGGTTCCAATCTGCGGGGAGACAGTTTGATTTTCAATCTGTGATAGCAAATCAATAGGGAAACCTGTCTTGGTTGAAAGTTCTTCAAGGGAGATTCCTTCTGTTTCTCTTATCTTTTTAATCCTCTCACCAACCGATTCAACTATATCTGGGCTCTCTTTATCCTCAAAGTGCTCAGTTAATTCTTTTAAAAAATGTTGGTATCTTTTGCTGTCTTCCCCGGGCATAGTCATAAAGTCTCCTAAAAGTTTTCTCTGTTCATAACCGATAATTTATGTATTTAATGTACTTGGTGAAAAAAGTCAATTAATTTTCTTTAGTTGTCTGGAAAAGGGAACTCCCTTTCCCCTTCCCTATCATAATCTAACCCGTCATTCATCCTCATAATACCGATTATCTCTGCAAAAGTAGCGTCGGCTTCCAGTGCCTCGAATACATATGGAACGAGATTTTTACCGGGATCGGAAGCTGCCTTTTGTAGGTTCTTGATTTTCTCCTTGAGGTTTTTGTAATTCCTCGTTTCCTTAAAATTCCGATAGTCATCCAGATATTGATCGACATCTGAAGTATCCGGAGAGCATACAGCTTCGGTTTGAAGTCCTCTTCAGTAGGTATCTGGAAACGATTTACACCTACGACGGTTCTCTCTCCGTTATCGATCTTTCTCTGAATATCCAATAGCCCCTTCTTTACTTCTTCATGAACCCAGCCATTCTGGAGCGCCGCCATCCAGCCGCCCATCCCCTCAATTTTGTCAACCATAGCTTGAATCTCTTCTTCCAGTTTCGAGGTCAACCATTCTACATAATAAGAACCTGCCAGAGGGTCGGCGACACTGGTAACTCCTGACTCGTAGCGTAACACCTGCTGGGTTCTTATCGCCACCCTTTCTGCCTCCTCCGTCGGAGTGGACCATGTTTCGTCGTAACAGGCGACTTGGAGTCCCATGCAACCGCCAAGAATGCCGGCCAGACCAGCGATACCCCCCCGCGCGATATTAACCAGTGGTTGTTGACGGGTGCAGACCGTGCCCACAACAACCCCATGCGCTCGCAGACACATAGCCTTGGGGTCTGTGGCACCCCACTTTTCCTTCATGGTCCGCGCCCAAATTCTCCGGGCAGCCCTCAGTTTGGCTATATGTTCGAAGAAATCCCGGTCCAGAGCGACAACGGGGCTCAATCCCCGTCCTATGGCGTTTATGTCAACACTTCTTTTCAGCATCTCTCGAATCAGTTCATCTCGACAGGCATATAAGCCTGAGACAGCGTGGGCAGAGGATAATTCCAGCACATGCTTAACTCGTCCATCGGCAGATCCTCAGTCATAGTCTCAACATCCCTCAAATTATGCAAAGCTACACCGCAAACCCCAAATTGACCTTCAGCATAGGGCTGGTCAGGCTCGATACCATACCATGTTGGAGTATCCATTTCACAGTCCACCGCATTTGCCCCGTGCGATAGTACAAACTTGAGCCTCTCATTCTGCCTTTTTGGTGTTGATAAGCCAATTATCTGTCTGATATTCCAGAGTTTACCCCTGTACATTTGGGGATGATGACCTCGTGTGAAGGGATATTGACCGGGTAGACCGATATCCTTGTCAAAGTCGATTTGTGAGATGTCATTCGGGGTATATACCTCTTTAACTGGAATACCTGAAGGAGTAGTGAAATCGGTGACTGCTTCCCGATAGGCTTCTTTGATCTTTTTTGCCGTGATTTTCTTAGATTGATTGCTCATCGAAATCTCCTCTCTATAACCTGAAGGTTAAAAAAGTGTATTTAAAAGGTGAAACTTTTCATGAAAAATGATCTTCCTCTGGTATCCGGTGAGGGATAACTACCTTTCGATACTTTAGATTACCCAGCAGGGCAGCAAAGGTCAAGCTAAATTATTTTCTATTTTATTTTCTATTTTAGGTGTTTTTTGGAAAATTGGGAAGAGTCAGGGGGGTAAGCTCAAAACTTTCTCTTTCTCTCCAGTGAAAATTTTGATAGTATTCTGTTTTATTTATAAAAGGGGGCTTTATATTATGTCTCACTTAAAAGGCTATGCAGGCGGCAAGATAAGGGATGCAAGTCACTTTTGGACCAGAGGTGCAGATACCAGGGAGGCTTTAAAGAAAGAGTTGGGTAATTCTTTCAGGATAGTTTCCATAGGCCCGGCCGGTGAAAACAGGGTAACCTTTGCCATACTCCTGGCAGACAATTATCTGGCCAATTATGCATACCGGGATGACAGAGGATCGTGTGGGAGATCCTACCCTTGAGAGCAAGGTCTACTCAGCCGTTACAGGAAAAGAGATAGACGAAGAGGGACTTTACAGGATTGGAGAGCGGATATTCAATCTTCAGAGGGCTATCCTTATCAGAGAAGGTCATAAAGGGAGGGAAGACGATGCCCTTGAGGAGTTCAATTTTACCGTACCCCCGAAGGGTGATTTTTTGAATGAAGACTGTTTGCTTCCTGGAGAAGACGGCAACCCGTTTTCCAGAAAGGGTATGGTGGTAGACAGAAAAGAATTCGAGAAGATGAAGGATGAATACTATAGTATCAGAGGTTGGGATGTCTCTACCGGTTTGCAGACATTGGGAAAATTGAGAGAGCTTAAATTATTGGAAGGTGTTGTCTGAGCAATCTCCCATCTGGTGACCCAGGGTATCATTAACTTTCTTGAATTTATCGAGATCAAGCAATTAAGCCCAGGCCCCGCCATTCACATAAATCGATTGAGCCGTAATATATGAGGATGCGTCAGAGGCAAGAAAGACTACAGTTCCTACAATATCTTCAGGTTCAGCAATACGACCGAGTGGGATGCTTCCGGATATTACCTTTGCTATATCTGGATTACTCCATAAGGGTTTGCTAAAATCAGTTTTTGTTAAACCGGGTCCAACCGCGTTTACATTAATCTTGAACGGTGCCCATTCCAGTGCCATAGATTTGGTAAGCATCTTTAAGGCTGCCTTACTGGTACTGTATGCCCCCATGCCGTTCTCAGCCTTTTCTGCCCCAACCGTTGTTATGTTTATAATCCTTCCGCCTCCCTCTTCCTTCATTACCCTGGCTGCTTCCCTGCTTAAGATAAAGACAGCCTTGAGATTGGTATTGAATATCCTATCCCAGCCCTCTTCACGAAGCTCCATCAGTGGTCTCAAATAACTGGTGGCAGCGTTGTTTACCAGTATATCGATCCTTCCAAACCTCTCTTTGGTTTTTGCTACGAGGTTTTCAATATCATCCTTTTTTGTCACATCTGCCACTATGGCAAGGGAGTCTCTCTCCATCTTTTTTATCTCCCCAGAAACCCCTTCCAGATCAGGAAGATTCCGGCTACATACCACTACGTCTGCCCCAGCCTTTGCCAACCCTAAAGCTATAGCACGCCCTATCCCTTTGCCTCCGCCTGTAACAATTGCTACCTTATTGTCTAATGAAAATTCTTGCAGCATTTAATCGTAACCTCCTTTCCTCTTTTTTAACTATCAAAATAGCATAAAAGCAAAGAGATACCAATAGCCAAAATAAGCGTTCAGCAAAAAGCTTTCAGCAAAACGAATCCTGTCACTCACAAATAGAAATATCCTGTTTTCATAGTGGTAAAATAGTCTATTTAGTCCACTCTGAAAAATTCCCTTTTCCGCTCTCTAGTGCAGGTTTTTTGACCCATCTATGACTCGCTACAAGCAGTTTGCAGGGATCAGTGAACAGGGATCAGGATGGATCACATAAGTTATACCAACTGCTGGAATAAAATAGAGGAAGTTTTGGATCCAAAAGGAATGGTCCCCATCTTTGAAATGGCTCCCCGGGTAGGATTCGAACCTACGACCTAGTGGTTAACAGCCACCCGCTCTGCCGGTTGAGCTACCGGGGAGTAATGGAAACTAAATTTTATGAGATCTTTGCACAATCTGCCCAGAGCTTTGAATAAGGGTACTTTTCCAACTCTCTCTTTTTATAATAAAAAATGGACTATATTAAGTATCCTCTTCCTTCTCCTTTGTCAAGGATTTTTTAAGAGTTTGCAATCTAAACTTGAAAAGTAGACACCTGAAATGTTGTAGCCTTGGATCAAAAACGGAGGTTCAAGGCTATGGTTCAAGTACACCAAAAATTTACTGATGAAGCTACTCCCCAATGGAAACAAGTCCTCGATGACTGCTATGTTAAAGTTACTTATGCCTTATCACCTCAAGCTAAAGGTAAAATTGAACATCCTTATCAATGGCTTCAAGATCGGCTTGTGAGAACCTGTGTCCGGTAAGATGTTAAAGATATCTTTTGCCTCAGAACCACAAGAGTCATTGATGTCTATAGGAACATATCTTGTTCACTTTTCAAGTTTAGCTAAGAGGGCATTTTAAAATATCCGGTTTGGCAATTCTTTTATCCAAACTCATTCGATCCAAAAAAGATATTTATATTGTATTAAATCCAGGCAACTTTATTTTCGAATTTCATCACCTTTAAAGACATGGGGGATTGAATTATGAAACACCTTTTGATAAACTTAAAAAGTTACCGAATTGACTGAGCGTACATCTTACAAAAACCATAGGAGTAATCATGAACAGAGAAGAAATGTTGGGGAGAATTGCCGATTCTACTCAAGAGTGGGATTTTATTGTGATTGGTGGAGGAGCCACAGGTTTGGGAATTGCAGTAGAAGCTGCATCTCGCGGCTTCAGGGTCGTACTTCTTGAACAAAACGATTTTGCTGCCGGGACTTCTAGTCGGAGTACCAAGCTTATACATGGCGGAGTTCGCTATTTACAGCAGGGGAATATTTCTCTCGTTTTGGAGGCTTTAAAGGAACGCGGGATATTGAAACGAAATGCACCGCACCTCGTTCACGATCTTCCATTCATCGTTCCCACATACGATTGGTGGGAAGGTCCATTTTATGGTATTGGTTTAAAACTATACGATATCCTGGCTGGAAAAGAGGGGTTTGGTTCTTCGAAAATCCTTTCACAGGAGGAAACCGTAAAGCGAATACCAACGGTCGAGACTGATGGACTGCGAGGTGGAGTAATATATTATGACGGACAATTCGATGATTCCCGGCTGGCTATCAATTTAGCACAAACCGCTGCTGAGCAGGGCGGCACGCTCATTAACTACATGAAAGTAATAAAATTGCTTAAACAAAATGATCTTATATGTGGCGTCGTAGCTCATGATTTAGAGAACAACCAGGAATATGAATTGAAATCCCGTTCGGTAATTAATGCAACAGGGGTTTTTAGTGATTCTATCCGTAAACTAGATGAACCCATGGCACCGCCTATCATACAGCCCAGTCAGGGTACACATATTGTATTGGATAAGTCTTTTCTGCCTGGTGAAACGGCGATCATGGTGCCACACACGGATGATGGTAGGGTGCTTTTTGCTATCCCCTGGCACAATCGGGTAATCGTTGGTACTACCGACACACCAGTGCTAAACCTACTTTTAGAACCCTTGCCTATGGAGCAGGAAATTGAATTCCTATTAAAACATGCCGCTCAATATCTCACTAAGGATCCTAATCCGAATGATGTTCTCAGTGTTTTTGCAGGGTTGCGTCCATTGGTGAGTAGCGTTAAAAACCTTGAAACTGCAACCATTTCGCGGGAGCATGTCATATCGATTTCGCGAACAGGATTGATAACAATTGCCGGCGGAAAATGGACTACTTACCGCAAAATGGCGGAAGAAACCATAGATCAAGCAATTGTTGTTGCTCAACTGGAATATCAACCCTCAGTCAGCAAAACTTTACAAATACACGGCTATCATAATCATGCAGATAGATTCGGAAAACTAGAAGACTATGGCTCGGATGCAATCGAGATTCAGAATTTGGTAAAAAAGGAACCCCATTTAGGTGAACCGTTACACAACGATTCAATCATCTGTGCAGAAGTGGTATGGGCGGTAAACAATGAGATGGCTCGAACTGTTGAAGATTTTTTGGCACGCCGCCGCCGTATTCTATTTTTAGATGCACGTGCCAGCCTTGAGACGGCCCCTGCTGTAGCAAAATTGATGGCTACAGAATTGAAAAAAGGAACAAAGTGGCAAAAATCACAAATCGAATCATTTCGAAAGACAGCAAATAACTATTTAATTCATTAGTTCATCCTGAAAAATGAAAAAATTTCCTTTGGAGCGATCATGAGCAGGATTTTTGGGGAACCCATCTTGACGAAGCGAAAGATAAGCATTTTCAGCTGTTTGAGCCCGAAGGGCGAGTTCCTGAAAATGCCTGAAGCGAGTCATAGATGGGTCAAAAAACCTGCACTAGAGAGCGGAAAAGGGAATTTTTCAGTGTGAACTCATTAGTATCTTATGCATGCAGTTAATTAAATCCTTTACTCCAACGGTTGCTATGCCGGTCATGGTATTATAAACGATGGGGGCAGGTCTTGGGAAATCACTTTTGCTGTCAAAAACTTACTTTTCAAGACCTGACCCCTAGACAACTCATAACCCAAAACTCAGCAAATTCATGGTCAAAGCAGAAAGAAATCGGGTTCATCCAGGAAATAGAGGGATACTTCCCCTCGTATTATGGTCAATTTCTT
>Ga0210056_1001008_pt1 | contig 24430 bp, 17 predicted proteins | sample CryGeyCG2014_080_2_FD_183965 | JGI IMG/M metagenome (GOLD analysis project Ga0210056, IMG submission 183965) | Groundwater microbial communities from aquifer - Crystal Geyser CG07_land_8/20/14_0.80 (SPAdes) (version 2) | ecosystem: Environmental > Aquatic > Deep subsurface > Groundwater | place... | reverse complement strand
GCATTAAGTAATTTGTCGTTGCGAGGAGTGAAACGACGAAGCAATCTCGGTTTTAACGACGAGATTGCCACACTCACTTCGTTCGTTCGCAATGACACTATCAGGTTATTTTATGCGTTTGTATTAGTAAGCTTGTCAGCTTGTAAGCTGCATTTATATACCCAATAGAAATAATTGATAACGGGAGGAAAACATGCATAGAAAAACTATCTGGTTTTTAATTTTGTCTTTGGTTGCCTTACACCTTACACTTTACACGTTACACGGATCCTGCGGCGGGCCCGGTACTACAGGCGCCGCGTTCCTTAAGGTGGGAGCCGGAGCAAGGGCTGTGGGAATGGGAGAGGCGTTCACTGCTGTGGCGGACGACGTGACCTCTATTTACTGGAACCCGGCCGGCCTGAACTCTATCACAAATATAGAGGCCAGCTTCACCTATAACATGTGGCTGCTGGATACCTCGCAGAGCTTTATCGCCTACGGGCAAAGGCTGACCCAGGAAAGCGTGCTTGGGGCGAGCGTGATATATCTTGGGTACGGGTCCATGACCTACATGACCGATGGCGGAGTTTCCGGAGCGGCATTTTCACCAGGCGACCTGGCAGTCGGCGTGGCATACGCGAGGCAGCTCAAGAACCTCAGCCTCGGCGCGACCGTAAAGATCATATACGAGACACTTGACCCGGCAGACGCCCAGGGAAGTTCGCTCGCGGTGGGATTTGACATAGGCGCGATATATTATCCCGAGAAACTGCCCAACCTTACCGCGGGAGTAGCCCTGCAAAACCTCGGCACCCCGCTTAAATTCGTTTCCGAGGCGCCGCTTCCGGCCGCGCTTAAGGCAGGCGTAAGCTACAAGGTCCTCGCGCAGGAGAACCTTGAAGGCTCCGTAATAGCTGACCTGATCGTTCCGTTTGACAACAAAATGGCGCTTCACGCCGGTATGGAGATATGGATACAGAAAATGTTCGCTGTAAGGGCCGGGTATAAGACGGATTCGATGATGGACATCAATCCGCTCGCGGGGTTTTGTTTCGGCGGCGGTTTCAAATGGCAGGATTATTGCGCGGACTTTTCGTATACGCCGGCAGGCGAGCTGGGCAATCCCATCAGGATAACAGTCGGGGCGAAGTTCTAACTCGCCCGCCCCGATGGCCATCGGGGCGAGGTCTCGCCCATTTTTAAATGGGCGGATGCATCGTGCATCGCAAAACACAAATCCCTCTCGATCCCCCTTTAAAAATCCCGGTTTCATATATACGGGATCCCGTATACGAATGTATCGGGAGGGGGATAAAGGGGGATTTTTTATGCGCAGGAAAATTTAGGAGAAAATATGCCTGAAAGAATTTATGGAAAAAGGGAACTGGAATTGCTGGAACAGGTTCTTATGTCCGGGAACCTGGGCGCTCTGGGAGGGAAGTTCACTCCTGAGTTTGAGGAAAAATTCGCGAAAATGACTGGGACAAGATACGCGGTGGCGATGAACTCAGCTATGAGCGTTCTGCATTCAAGCGTGATCTGCGCGGTCGCGGGCGCCGGGGACGAGGTTATCTGCGACCCTGTTTTCATATTCGGGGCAATGGCAGCGCTTTACAATAACGCCATCCCGAAGTTCGCGGACATAGATCCTGCCAGCTACGCGATGGACCCCGGCAAGCTGGAAGAAGCAATAACTGAAAGGACAAAGGCGGTTATAGTAACACATCCGTGGGGTTTTCCAGCGCAGATGGACCACATTGTCGAAATAGCGCACAGGCACAGCATTCTTGTTATCGAAGACTGCGCGCATGCAATACTTGCTTCCTATAAAGACAGGTATGCCGGAGCCTGGGGCGATATCGGTTCTTTCAGTTTCCAGGCGAGCAAGCAGATGTCCCTGGGCGACGGCGGGATCGCAACAACGAACAGCGAAGAATTCGCAAAGCAGCTGGACCTGAACGCAGGCGCTCCGACTTTTCACTCGATCGGTCACGGCCTGCACTACAATTTCAGGATGAACGAGCTGACTTCCGCTGTAGGAATCGCCCAGCTGGAAAGACTGCCTGACCTTATAGAAGGCTTAAAAAAGAACGCGAAATATTATGATGAAGCAGTCAGGGGCTGCAAATGGCTGAGACCCCAGATCGCTTCCGGCGCGGTTTCCACATATCATTACTGGGCTGCGACATTTGAGGGCGAAGAATTTGGAATAAGCCTTGACAGGTTCAGAGAAGCCGCGAAAGAAGCCGGGTTCTGGTCGTTGAATATTGGATATACCCGGATGCCCGCGTATAAACATCCCGTCATAAAAGAAAGGCTTGCCCACGCGTTCCTTTGCGGGGATCACAGGGATAAAATTGAATATCCTGACGGGCTTTGCCCTGTTGCGGAAAGGATCATTCCCAGAATGGTCCTTTTTTACACTTTGCAGCCCGAAGAAAAAGCAAGGGAAGAGGCAGATAAGCTGCGTGGCCTTATACGCACACTTGAAGAATAAATAGAATTATGAATTATGAGTTATTAGTTATGAATCAAAAACAAGGATTTAATTGTCCCAAAGGGACCCCTTCGGGGTAACTCAGGGCTTTAGCCCTGATTCATAACTTTGCCCTTCGGGCAACATTCTCGATAGTTTTACTGAATGCTTTCGAATTCCATAACTCATAATTTATTTTCAAAGGAGCAATGATGGTGACCGATAAGAACGTGGCGTACCTGGGAGTGATCGACCCGGACCATATCCCCGGAGACATGGATGAGATAAAGGCCGCGGGCTGCACATCCATAACCCTGACCGTCAACGAGATGGACTGGTGGTATTACCGCACCGCGAGGAAGGCCGCCGTGAAAGAGGCGCGCGAAAGGGGAATAAAGGTGTACCTGGATTTCCACGGGTTCGGCATATTCGCCTCACCCATACCAAGCGCTGTTTATCCAATGTATAACCCGGATAAGACCCAGGTTTTCACGGATGGCAGGCGCACGGAAAAAGCCTGTCCGAACGACGCCGGTTTCGAAACATGGTTTAAGGATATAGCCAAACAGGTGATAGAGGAATTCAGGCCGGACGGCATTTTCTGGGACGAACCCGCGTTTTCTCCCTGCGATACGTACCCGAAAGCATGGGCGTGCTTCTGCAAAAACTGCCAGGAGAAATTCAAATCCGCCTTCGGCAAACCGATGCCGAAGGAGCTTACGGATGAGGTGCAGAAATTCAGGCAGGATTCTTTGCTTGAGTTCCTGACAAGGCTTCTTAAATTCGGCAAGGAAGCAGGCGGCAAGACATCTATACTTTGCATGATGCCCTGGTCAAGGGGAACAAATTCGAACAGGGGATGGTACGGGATCCTGGACTGGGAGCCGTTCATACAGATCCCTGAAATGGATGTATTCGCGACTGACCCGTACTGGATACACGGAGGGGGCTGGAACTATTTCACGGATAACACAAGGGAGGCGGTTGAACTGTGCGGGAAATACAAAAAGCCCTGCCAGCTTTGGGTGCAGGCAGTCTGGATAAAGCCGGGGAAAGAACCGGAGGTAAAAAGGACGATCCTTGAGGCAGCGAAAATGGGCGCTGATATGATAGCGGTCTGGTCTTACAAAGCGGAGCCGGGGGCGCACGTTCTGGATTTCGGGGGCGATCACAAGCTTGTGTGGCAGATGGTCAAGGACGCCTTTGCGCAAATATAAAAACAGTCCACTGTCCACAGTCGACGGTCCACAGTAGTTTGCAAAGTTTATATAGTTTACAGAGTTTACATAGTTTAAAATCCGTGTAAATCTGTGTTAATCCGTGGTTACAAAGGCAGTCGTTTTGTCAATAGTCATTTGCAAAAGTCGAATATTTCTCTGTGTCTCCGTGCCTCAGTGGTGATCCTTTCTTTTACTTTCAGCTTTGAGCTTTCAGCTTTCAGCTGATCTGCCGGGGAACGGCAGGCCGAACATCCGGCACAGGCTTGAGTCTGTGTAGTACATCGCGCGGCAGTCGTCCTCGTTGTAGTCAATGGTTTTCCGGATAGCCCCTTCATCGCCGTTTAAGTAGTCCCAGTAAAGCACCATTGATTCAAGCGCGTCCACTTCCTCCTGCCTCCACTTGAACCCAAGGAAAGGGGCGACCTGCTTGATCGAGTAGTTTGGAACCGGCATGTAGATCTGGTGTTTTATCACTTCTTTCAGGTCTATGCAGGACTGCCTGATCGCGCCTAATCCCTTTGAAAGGTCCGGGCAGCGCTGCGCGACCTCATCCATGACCCTTACCTCATAGTCACTCCAGTGAAAAATACAGACGTCTTTTGGGTCCCCCACGTAATCAATGAAAGAGCGGAAAATATCCGTTTCTTTTTCCGCGCCCTTCGCGAGGAAATAAACGAAATTATCCTGTTCTGCGTCCCACAGGCCTATCAGGTAGCAGTGTTTTTTATCCTGGGGGTCAAGGTCAGCATCCGCGTCAGCGTCATTACTGAAGATCTCGCCGGACGTTTCAAAGTCAAGGTAGAGGTGGCGGGCCTTGCGTGGGAATCCGACTTCTGTTCCCGGAGGCGTTATCGGTTTTCCCGCCCTGTATGCCTGCGCGTGGTAATACAGCGAGGTGCCCAGCTTCTCCTCGAATTTCTGCTTCAGCTCGTCAAGGGAGAACTTGTACAGGCCGTCTATGCGGTTCGCGCCCAGTTCCGACCTTATTTTTTCTCTTGTTGCCCCGCCGACATCGGGAAGCAGGGTCAGGTCCATGTTTTCGTCAAGGGTCCTGTTCGCGTAAACGCGCCACGGCGGGTTCACCTTGTCCGGCCCGTAAGGTTCGGGCTTTGACTTTCCGTCCCTAATATCCCTCCAGTACGAGATCAGCTCATCCAGGCGCTTCGAGTAATCCTCGTAATGCACGACCTCTTCTTTTTTCCTGAGGACTAAGGACATCTGAAAAGGGGTGTAGCCCTGAAGTTTCCCAAGCATCCTGTTGTAGAGCGCCGCCTGCATCGACTGGTGATCCCTCAGGGCGAAAGACATCTTTATTTCCTTGATCTGGTAGTGGAACGGGCCCAGGTCTGAAGACGCGTCGTCCCGCCTGACAAGCAGGTCGGATTTCCCGTAAACCTCGTCGCCCAGGCACCATAGCTGCGCGGACGATATCGCGGGAACGCCGTCAAGCATCGCGCGCAGGGTGTTCGCAAGCGCTTCTTCGCTCCGCGCCTGTTCAATTTTCTTCGCGTCCGGGTAGTTCTGCCTGACCCAGGTCTCCTCGAATTCTCTGCCTTTCTGCCTTATTATTTCATCGTAGCGGCAGGATTCCTCGACCCTTTCATCCCCGGGTGCGAAATAGTCGCACCACAGTCCGAAAGGCTCTTTCATAAGCCGGTATATGTTTGAAGCGCGCAAATGCTTTTTTCTGTCCATTGCGCGCCCGTCAGTCGCCCGCTTCATCAGTTGCTCGAGAGTCAAGCTTTCTCCTTATAACAGTCATGTGTCATGGGTCATGCGTCATGAGTTAAAAAACACGTAATACGTCAACAGTTTTAAACAGATAATTTCTTATTTAACGCTATCTCATAGACCGCCACAACGTTCTCTATGGGCACGTCGCCCTGGAACACATGAGAGGGGGCAAGGATGTACCCTCCGTTCCTGCCGAAGATGTTTATCAGCCTGCTTACTTCCCTGCGGACCTGTTCGGGAGTGGAATTAACCAGCAGTTCCTGGGTATCTATGCCGCCGTTGAAGGCCAAGCGGCCGCCGAAATCTTTTTTCAGCCCCGCAGGTTCCATACCTGCTGCCAGGGTCTGGACCGGGTTGAGCACATCCACCCCAATCTCTATCAGGTCCGGGATTATGGGCCGAATGCCGCCGCAGGAATGAAACCTTATCCTCGCGTTGTATTTCCCGCACATCTTTATAAAGGAAGCCATGCGCGGCTTTATGAACTTGCGCCAGAGGTCCGGGTTTATAAGCATCCCGTTCTGCCCGCCGACATCGTCGTTGTATTCCATCATGTCAATGAGCCCTTTTCCTTCGGCAAGTATGCGTTCCGACCTGGCCATAAGGTATTCCTGTATCCTGTCCAGCAGCGCGGAGGCGAGGCCCGGATTTACCAGCATATCCACCATGAATTCCTCAAACCCGCGGATGAACCAGGCTATCTCGAACATGCCCCTGCTGTGCGCCCCGACCCAGAAATCCCTGTTTGCGTTTGCCTGGTCAAAAAGAGAGGAATAGTCCCACATATCCGCTGCCGGCCAGGGATGATCATCGAGCTCCTTAACGCCGGAAATTTTTTTAAGCGGGTTAAAGCAGAGGTCCATGTATTCCCCGGACTCCGTGCGGTTCTGCCTGAAACCCACTCCCCAGATGTCAAAATAGACGTTGTTTTCCACCTTGATCGTGGGATCAGCGTAGCACAGGGGGCTGGCGGATCTCTTGATCGCGGGCCCAACCCCGCGCAGGTCGACTTCCAGCCTTTGCTCAACGGATTCGCCGGGTTTCAGGCCTAATATCCCCCCAAGCTTCTCATAAACCTCCTGCCTGGCGGAGAAGTCAATCGGGACCCGGTCGGTCTGAGCGTGCTCGATCGCTTTTCTAACCCTTTCTTTAGAAATCATTGAATAGCCTCCATATAGCCTACTATTATATAGGATAAAAGGCATTTGTCAATAAAGAAATACCAATAAAATCCAAAAACTTGCAAAAAATACCCTTATATGCTATAATAAGCCGAGTTCCTTTAAAACAGTCATTAGTCATGTGTCACGGGTCATGGGTTAATCTGCTGAATGCTAAAAGTTGAATGCTGAATGTAGTAATCCGTGAGAATCCGTGGCTGACTGTTTTTCGTGCTTTCCTCGCCCATCCCTTTAGGTGGGCGAAGTCTCGCCCGCTGAAAGACGGGCGGAGTGATTTCGTGGAAATTCTTTATCCGTATGAATCCGTATTATCTAATCCGTCTACATCTGCGCAATACAGGAGGTTCAATGGAACAAAAGAAGGCGAGGATCGGGTTTGTGGGATGCGGAGGGCATGCGACCAACGCGCTCTATCCCGCCTTAAAAGGCATACCCGAAGCTGACCTTGTGGCGGTATGCGACCTGAACCAGGCGCTTGCCGAGCGCAACGCGAAGATGTTCGGCGCGGGGAAGTGGTATACCGATCTTGGGAAAATGCTGAAAGAGGAAAAGCTTGACGGAGCGGCTGTTGTCGGCCCCCCGCCGATGTATATGGGGGCTGGAAAGCAATGCCTGGACGCGGGCCTCCCGATCTTTGTGGAAAAACCTTCAGCGGTTTCCTATAAGGATGCCCTGGATCTGGCGGAACACGCCCAAAAAAGAAAACTCTGGGGCGCAGTCGGGTATATGAAGCGGTATTCAGTATGCTACAATATGGCAAAAATGGTCATGGAAAAGGAAGGTTTCGGGAAGATCGTGGAAATTTCAGTGAGGTTCTCGGACCCCGGGCCGTATCCGGCGATATGGGGCATAAAGGAGAACGAGCTGGCTTTTCTTGTAGGCCAGGTCATACACCTTCTGAACCTTGTGCGGTTCTTCTGCGGGGATGTCGGGGAGGTTTACGCCAAGCTCAACAGGGTTGAGGAAGGGAAATTCGGTTTTGCTATCACGGTCGGATTCAGGGAAGGCTCGGTCGGGGTAATGAACCTCAGCGCCTGCGAGGGGGATTATACAGAGGGCCTGAGGATCTCGGGCAACGGGTGCTGGATCGACATAGACGAGATGCTCCATTTCAAATACAGGCCCAAAGGCCTGCCGATGCCTATACCAGTGCCGCCCTGGGGAGGAAGGAGCCAGACGGTTCAATGGAACCCGGGCTGGGTGGAACTTTCACTGGGCTCTAAGTCAGGGGAGACGTTTGGTTATAATGGTGAGCTTGAAAATTTCGTGAGGTCCTGCCTCGGGCAGGACAAGCCCAGATCCGATCTGTTTGACGGCGCGAAAGACCTGCAGTTCGCGGAAGCGGTCTGGGACAGCGCCCTTTCCAATAAACCCATAAAAATAGGATAACCACAGAGGCCACGCCTTAAAGATCGGCGGGCACGGCACGGAGGCACAGAGATTATAGCTTTTTTTAGTTCTTGATACTAAAAATAATCACCGTAATCTCTTTTGAAATCACTGTAATCAGGGAGCTGTAATGATAAAGATCGCTATCATCGGCGGGGCCGGCATATGGCACGCGAATTCATTTTCCGAAATGTTCAACGGGTATGACAGGGACCTCGCGCAGAAAAATAACTATCCTTTATACAGTGCCAGGATCGAAGGCGCCCGTGTTACCCATTTGTGGGACGCGGACAAGGAAAAAGCCGGGCTGCTTGCGAAGATATGCGGCATCGAGAATGTCGTCCCGAAAATGGAGGACGTGATCGGTAAGGTGGACGGCGTTATAATAACCGACGACCTCTCAATGCAGCACCAGAAAAAGGCGGAGCCATTTTTGAAGGCGGGCATCCCCGCGTTCATCGACAAACCCCTTTCAACCGACATAAAAGAAGCAGAGACCATTATTGGGCTTGCGAAAAAATACAACTGCCCCATGATGTCCTGTTCGGCTTTGCGCTACGCGAAGGAAGTCGAGGCTTTCCTTTTAAAGAAGGATGAGATCGGTGATATCCTTACCGGGAATACAACGTGCAGCGGGGACCTTATCTTCTACGGCATACACGCGTTTGAGCAGCTGTACGCGGTCATAGGTCCGGGGATAAAGTCGGTCCGCAACCTGGGCTCTGAAGGCAAAGACATGGTTGTTGTCACAAAAAAGGACGGAAGGCAGTTCATTCTTACTGTGTTCAAGGATATCGGTTACCTTTTCCAGATGAACCTTTACGGAGCGAAAGGATGGAGGCAGGTGGTTGTCGAGGACAGCAACTACTTCTACTCGAACATGCTTAGCAAATTCGTTGAAATGGTGAAAACGAAAAAAATGCCTTTCCCTCCGGAGGAAACGCTGGAGGTGATCAAGGTGCTTGTCCTGGGCAGGCAGTCCGCGCAAACTCGCGCCGAGCTGAGCCTGTAAAAATTTATGTCGTAGCCCGTGAATTTAAATTCCCCCTTTGAGAAAGGGGGGATTGAGGGGGATTTTGTGGAGTAGGGCGTTTACGCCCGTTGCGGTAGCCTCGGGATTTATCCCGCGATTCCGCATAACAAAGTATAAAAAATCATATAAATCTAACATTTCCTTGACAAATATATAAATTCTACTATAATAGAAGATAAAGAAAGGGGTATTGAAAAAGGTCATTTTACCGAGGTTTTTATGAGTCGTATTAGCAGAGAGAATAGCTGGAATTACAGGAAAAATACAAGGCGCTTGGAGTCTGTATAATATATAGACCCGGCGCCTTTTTGTTTAAAATTTATCCGATTAACGAAAAAAGAAATTGATAAACAAATATATTTAGTTAGGATAAATATTGAATCTATACAATAAACATATTTATTTTTGGAAAAAATCTCTTCCATTTTTAAATATGATTTTATATGTTTTTATTTGTATTTCTTGTTCCTCAATCGCGATCGAGGCCAAGGATATTATTCACTTACGGCATACGTTAGTCCAGGAATAATTTACAATAGCGGGACATGCAAAATAACTGCCCAAGTAAAAAAATATTACCCTGAAATTGGAGAATGGCATCCCTTTAAAGGTATGTCTTTAACTTTTCAACCCGTAGACGGAGGATATTATATTACAGAGGTAGGCAGAAGCAATTCAGATTTTGTTGGAACAAATTCTTCAGGAGAAGCTACTGCTACTTTTGCAGCCACAAAAACAGGTAGATATATAGTAGATATTACTTATGGTGGTCGCGATCCTTCTGATTTAAATAACCCTAATGCTCCAAATATATTTGTTAGGACTTCAGTAGAAGTAAAATGCTTTTTTAGCCCCTCAAGCATTTTAGGAATACCCGTGAGAGGAACCCAGAGACTGGTTAGAAACGTAAATAGCTTGAGTGGAAACTTATGTTTTTCCGTTGAAGATTTCAATATACAGGGCAGAGGCCCAAATATCAGGTTTGCTAGGACTTACAACAGCCAATCTGAAGCAGTTGGGATATTCGGCAAAGGGTGGACTTCAAATTATGACATGAAGATTCTTAATCCGAAGCAGACTGGATACTCAATAGGCGATACTGTTTATCTCCAGGACCAATCCGGAGCTGTTCATGCTTTTAGGTGCATAGCGACAGGAACTTTTCCAAATACAAAATTTAAAGCACCTCCGGGTGTTTATCTTTGGCTTTCTTTTGAGGACAACGGGAATTATTATGTGCTTAAAGACAAATACGGAACAAAATATTATTTTATTAATTATGAAACTGCCTTACCATCCTCATTATGCAACGGTTATCTAAAAAAGATAAGAGACAAGAATGGCCACGAGATAAATCTTGAGTGGTCTTCTTCAAATTGGAGTCCTACTCTTAATTCAATATCAAGCCCAAGTAGAAATAATTTTTCTATTAATTTTACCAATGACCGTTATTGCCTGGATCGCTGGAACGGTCCTGATCAGGCGCCCACCACTTATTATATCTCAGTTGTTACCAGTATTTCCTTTGAAGGCCGGACTTATCGCTATACTTATGAGCAAAAGGACCAGAATAGATTATATGCCTGGCCATACCTTCATGAAGCCTGGGTTCAACAAGCAAATGATACACAAAAATATTATAATTCTATATATAACTATATTCAAAGTGCCAATTATGATTTGGATCATATGCATAGATTGAGTTATGCAGATGAACCAAGGCGCGGTCCCGGCGATTCTAAACTGAATTACGAATATGATGAATTTCGGCAGGGTCATCAATATTAGAAATGCCCAGCAAGTATTGCTTGCCAACTTTGAATATCAGCTATTCTATTCTTTGCCGCAAACGTCAATTACGGAATATCTTAGTCCTTCTCAACCTTTTACAGTCAAAGACAGGTATGATGAAAAAGGATATAATGTTGCCATTGAGCAAGGGGGGTATATAACTACTGGATCATGGGATGATACCTGTAATCTCTTATCCAAAGTAGATTTCAACAACATCTATACCAAATATGACTATGACGAAACTGGTAATATAAGATATGAAAAGAATATTGAATATTTCACAAGTGGACCTCAAAAGGAAACAACGAAAGAATTTAGAGGTCCTTGTAATGGTATTACGAAATTGATAAACCCCAGAAGCAAGACAACTACCTGGCAATATGACAATAATGGCAATGTACGTTTCATATATGAGCCAATAGGAAAAACAACACAAAATATTTATGATTATAGTTCGGGACACACAGGTGATTTAATAGAAACGATTGATCCCAATAGTAACCATACAACATACGGTTATGATCAATGGGGGAATCTTAATAGGATTACAATAATAAACCCGCAGGGTGATAATATAGTGACCGAGTATGTAAATGATTCGCTTGGCAGGCGAACTCAAAAAACAGATCCACTCAGCAGGATAACAACACAGCATTGGAATATTATGGATAAAGTTGATAATATTACTTTCTTTGAGAGTGCCCAAACAACCCAGATAAACCGCACATATGATACAAGAGGGCGTCTAACACAAGAAATCGATTCATCAGGTCATATCACTAAATATTTATACGATGACAACTCGGATAGAATGATAGAAATGACAAGATACAAGGAATATAGCGCTGGTGGTTCACCAATATTAAGCAGTGCAATAAGAACTGTTTATGATTATGACCTGAAAGGGAATCTGATAAAATTTAAGAAATATGGTTCTAACAACCAGTGCCTGCAAACTATTCAATATGAATATGACTGGTTAAATAGAGTTGTGTCGAAGACAGAGCCTGGCCAACAACCTGGCACAACAAGGACAACAGGATATAACTATTGGCGGGGATACAATTCTCCAGCGAATATTGTTTATAGCAACGGAGATGGTATAATTAGCACTTATGACTGTTTTGGACGCTTTAAAACATCCCAGAATAGAAAAGGTGATGGTTCTGAGATAGAGAGATTTGAATATGATGCAAACGATAATATGCTATCTGCAGAAGGTCCTTATGGAAAAACATCTTATACTTATGATGACCTTGACCGATTGGGTAATGTCACATATCAATACAAAAATTGTCCCCAGGTGATTATTGGGTATGGTTATGATAAAATTGGAAATCGTACAGGCATGACTCGTTTTGTGGGTGGCTTGGGCGAACATCTCCTCGAGATGGACTACACCTATGACTTTGCTAATCGTCTGACGAGTGCCACCCATTCATTATTCGGCACTGTTGATTATACATATGATAAAGCAAGTAACCGCAAGACAATGACTTACCCAAATAAAATTGCAAAGATTACATATGATTACGATGCAAAAAATAGAATAACTGATTTAACCTACAAAGATAAAAATGGTGCTGCGATTTCTTCGGTTAATTATGCCTATTTTAATAATGGTAATCGCAGAACAATGGCCAATGAATTCGGCACTACAAACTATGAATATGATGGTCTTGACCAGATAACGAAAGTAGCTACTCCCAGATGGGGAACACATTCATATGAATATGATGACCTGGGTAATAGACTTACTTTAACAACCAACGAGCCAGGGAATGAAAAGACCATTTCTTACACATATGATCCTGCAAATGAATTAAGGACGATCAATGATAGTGGAACTGTCACTTTAGATTATGATGCAAAAGGCAATTGCATAAGAAAGGGTAATGTGACCTATGAGTGGAATCATTTAGATCAGTTAATAAGGATTAAAAAATCAGGAAAATTTGAATTCACTTACGACCAACAGGGTAGAAGAATAAGGAAAATAGATTCAAGCGGAGCAAGATACTATTTTTACGACGGTCTTGAGCCAATTTTTGAGTTGGATGGGAGCGGTAATATAATAACCGAACAATTCAGTATCGGCGGCGAACTTATAGCAAAAAGTGTCCAGTATCCAGTATCCAGTGTCCAGCAAAAAACTTACCACCTTAACGACAATCTCGGCTCAACTGTGTTTATACTGGATTCAACAGGTAATCTGCTTGCCAACCACTACCATGACCCGTTCGGTAAGGCATGGAACGTTAAAGGGGATATAGGCAACGACATCAGGTTTACAGGCAAGGAATATGAAGAAGACATCGATTTGTATTATTTCGCTATGAGATGGTATGACCCGGAGGTTGGAAGGTTTGTATCAGTGGATCTGCTTGAGGCATTGGGATATGTATATGTATGGAATAATCCAATTAAATATATTGACTTTTTTGGTTTTGCAGGTATGACACTAACTGAACTTAAGGCACTAGAAGAACATATGATAGGAATAAAAAATCTTGAGCAAAGCGCTGCTGCACAAAGTATAATTTCGCTATCCATATTAACAGAACCTATTCCGGCAGGCGGATTTCCAGTTACTTATGGAGCCGAGAATAAAACTAACTTTCCGTCAATAGGTAATGAACAGTTAAAATTCATGGTTGGTGGATTATTAAATTGTTCGCCCGAAGAAGGGAAACAGTTACTAAAAGAAGGAGTTGATGTTGGTTTAGGAAAGGTTAAAATAGAACCAGTGGAATCAGGAGGAATAGGTAAAGGTGGTGGTAGCGGTGGAGCTGGATTTGCAGGTGGAGGTGAAGGAGGTGGAAGTGGAGGTTCGGATGGAAGTACTAGTGGGAAAAAAGAATCAGGTAGTTTTTGGAATTGGTTCTTTGGACTTTTTGGAAAAAAGTAAAAGAAATAGTACTAATTTTTTAATATTTCTTTTGATTCTTATTTTCAGTCTAGGCAATATCTCCTTGACAAGCGAAGCCAACGATACAAATATATATAATAATATAAGTAAAAAATATGTTCAAAAACTTCGAGATATTAACAAAAAAATTAAAACAGATCCAAAGAATTCTGAATATTTTTATACACGTAGTATAATATATTTTCGATTGGATAATTGCACAAATGCAATAGCAAGTATTAATGAAGCAATAGAATTAAATCCAAAAAAATCAATTTATTATTCTGCGAGAGGCAATTTATATTATTTAACTAATGATTTTAAATCGGCAATAGAATCCTATTCAGAGGCAATCAAGCTTGATCCTAAAAATGCAGCATTATTTTCTGATCGTGGAACTATCTATAGTATAAAGAAGGATTATAACAGAGCATTGCAAGATTTCAACAAAGCAATTGAATATGATGCTATAAATTCTCTATTTTTTTTAAAACGTAGTGATGTATGGAGATCAAAAGATGATTATATAAATGCCTTAGCAGATATTAATAAAGCAATCTCTCTATCTCCTAATTTAGATATTTATTACGCAGTTCGCGCTTCTTTATTTTATAAAGAAAAAGGAGATATTAATAAGGCTTTTGATGATATAGATAAAGCTATTAGGTTAAACCCCAACAATCCTTCTAACTATATTTTAAGAGGATGGTTCCTTTGTTATGGAAAAGGTGAATATAAAAAAGCTGTTGAAAATTATAAAAAAGCAATTGATTTGTCACCTAAAAATCTTTCCTATTGTACTGATTTAATATGCATTTTTTATTTAATGGGAGAATATGATGAAGTTCTTAGACAGATAAAGATAATACATAGTAAATTTGCACTAAAGGAATATCTTTTTGACCAACAACTATCTTTTTTATCATATTTTATTGCTATTGAAAAAGGTGAATATGTTTCTACTTTAGATAACCTGAAAGCAACTTCATTTATACTTAATAAAACACCAGACTATAATTTTTGTTTAGGAAAAATATATTTTATGTTAAACCAATTTAATCAAGCAGAAAAGTATTTAAAAAATATTTTAAATTCTGACACTATCTCAATAACTCAAAGGTTGGATCACTATATGATTTTATTGAAAATATATAGATCATTAAATAAGTTTGAATCAAGTAAAATAATTATGATAGCACAAAATATAGTTAATAGAAAAAGTGAAGAGGTAAAGAGTGATAAATGGTTTTGGTTTTCTAATTTAGCACAGATATATGCAGAAGAAGGGAATTTATTAAAAAAAGCAATGCTTCTTTCTACTGAATCAGTAAAAAATAGACCCTGTTGGGATTCATATTATTCATTAGGATTTGTTTATTATAAGATGCAAAATTATATAATGGCTATTAGGGCGTTTGAAAAAACGCAAGCACTTAATCCAAATAACGCTTGGGTTTGGTATTATCTTGGGCTTGCGCGAAAAGGAAGGGGACAAATAAATGCAGCAAAGTATTCCTGGGAGCAAGGGCTTAAAATTAATCCAAATCACAGATTTATTAAAGACGAACTGAAAAAGATAAAGTGAGTTATCCGAATTCACTTATGACCTTTCAGGTAGGCGCGCCAGAAAACAGTCCACAGCCAACGGTCAACCGTCCACGGTCTATTACTACTATGACGGATTAGAGCCAATCTTCGAGCTTGACAGCAATGGGAATGTTATGACCGAGCAGTTTAGCATAGCGGGCGAATTGATCTGTAAAAACGTTCAACTTTCAACGTTCAACTTTCAACAGGTTACTTATCATCTCAACGACCACCTCGGCTCGGCCGTATTCATCCTTGATTCAGCTGGCAACTTACTTGCGAACCATTACCATGACCCATTCGGAAAAGCGTGGAACGTGAGAGGAGATATAGGAAATAATGTCAGATTCACGGGCAAGGAGTATGAAGAGGATATTGGGTTGTATTACTTTGCAATGAGATGGTATGATCCAGAGGTAGGAAGGTTTGTTTCGCAGGATCCTCTTGAGCCGATGGGCTATGTGTATGTGGCGAACAACCCGATGAGGTATGTGGATCCGAGTGGGTTGGAATTTGTATGGTGGAATCCATTTACTTGGTTCGGTGGGGGTGATAATAATAAAGATAGTGATAAAGGAAAAGATGCAAGTGGAGATAAGGGATTAGGTCAAGATACAAAAGGATCCGATGGGAAAAGTAGTACAAAACCTTCTACATCACCACAAGTTCCACCAGCACCAGAAGGAGCGTCAGTTACAGATTATACATTTATAGGTACGAAATTAGAGCAATGCGAAATATACGAGTATCGATATAAGGAAAGAATGAAAAATGGGGAGACCCCGCCTTCTCCTTTAATACCTCTTTTACCACTTTTGCCAACAGATTCTCCTCCTCTGCTCCCTAAATATAGGATAAAATTTTAGAGAGGGTATGTATGAAAAAAAATATATTAATTTTTGTAACAATGATTTTATTTATATTTTTTATTCAAACTGGCAACGCAGCAGATTATGAGGAGGCAAAAATATTTTTTCAAAAATTTGTAAATGCACAAAGTTTTGAAGAAAGAAAAGAGTGTGGAAGAAAAATTCTAATAGTTGCACCGGAATCAGATTTAGGATATTTCAGTGAGGGTTTTTTATTTTATAATGAGAAAAAAATAGATGAAGCAATAGTCAGCTATACGAAAGCAATCAAAATTAATCCAAAATTTACTTTAGCATATTCAGCCAGAGGGACTAGCTATTATGCTAAAAAAATGTATGAAAATGCAATAAAGGATTTTCTTACTGTAATAGAATTAGGTAGTTATGATGCCGACCTTTACTTTTATTTAGGAGTTTGCTATTTTAATAAAGGTTTAAATGATGTAGCTATTAAATATTATACGCAATCTATAAATATTGATCCTCTTGCCCCGTTAAGTTATTATAATCGAGGGAAAGTTTTTAGTGAAATAAAATTATATGAAAAAGCTATTTCTGATTATAGCAAAGCAATAAAATTAGATCCCAAATTTGCTGAAGCTTATTGTAATCGTGGAGCTGTGTATAATAAATTAGGTAATTATAAAAAGGCAATTAAAGATTATGATATAGCGATTAAAATAAACCCTAATCTTATAGAGGGCTATTTAAATAGGGGAAATAACTACGTCGATATTAAGAAATATGACAAAGCAATAAAAGATTACACTAAAGTAATCGAACTAAATCCCAAACTCGAACAAATTTATTTTTTTCGTGGTTTATTATATTACGAATCTAAAAAAAACAAAAATGCCTTAGACGATTATAACAAAGCAATAGAGTTAAATCCGAAAGAGGGGAGTTATTATTATAAAAGAGGGATTGTTTATTATGAAACCGAATCATATAATAAGGCACTTGAAGATTTCAAAAAGGCATTAGAATTGAATTATTGTAGGGCTGAGGTATTTTATATGATAGGAAATGTTTATTTTTATGTGTTGAAGGATAGAACTCAAGCACAAAAATATTGGCGGGAAGGATTAAAAATTGACCCAAATTACAAAAACATAAAAAACGAACTTGAAAAATACGAAAAATAATATTTTTTAGCATAAATATGATTTAACCCCCTGCAGCTGGCCACTTTATTGTTTTTAATATCCGTAATTATAGGAGCGTATTTTTAGTAATAGTTTTAAAGGTTTATAAGTCTTAATTATCTTGTGGCGTGCCCCAATTAGATTTTGAGTCACTAAATCAGTAAAATATGTGTAAACAATTATTAAAACACCTTTGGATGATAGCAGCAGGTATTTTCCTCACTGCTAACCTATCTTTTTCTACTGATTGGTCTGCATTCCGCAGAGATAACAATCGTGCAGGTGCTGATACTATGGTATCATTCTTTTCGCCTATAAACCTGAAATGGACTGCTGTTCTAAATAATGGATATACATATTCATCCCCGATTGTATATGGTGAAACAGTGTTTATCGGTTCCTCAGAAGGTAAACTGCTTGCTTTTAACCGCAAGACAGGGGTAAAGGGCTGGGAATATATTGCAAAAGGAACTATTCATTCAACACCTGCTGCAGGAGATGGAATAGTCTGCTTTGGTTGTTCCGATGGTTATTTTTATGCCCTTAATATAATAGACGGTAGTCTTAAATGGAAATATTATATCGGCAACAGCATCAATTCTTCTCCTGTCATTTCAGATACCTATGTGTATTTCGGCGGGTCCATCCTGTGTTCGCCATAAGGGCAGGATACAAGCATAACAGCGCGATAAACAATACGCTGGGAGCGCTATCAGGTCTTACCTGTGGCGCCGGTTTCAAGCTCGGTATAATGGGCATAGACTATGCCCTTGTTCCTTACGGGGACTTGGGTTACACGCATCGGATATCATTAGTGGCCAAGTTTTAACGGGAGATGGAGAATGCCCGGCGGAATCCAGCCTGCTCACCATCTCGCAGGCGTCGCTAAACCGTCCCGATTTATTCATCGGGACAGCGACCCTTACGGCGATCTGGGTTATACGCACCGAATTTCGCTTACTGCGAAATTTTAATCAGTATTTGATATTTTACGATCAGCAGAGAAATTATTTTACGTCGGACAGGGAGGAATCGGGTCCTCAAAACGAGGGCCTTTTTTATTTAAGAATTTTTCGCAAAGCGGATTTCAGCGTAAAAATTTATGATAACTTGACAAACCTGCTCAAATAGCATATAATATATTGAAATATATATAACAGAGTCTAATATATTATTAACAAGGGGGCAAGGGGGTACTTTTGAATAAGTTTACATAGTTTATAGAGTTTACACAGTTTAAATCCGTGGAAATCCGTGGCTGAATGTTTTTTAAGTTCCCGTAAGCCTGCCCGCCGTAGCATCCGTAACCTTCCCGCGAATAGCGGGAAGCTAAGGTTGAAGGAGTATCTGCGTAGGCGGGTTCCCTGTGAAAAACATATCTTTTAACAGGGATTTAACGGGATTTAAACTACTATAATTTTATTTTTTAAATCTCCATAAATCCCTGTAAAAAGCTTATTTCGTGGTTTCGTGATACTTTCGTGATTTCGTGGAAATTTTTGTTTAATGTTAAAAGGGAGGCAGCATGAAAAAGTATGTAGTGGTTTTACTGGCAGTTGTAATCGGGTTTGCAGGGGTTGCGTTCGCCGCGGAAAAGGGCGCCGGTGGCGGGGCAGGCTGCGTTCCGGTGGACATATCGAAGCTCTGCAACAACGACGGGATAGCGCCGGATGACGATGCCACAGGCGGGGATTTTGACGCGGGCGGCGCAAGCTATACCGCCAAGGCCTGGCCTAAGGTCGGGAAGACCGGTGTCACCGTGAACGGGGTTCCGTTCCTTGTCGCAGGCGCTGACAAGAAAGTCAATAACATTGCCTGTGAAGGGGAAGCAGTGCAGGTCCCGGCAGGCAGCTACAAGGCGATACTTATGCTTGCGTCAGCGACGAACGTTCCGGAAGGCTCGATGGAAGACGCTTTAACGCTCGTGTATAAGGACGGCACAAAGTCAGCCGTGAATTTCAAGCTCACTGACTGGTGCGTTGAGCCGAAGGAAGGCGAGAAGAAGGCTTATTCCTTCACCTACCGCATGAGCACCGGGACAGAGGGCGGGCATCACGAGATCCCGTGCTATCTTTTCCTGCAGACAGTTAAGATAGACGGGAAGAAAGAACTTGCCTCGATCAGGCTGCCTGAGCAGAAAGATATACATATTTTCGCGATAACCCTGCAGAAATAGTCAAAATCCCCCTTCTTCCCCCTTTTGTAAAGGGGGAGATAAATATAAGAAAGAGAGGGGGATTTAAAAGAAAAATTCAGGGCCGGGGGCGGGATCCGCGGCGACGGAAAGCCCCCGGTCTTTTCTGTTAGAAAATGATTACAGTGATTTTTCGAAGATGATTACGGTGATTATATAAAACTGATTATACAGATTAATAATATCTTTAATCGAAGTAATCATAATTTCTAATCTGTGTAATCAATGAGCGAAGCGAAATGGAAACAAAAATACCTGACAAAATCAAGGAATTACTGGAAAGCAAGTTCCCGGGGAAGGAATGGCTTAGTGCCCTACAGACCGATGTGACCTCAACGGGCGCGTTCGGCGAGGAATGGCTTTTTATTAATAATGAGGACCTTGCGGTTGCGAAGGAATCAGGCGGAAGCGCGCAGCTTGTCGAGCAAATCACCCTGAACCAGGTAAAGGACGCCCGCGCGGTTAACATGGTTGGAGGCGGGGCGCTCGAGATAGAATATGACAGCAAGGTCCACAGGATACTGCTTTATTCCAACGCAAGGGCGCATGAATTCACGAACGCCGCGCGAATTGTAAATGAACTTGTAAAAGAGCACAGGTTCAGGGAAACCACGGAAGAAAGAAAAAGAAGATACTGCCCGAAATGCGGAAAACCGATCGCGTGGAGCTCGGATGTCTGCCCCAGGTGCGTTAAAAAAAGGCAGACGTTTTTCCGCCTTTTCCAGTTCACGAAACCCTACCTGCACCAGATAATGTGGATATTCTTCGTAATGGTTTCAGCTACCTTTGCCGGGCTGATCATCCCGTATATCAGCAAGGTGCTGATAGACGACGTGCTGACGCCCAAAAGGGATATGTGGAGGCTGGCGCCGCTCGCGCTTTCAATGTTTGCCGCCAGGGCCGCGTCGGTCATTCTGGGGGCATTGCAGGCGCGTGAATCAGCGCTTGTGGGAAGCAGCACGGTTTACGACATAAGGGCCGCGCTTTACAAGAAGCTGCAGAACCTTTCCATTTCATACTATGACAAGCGCCACACAGGCGCGCTGATGACAAGGGTGAATTCTGACACCGGCGAAGCGCAGAACTTCATGGTATCGTGGCTGCCAGCGCTTTTGCAGAGCTCGTTCCAGATAATCGGGATAGGCGTGCTGCTTTTCGTGCTTTCCTGGAAGCTGACCCTTTACATAATAATGCCCGTTTTCTTCACGGTGTGGTTCGTAAGGGTCGTTTACCCAAGGGTTTGGGTATATTTCCACCGCTTCTACGAGAAACGTTCGAGGATGAGCGCGACTGTCAGCGACACGCTTACCGGCATCAGGGTTGTTAAGGCGTTCGGCCAGGAAGAAAAGGAAACAAACAGGTTCAACGAGAAAAGCCAGGATCTGTGCGACGCTGCCATTACCCTTGAACGGAAATGGACTATTTACAACCCGATCATGAGCATAACAAGGATCGTGGGGGTTATTGTCGTGTGGTACGTCGGGGGCAAGTATGTGTTTGATGCCGATCCAAAAAAGATGATGACGCTGGGAAGCATAGTTGCCTATGCCAGCTACCTTGAAATGTTCTACGGGCCCATATTCATGCTTACGGATATGGCGCGCGTGGTGACCCACTCGCTCAGCGCCGGGGAAAGGATACTGGAGGTGCTGGACGCGAAATCGGAAGTGGAGGACGCGCCCGATTCGGTTTCAGTGCCGCGCATAAAAGGCGGGATAGAATTCCGCAACGTGACCTTCGGGTACAACAAGCTCAGGCCGGTGCTTAAGAATTTTTCGCTTGTGATAAAAGAGAACGAGACGATCGGCATAGTGGGCAAGAGCGGCTCGGGTAAGACGACCCTGATAAGCCTGCTCAGCAGGCTGTACGACGTGGACGAGGGTGAGATACTTATCGACGGCATAAATATAAAAAAAATAAGATACGATGACCTGCGCAGGCAGATAGGTGTTGTGCTCCAGGAACCCTTCCTTTTCAGCGGCACGATCGCGGAGAACATCGCCTATTCAAAGCCGGGCGCGGAACTGCTGGACATTGTCCGGGCAGCGAAGGCTGCAAATGCGCATGACTTCATGATCGTCACGAAACCTGACGGGTACGATACGTACGTAGGGGAAAGGGGCGGAAGGCTATCGCTTGGGGAGCGGCAGCGCGTGTCAATAGCAAGGGCGATCCTGCACGATCCCAGGATCCTGATCCTGGACGAAGCTACTTCGTCGGTGGACACCGAAACGGAAAAAGAGATACAGGACGCGCTCTACAGGCTGATAAAGGGAAGGACAACCATTGCCATCGCGCACAGGCTTTCGACCCTGCGCAATTCTGACAGGATAGTGGTGCTGGAGGAAGGGAAGCTTGCTGAGCAGGGCAGCCACGATGAGCTTATGGCTATGCAGGGCGTGTATTACAAGCTTGTGCAGATTCAGAGCGAGATCGCCAAGTCCCGTATTTTTATTTAGGAATGAAAAATCATTAACCACGCGATTACACTCGATTTCCACTAGATGGCCGTTTATCGGTCATTGCGAGCCCGAAGGGCGCGGCAACCTAAATGCCGGATTGCTTCACTCCGTTCGCAATGACATCAAGAGTTTAATCCGTGTATATCCGTGGCTGAATATTTTTAAGTTCTCGTAAGCCTGCCCGCCCGCCCTTGTCCGCCAATTCTTAAGGTGGAAATCTTGGTGGAGGGTTCCCTGTAAAAATTCGTGGAAATTAGTGGAAATTCGTGGTTAAATGTAGTTATTGAGGGAAAATGGAAGAGATAATAGGCATCACAAATATTGAGCCCAAAGGCACGAAATTCGAGAGGAGCGAAACCGGCGTCCTGAAAATGACCCTGGCGGACGGGACCGTGCACCCCAGGATCTATCCCATATGCTCGTTCCCCGTGGCGAATCCCGACAAGTTCATTTCAATAAGGAACATCGAGAACAAGGAGATCGGGGTGATAAATAACCTCGGGGATTTTCCCGCTGACCAGCAGGCGCTCATAAGGAAAGAGATCAAGCTGCGCTATTTTGTGCCCGTGATAAGGGAGATATACAAAATAACGGAAGAGTTCGGCATATACAACTGGGAGACGAAAACAGACAGGGGAAGGAAATCGTTTTACGTGAGGGGCAGGAACGACAACATACTGATGCGCGGGAAAACCAGGCTGCTTATAACCGACATAGAAGAATGCCGCTACGAGATCCCGGACTACGCCAGGCTCCCCCACCGCTCCCTCATAGAACTCGATAAAGTGCTTTAAATACCGTCGAGCGTCTTACGTCGTACGTCATACGCGAATGATCGAACGGACATAAAAGATGGAAATAAAAAGTTACAGAGATCTGGATATCTGGCAAAAAGGGATGAAGATAGCCGGCGAAGTCCACAAACTGACCTGCGGTTTTCCTTCGATAGAGAATTTTAATCTCACCTTGCAGATGAATAGGTCTGCCACATCCATACCGTCAAATATCGCTGAAGGTTTTCGCAGGTCCCACAGAAACGAATACAAACAATTTCTGTTTATAGCGTTAGGTTCAGCAGCAGAATTGGAAACCCAGGTAAGCCTTGCTAAGAATTTTGGGTACATTCCGGAAGAAACCGAAAAGAACCTCCTCGAAGAATTAAACCACACTTCAAGAATGATAATAAACCTGACCAAGAAACTGAAAGAAAGTTTTTAAGGAGTATAGTTCTTAACGTCCGACGTTCGACTTACGACGTCCGACGGTATTTTAGTTTTAACGTTCGACGTATGACGTACGACTTACGACGGAAACAGCATGAAACACAAGCCCGGAAAATACATTTGGTTCAGCCTGGCGTGCCTCGCGTGGTTTATCCTGCGCGTTGGCGCAAGGCCGACAAGGATCGTTTATCCCTGCCAGAGAGTTGCCGCGGCTCAGTCCGGCTGGTTCCTTTACGCCTTCCTTGCGCCTGCTTTTGTCGCTTTTTGGAAAGGGATAAAAAACTTTTTTTCTAAGCACTTTAAATTTATTGTGATCGCGGGCTGTATAGCATTTGCAAGTTTTACCGGCTACAGGATATACGGGCAGTATAAGATAAATCTTCTCAGGTCGCAGGCAGGCACAATACCGGCGCTTGGAGTTCCCGGTTCAGCTCAACCGCTTGACGAAATATCCTTTGTTAGTTTCCGTTACGACCCTTCGGTTTTTTATGGAGAAACTCCTCCCTATGACAGGGCGCAAAATCCTGCTTACGACCTTGTTTGGCAGGCAGTTGAAGACCTTCAGCTTGGTTCCTCCTCAAATCCCCTTGACGGCATAATAGATCCCGGAGATACGGTCCTGATAAAGGTAAACCTACTCGGATTTAACAGGCCCCAATATACTCACCCGGCTGCAGTGCGGCCTGTGATCGATATGTGCATAGCTGCGGGAGCGGCAAAGATATTCGTTGGCGACTGCGGCCAGGGGTTCACGAACGCGAAAACCGTTATGGATTCTGTGGGGTATGAATCCATGATGCAGCAGCTTCAGGCGGTGAATACGGGGATTGTGCTGCGCACCGTGAGCCTGTGTGACACGGGCCACTGGAGGTGGGTGGACATAGGCTCATACAGCTCTTTCGCTGGTACAGATTACACGGATTTTGACCTTGCTGATTTCAACGGAGTGTCAAATTTCCAGAGCGCCTATTATCTTGCTTCTGACTCCCACGGGAACAGCCCTTCGGGCTATACCCTGGGTTGGTTCGCGCTCAGCGATACTGAACTCGCCTCAACCGTCATTATAAATTTTCCCAAGATGAAGACCCATTCTTACATGATAAACACGGCCTGCGTCAAGAACCACGTGGGAAGCGCCATGGGAAGCACGTACCTGGACGGCGCGACCGGGGAGAGGATAGCGCACGTGAAGCAGACCGGAAGTTTCAGCGCGTCAGACCTTTCCACGAATTT
>Ga0210056_1001007_pt1 | contig 24452 bp, 27 predicted proteins | sample CryGeyCG2014_080_2_FD_183965 | JGI IMG/M metagenome (GOLD analysis project Ga0210056, IMG submission 183965) | Groundwater microbial communities from aquifer - Crystal Geyser CG07_land_8/20/14_0.80 (SPAdes) (version 2) | ecosystem: Environmental > Aquatic > Deep subsurface > Groundwater | place... | reverse complement strand
CTATCTGAAAAGTTCTTCCTGTTTCCCGATAGCCACAACCTTTTTCAAAATAGAGGCGACAAGTATTTAAATTGAGTTGCTCTTTATAAGGTGTGAAGCTACTTTTGCAATTATGGCAATGCCAGCGTTGTCTTTTTCGGCCACCATCAAGTTGCCGTTTCCCCTGACGCTTTGTGTTTAGACTTTGACAATTTGGACATCGTATCCGGTGTTTACATTTACGCATTTTTAGCCTCCTTGTGAGTATGATATAGGGGATATTTTCCCTTAATTATATCACAAAAAGGCTAATTTTACGACGAGAAAATTAATTTTCAAAGAACTTTTTGACTGCTTATTAGCAACCGTTTTCTATACGCTACCAAGGATTTATGATGATTTTCATACCAACTCTTTCTTCCACTGCAGCAAATGCATCGAGGATTTTGTCAAGCGGGAAACTGTGGGATATATAATTCTTCGCTTTAATTGCTCCGCTTGCTATTAAATCAAGCGCTGTTTTGTGATGTCTGGGTACACTGCCATGAGAACCAAGCACAAATGCTTCTTTATAATGAACAATATTGCTGTCTATATTGATTTTGCGACTGCCCTTTGGTAATCCCCCGAAGTAATTAATTCTGCCATGATTATTTATCATCTGCACTGATTCTTCCTGCGCATCAGGAGATGCACAGGCAACAATTATTACATCTGCGCCGTTTCCTTCTGTTTCCTCAAGGGTTCTGTTAATAAGATTTTCTTCAGTTGTAGAAATTATTACATCAGCCCCTGATAGACGTGCCATTTCCAATCTTTTTTTCGACCTTTGTGCAATGATTACCTTTCCCGCCCCTATAGTTTTTGCCAATCCAGCAAGCATGCATCCAATAGGACCAGCCCCAATTATTACAACCACATCGCCAAGTTTAACTTCTGAAAGTTCAAGTCCATTTATACAGCAGGCAACGGGTTCAGCAAGTGCAGATTCTTCATAAGTTAGATTCCCGGGTATTTTGTGAACAGGTCCATACCGTACAGTTATGGTATTAAGTGGAATGTATTCTGCAAATCCACCAGGAAATTGATAGCCAATTGCATAATTAATTTTACAGTTATTACCCATACCCTGCCTGCAAAAATTACACTCACCGCAGGGAACGTCTGCTCCGATTGCCACCCTATCCCCTATTTTAAATTCTTTTACAGTTTTACCAACCTTTACTACATCCCCTGCTATTTCATGCCCTATAACCTGCGGCGGCTTTACACGCGGATTGCCGTAGTGATAAATTCTTATATCAGAACCGCATACAGCGCAAGCCCGGACTTTCACCAACATTCCGCCTTCTTCAATCTGGGGTTCTGGTACATCTTTAATTAATATTTTATTTAATTCTTCGAGAACTGCAGCTTTCAAATTACCTCCAACAAAGCAGGGCTAAAGCCCTGCGCTACAATTCAATCAAAATACAAACATAACTTTATTGAAAAACTCTTTTTTATTCCACATTAAATCAAATGCTTCATTAGCCTGTTCAATTTTGAATCGGTGAGTGATAAGCGGTGTAACTTTCAGCGCACCGATACCCATAAAGTGCAACGAAAGTCTCCAGTCATCTTTGAATGCTGGAGCAAAATTTGAATTCCATGTTCCATAGATTGTCAATTGCCTGCGCAAAATGCTTGAAACTACTTTCTCTGGAAAGGTTACATCTCCCTGGATATTTCCAAGAAAGACAACTTTACCAAAAGCCTTTGGTACTTCTATGGATTGAACAAATGCCTTTGGAGAACCTGCTGACTCTATACTTAGCTCAACACCTCCGTCTGTATTTTCCTTAATTTTTTTCACAGGGTCTTCATTTTTTGCATTAATACATTCAGAGAATCCATAATCACGTGCAACTTTTAATTTTTCCTCAATAATATCGACGAGAAAAATTTTGCTTGCGCCTAAAATTCTTGCCCACTGTGCGAGGATGATACCAATTGGTCCAACACCAAAAATTGCTACTGTATCACCAACTTGAATCCCTGCTCTTCTTATTCCATGCAGGGCAACTGCCACAGGCTCTGTAAAGGAAGCACTTTCATAATCCACATTTTCAGGAAGTGGAATGATATTGGAAACAGGCACTCTTGTATATTGAGCAAAACCACCATTGCTTCTGGAACCAATATAATCGTAATTTGGACATTGGGCATATTCTCCTGTATAGCAGAATTTGCAATTACCGCAGGGAATTAATGGAACTACTGTAACTTTTTCATCCCCTTTTAAATTGCGGACATTCTTACCCTTTTTAACAATTTCCCCTGCAAATTCATGTCCGGGAATCAGTGGAAATCTGTATGTCCCATAAATCATTACACGCGGAATATCTGAACCACATATGCCCGCTGCTCTGACTTTTACAAGAACATCGTCGTCGCCAATTTCAGGAGTATCAACTTCTTCAACTCTTAAATCCTTTATTTTATGCAAAACCGCTGCTTTCATTGTTTCAAATCCTTTATAGAACAAAAGGCAGAGTGCTCTCTGCCACTACAATTTTATATATTTACGCCAACACGCAACAGATTCTTTCAGATTGTCCAGTACACGGTACTCCGCAGGATATCTCTCGCGGAAAGAAAATTCAAAAGTCAAAACTACATCTTTTGCATCTGATTCACTGATAACCTTTATTAGTTTCTGGGGGTGAATAATTCCTTTCTTATTATATTCAGAAATAAATGGCCAGTGCCCACCCTTGTCTTTTGTGCTCTGTTTGATGTGGATAACAGGAGATACAGTTGCAAATTCCTTCAGCCAGGCATAGGGATTGGTATCATCGGGATTTCTGGACTGTCCATCACCGTGGTCTACATCCAGGCAGAGCCGAACAGGAATGATTGCTTTTTCGTTCACCTTCTTAAGTAACCCTTTCGTATCCTTTATTGTGCAGGCGCATTCCCGCGGGATTGACATAGGTTCAAATATAAGGAATTCAAATCCAATTTTTTTGCCGAATTGCGAAAGTTTCTGCCATAATTCAATACCTTCCTTTAGAATAAGTTTTCTTTGTTTTTTATTATAAAAATCTGTTACAGAGAAAATTCCAAAAGAACCTGTTCCTGACCCTCTGGCACCAAGTTCTTTAGAAATAATAAAAAACTTTTTTATCCATTCAAACCATAATTTTCTTATTTTATAATTTGGATGGAAAAGATGATTTACGCGAGTGAAAGCACCAAAGAAAGTGGTATCAACTTTTACGTCATATTTTTTACAATAAAATTTAATTTTTTTTACTTCTTCTCTTAAAATTTTCCACGGTAACCATGGGTTGAGCAGGTCAGCAACAAATTGGACATAACGCAGACCTAAAAATTCACCAACAATCTTAGTCCAGACTTCGGGTTCTGGAAATCTGTTTGTGGCAAAACCTGTATTTATGCCCAGTTTGATGTTTGTCATTGATTTTTCCACCATTTTTTTAAATCTTGGAAAGTCGCCTTGGAGACAGTATTCCCTTTTTCCAATAAAATTGCATTCAGTGATTTACTGGCATCAAAATAAAGTTTTCTCAGTGTTTCTGAAATATTTTTGTTTTTAATGAATACGCCGGCAGTGCCGCCTACAAATACATTAGCACCTGATTCTAAAAGCATCGCAATAGTGTGGCTGTTTATGCATCCGTCAACTTCTATTTCAATGTTATTAAAATTATTCATGGTAAGTAAACTGCGTAATTCCCTCACTTTTTCTACTGTTTTGGATATAAATTTCTGACCAGCAAATCCTGGATTCACAGCCATAATTAAAACCATGTCTAATTTATCCAGAACATATTTTATAACTGAAATCGGCGTAGCAGGATTCAATGCAACAGCGGATTTTACTTTATAACTTCTAATTGTTTGCAGCAGCCGGTCTAAATGAACCGTAGACTCTGCATGGACACAGATAATATCACTGCCTGCTTTGACAAAAGTTTCGATGTATCGTTCAGGATGGCAAATCATCAGGTGGACATCAAAAGAAATTTTTGTCTTTTTTCTGAGTGCTTTTATGACATCTGGCCCAAGTGTAAAATTGGGCACAAACACACCATCCATTATGTCAAAATGAAATAGGTGTGCCCCTCCCCTTTCAAGTTTATGAATTTCGTCCTCTAAATGGTTAAAATCCATACACATAATTGAAGGTGCAATCTTAATTTCTCTCATAAGAATCTATCATTTTTTTATGCGGGTGTTAGATTTTTTTCTAATTTCCTCAACCATTTTTTTCAATTCCTGAAACTCTTCACGTGTTGGAATGTTCATCCTGGCAATTATTTTTTTCATTGTTTCTTCTATCTTTGATTCAATTGCTTCCCTGCCTTTTTGTGCTCTCTCAAAAATTACCCTTGCAACCGCATTCACATCCTTCCTGGACGTTTCACCTTTTTCTATCAGTCCCCCGGCAATCTCCTGTGCTTTTTCCTTTGTGATAGCAACGAGCCCCAGTCCAGCCAATAATCCCTTTTTTAAAACCTCTTCAATTTTATTTGACATTTTTCTTACTCCTTTTCAATCTTCGCTTTGCAGGTCTTACATCCGTTATCTTTATTCGCTTGCAACCTTATATACCTTATCGTCCTCCCTTGCATGTTCGGTTACTCTCAACCCAATAACATCCCCCACATTAGCAGTCTGAATTGACTGGTGTTCAATCTGCATTGAATCCACCTTCTGATTAAAATCGCTGGTATGTCCTTTGATGTGAATCGTGTCACCAACACTGAGGCTATCTGATGTAATCTTGATAGCCGCTACACTAATATGAGTAAAATAATGTGTCACTACACCTATTTCTTTTTCCTCCATCAGGAATCACCTCCTTTCAAATGTAATCTTGTTCTTGAATTTTTTCTTTCTTTTCCCAATAAATTTTTCCATTTTTATCAATCTTTAAATAATTCAAAAGTATAAGTCCTGCAACAATTAAAATCAATGCCAGAATTGCAATCCATTTCTTTTTCTTCTGTTCCTTGAGGTCAATAATTTCTCTCGTTTTTCCTCCACTTACATAATAGGAATAAACAGGTCTTCGTATTAAAAATAGAAAAACGAACAGTATACCCAAAAAAATAACAAAAAGAAAAAGCAATAACAAGAGAAAAAGTGGAAATGTCCAAAGGAATCGAATCATATCTCATCCTGGGAAATATATTAACAACTGCGCAACAAAACCCGTAGCAAGCGGGGTGCTCAAATTATCATCAATGGGAAGAGGCAAGATGTCAAACAGCGTTGTGGTCAAGGAAATTATCAATGCCAGGGAAAGAGTCAATCCCTGGGATACTAAAGCTGTTCTCAGAAGTAGTAAATTCATTATTATACATATAGCGAAACAAACAAGTGTCCCCTCTAATGATTTACTTCTGAAAAGTTTCACATAATTATATTTGGCACCCACTATGGAAGAAATGGCGTCTCCAAAAATTGCACATAATAAAACCGGAACTGCAATAAACCTGGGGAAGAAAATCACACAGAACAATGCTCCAAGTGTCATATAAGTAATACCGGAAATGCGCTCTACTTCTTCCCCTTTCCCCACAGGTGAAAAAATCTTCTCGGCGACTGCCTCTGCCCTGTGCGAATAAAACCTCGCTGATTCAATCACCATAGCTACAACTGCTATCACCGCAGAAACATAAATGGTTTGTTCCTGAGTATAATTAAAATATATAAAGGGATAAAAAAGTGCCAGCATTCGAAATAGTTTTCTGCGAATTAATTGTTTCATTTCTTCTCTTTTGACTTTTTACCGACCCTCATTTCCTTCCAGGCACTTCTGACATTTTGAGAACCTCCAATGTAAACAAATACAAGTATAAAAACTGTACCACATATTATCCATAATGACCGAGCTGCAAGCCAGCAAACAAAAGGAAGAAAAGGACCTACAATCATCACTGAAAGTATGCCATGTTTTAAAAATATGTAAACAAAGAATAATGGAATTAACAGGATAACTGATTCTATCGGGACAAGCGTTCCCATTACACCGATGGTCGTAGAAAGTCCCTTTCCGCCTTTGAATTTCAGAAAAATTGGCCAGTTATGTCCACTGATTGCAGCCAGCCCTGCTAACACCACCGCATAATCTGGAAGTTTTAATATCCACTGTGAAAGAAAAACAGGGAATACTCCTTTTATCACATCGCACAGGAATGCAGCAATTCCTGCTTTTCTTGAAACTGCTCTCGAAACATTGGAAGCACCCACATTCCCATCGCCAAACCTGCGCAAATCAATTCCTTTTGTCCACTTCGCTATTAGAAAACTAAATGGGATGGAACCTATGAAATATCCAATAAGAATGGATGATAAAATTCCAGTCAGATTCATTTATCTACTTTCATTATATCCTTCAAGAAATCAGACCTGAAGGTCTGAGTTACGTAACTCAGGACTTTAGTCCTGAAGATTATGGATAACTTTTGGTATAATTTCCTTAGCTATCAAGATAAACTGTTATTTTTGAACGAGTTTTTAACTCTTCATACCATTTTTCAAAAGCCTGAGAGTTTTTCTGCCGGGTAAGCGATTTCTTTAAGTCTTCCTTTTCTTTTGCGAACGCCTCTTCATCAATTCCAATTTTTTCTCTTGCTTTATAAAGACATATACCGTCCGGTATATGGACAGTTCTTATTTCTCCGGGTGGTGAATCAAAACTTGTCTTAACAAGTTCCGGCACATAGCCTATTCCCTCTATATAATATTGAAATTGTGTGCAGATAGTCTCATTGGGGACATATCCACTTTCCCTTACAATAGTCTCAAATTCTGTTGAATCCTTTAATTTCGCTCTTAATTCGTCCACCTTTTTCATGGTAATTTCTCTTTCTTTATCAGTTATTTCTGTGTCTGGCATGGTTACATATTTGATGATTACATACTGGACTTTCATTTTCTCGTTAAGTTTTACATATTCATCTCTTACCTCTTTATCTGAAGCCTGCTCTCTATTCATGATATATTCCTGAAATTTAATGTAGAGTAATTCCTCCTGAAAAGAACCCCTTATCTCTTTCCATTTTATGTTGGGATTATTTATTGCCCATAGATATTTTGTTTTATCAAATTTGCCATCCTTTCCTTTGAAGAAAACCTCCTTTATCTTTTCCTCAACTTCTGTATCGCTGACCTTGAATTTGACCCTCACGGCTTCTCTTGTAATCAGTTCTCTTTTGATAATTTCATCTAAGACAAAACGCCTTGCCCAGATGGTCGTTTCCTTATTAATTGGGGAACCAGGGTTAAAAGAGCGAAAGTCCTGTAAAAATTTTTCATAAACAGTATTGAAATATTCCCTGGTAATAGGTTTATTATTTACCTTTGCCACAATCCCTTTATCCTGGCATAGCCCTGAAGGTAAAATAAACCCTAAAATAAACCACGAAAACACAAAGAAATACTTCAGATGGTCCTCCTTTTACGACCTAGATAAATTGATAGAGGTTCTGAGGGGAGCGGTCCATCATTTGCTCCAAAACCTTGCCCGATTCTTTCAATGAACATCAAAGGAATCCTGCCCCACCCGCTACGCGGGTGCCCGTTCTTCTTTACTAAAAAAGATACGATTGCAGTTCCTAAAGGAGTGGTCATCTCTCCTTTTATGTCCAGCGCATATGTGGGAATATTTTTTACTAAAAGAGAAGTTGCCGGAACTGGTACTGAAAGGATGCCATGACTACATTTGACATTTCCACTTCCCAGAGAAAGTCCAGAGCAGTACACTTCTCCAATTTTCAATTTTTTTATACCTGCTACAATTCCGGTCACAATAAGAATAGCTTTGGGTTGGCCCACTTCATACAGATGTACTTTCTCTTTGGGCTCCTTGTGGATTTTTGACTCTACTTCACCAATTTTATCATATATAAGTTTTACTGTGCTTTTAATGCCTGATTCTAAATAACTTAAATTAATTAAATTAATAATTTCCTTTAGTGTAGTGGGGCATCTCTTTTCCTCGCTTTTTAGTTTTATGTTAGTCGCTTTGTTTTGTCCCCTCTTTTCTCTTTTTACATCTATTTCAAATGGAATGTTGAGTTTTTTCATTTCCTCTATTAATATATTTGCCTCTATACCTGCATCAATTATTGCAGAGAGGAGTTTACGAGGAGTAACACCATAATAACAATCCAGATATGCAACTCTCATATTCATGAACCTTTTAATATTACCTTTTCTTTTTTCTTCTTGCCCCGGGTTTAGCCATTTTTGCCTGACAAAGGTTGCCCTTGCCATCTACATAATACATATAACCCGGCTTCCTCTGAACTGCATTCCTCATAATAATTTCACCCATTTTTATCACCCCCTCTCGTCATTTATTTATAAGGTGGGCAAAATAACCCGCACCAAAACCATTATCAATATTGACCACTACCACACCAGGTGCACAACAGTTCAGCATTGTAAGTAGTGGCGCAATTCCTTTGAAATTCGCTCCATAGCCAACGCTCGTCGGCACTGCAATAACCGGTTTGCTAGTTAATCCTCCTACCACACTTGCAAGTGCTCCTTCCATTCCTGCCACTACAATTATCACCTTTGCCATTTTCATCTTATTCCTGTTGAGAAAGAGACGATGTATCCCAGCAACGCCAACATCATAAAGTCTTTCAACTTTATTTCCAAGGGTCTCAAGTGTAACTGCTGATTCCTCTGCAACAGAATAATCGCCTGTCCCGGCAGTGATAATAAGAACCTTTCCTTTAAATGGCAGACGACTCCTTTTCTCAAGGACTATAATCCTGGCATCTTCATAAAACTTAGCTTCAGGAATCTTCTCTTTAACCTTATTGAAAATTTCCCTTTTTGCATGCGTTGCAAGAACAGGACCTGAAACTCTGTTGATACTTTGCATAATTTTTATAATTTGATCCGGACTTTTCCCGGGACAGAAAATAACCTCAGGTATTCCTTTTCGTAACACGCGGTGCAGATCTACCTTTGCAAATCCTATATCATCATATGGAAGGAATTTTAACTTTAATTTTGTTTTGTTGCTGGAATTACTTCTACGCATACCCAATTATTCTCCTTTAAATATGTTGAAATAGCTCTCTTTATAGCGTCAGGTGTTAAATTTGTTATTTCCTTGGGATATTTCTCATCATATTGCCACCCCTTCCCCATTACTTCAAACCAGCCTAAATACCACGCTTGCTTCCTCAGGGTTTGATGGTCCAGAATAAACTTTCCGATAAGTGAGGATTTGGCATCAAGTAAATCCTGCTCCGGGATGCATTGGGACAATTTCAGAATTTCCTTAATAATATTTTCCTTTGCCTTTGCGATATTATCAGGACTCAATCCGATGTAAACCACGAATTGACTTTGATATTTTCTGGAAGGATAAAATGAACCTAATTCATATGCCAGCCCCATCTTCTCTCTAAGTTGAACATAAATTTTAGAACTGGCTCTGCCACCCAATAACATATTAATCAATTTCATAGAAGGATAGTCAGGAGAACTGACCTCGGGTGCCAGATAACCTAACATCAAATATGCTTGCCGAAAAGGGCTTTCTTTTGTGATGGTGAAAGTTTCGCCCTGCACCGTCAGAGATTGAGTTTTCCCGCAGGTTCTGGCTACTGGCAAGATTCCACCAAATTCCTCATCTATTGCACTCAAAACCTCCTTGAAGGATAAATTTCCCATAATCACCAGAATCATATTATTGGGGGCATAGAAATCCCTGTGATAAGTTACCATATCCTCTCTTGTTATTACTCCCACAGTTTCTTCATAGCCCAAAACCGGACGATGATAAGGAAAAGTATTGTACAGTTCATCAATAAACACATTATAAGTATAGGTAAAAATGTCATCCTTCTGAGATTTCAACTGGGCTAAGACAACTTTTCTTTCCTTTTCAATTTCATCTTGGGGAAAAACAGGAGCCTTTAGCACATCGGCAAATATATTTAATCCTTGTCTGAATGACCTTTTAGGTATTATAAGCCAGACTTCTGCAAAATCATTAAAGACTTCTGTGTTAATTGAGCCCCCCATGAATTCTATCTCTCTAGAAATTTCTTCAGCGCTGCGGTTAATAGTTCCCTTTAACAATAATTTCCCAACCAGATTTGTAATCCCGGATTTATCTTCGTCTTCATAAAAAATTCCACCTTTTATGAACATATCCATTATTACCATCTGGCTTGCCCGGTTTTGCTTATATATAATGGTTAGTCCATTGTTTAAAATAGTTTCATGGATAGAATTGCTACCTGCCATAGCGTAAACCGGACTTATAACTACAAAATTCAATATAAAAAACCACAAAGACAGGAAGATACAAAGAAATAATCTGTTACTGAATCCACAAAAATCACTGGAGTAATTCAAACCTTTAGGTTTGATATCAGGGCTAAAGCCCTGAGTTACATTCTGCATGCTCATATCAGGGCTAAAGCCCTGAGTTACATTTTTCAATTTCTTCATATTTATTTTTCTCCAGGTGGCATAATCATAACACTGATAAAATTCTGGGGATTGAAGTATTTTCTTGCCACTCTCTGCATACTCCTTGAAGTAACCTTCAGGATTTTACCTAAATATTCAAGTGCAATCTTGTATGAACCTATTGTTTGATAATAACCCAGATTAAATGCCTCTCCAGAATAAGTCTCGACATCTAATAAATATCCTGTCTCAAACATTGACTTTGCTCTTTTAATTTCATCATCGCTGACCAACTCATTAGAAATTCTTTTCAGTTCCTGAAATATAATTTCTTTGACCAATGGAATTTTGTCTGGATTACATTCTATCGAGATGTAAAAGGGCCCTTTTTCTTTTTGCGTTAAAAACGAGCAATCCACACTCCACACCAATCTTTTTTCTTCTCGTAATTTTCGGTAGAGACGTGAATATCTTCCTTTTCCAAGAATATAAGAGAGAATATCCATTGAATAACAATCGTCATCTACTGCATCAGGACCTGCTGTACCAAATATTAAATACGCCTGATGGACAGGTCTTTCAATTTCTAAATTCTTTCTTGCGATAGGTTCTACTTTTGTTTCATCTACGGTCTTTGATGGTTGGAAAAATCTTTCCCCGCCAAATATCCTCTGAGTAAGTATAATTATGTCTCTTTCTTTAAAATCTCCTACAACCACAAGTGTACAATTCGCCGGCACATAGAACTTGTTGTAATAATTTAGAATGTCCTCTTTTGAAATATGGCGAATTGATTCTGATGTACCTAATACCGGTTGAGAATACGGATGACAGGAGTAAAGTACAGAATTGAACAAATCCCAGAGATAACTCTGGTGGTTATCCCACCTACGGTTTATTTCCTCAGCAATCACAAATTTTTCCCTGTCTAATTCATCTTCCGGAAATAATGCTTTTCTCATCATTTGAAATAGAATATCCAGACCAATGGACAGGTTATTCTGACCTGTGGGTAGTGTAACATAAAAATATGTGAAGTCCCGGGATGTCCCTGCATTGATCACGCCCCCTCTTTTTTCCACCTCGTCCTGGATTACTTCACAGGGGTAATTCTGCGTACCTTTAAAAACCATGTGCTCTATCAGATGCGAGATGCCAGAAGTTGTGGTATCCTCATTTCTGGAGCCAACTTTAACCCAGAGTTGAATTGAGACAATTTTTAACCTGTGGTCCTCTTTGAGCAATACTGTTAAGCCATTGTCAAACTTAACATTTTTTATCCCGGCATGCACCGAAAAAGAGTATAGAATAAAGAATAGAAAAATAAATTTCTTTTTCATTCTGTTTCACCATACTTTCTTTTTCTATATATTTCCTCAAGACGAATAATCAAAAGTAACGCCAAGATAACAATAACGGCAATTGCAGGAAAATATTTATTTACATTGCTTGCCCAGGTAAACATAAAATCAAACAGATAAGTCCAGCATAATGCGCTTAATACACCAGCAACGGTTACAGTAATCATAATAGCTGGCGTACTCATTCCAAGCAGGAGGCCAAATACAGAACCCACGATGGGACCTGTCATGGTGAGTGGAATCCACACGAAAAAACCAATGCCCAGCACGCCAAATGGCTTCAACCAATTTTTGTGTTTATCTACAGTATACTGGGCATTTTGTACTATATTGCCTATTAATTTTCCTTTAATAACTTTATTTTTAAAAAGAACTATGAATGGGTAAAACCAGAAAACAGCAACTATATCCTGCAATGCGGCAACAACAAATACTAACCACTCCGGTAAAGATTTTCCAAGTCCAACTGGTATGCTAACTCCTTTTCCACCAGCAATGCCTGTTATTAACATCATCAGCATACCTTTCCAGTTAACCTGAATCACAGGATAAAGAATAAAAAAGCCTGAAATAAAAACTACTATTCCAAGTATAAAAACAAACCCTTCTGCGGTCTTGAAAAAATTTTTCTTTTTGTTCATTTTGTTTTAGATATATTCTGTAATTTCGGGTTTATTCCAGATTAAGGTTATTATATTATTCACAAATCGTAAAATTGCAGATGCAACTGGAGATTTATTTATAATCTCAGACATCGGTGGAAACTTTGCAAGCAAAAAAAGAACTATTCCAGTTATCATAATTCCCTTTATGAAACCAAAGATAAAACCACCCAGATGGTCAAGCATTCCAAGTGCCGACCATTTAAAAATTTTATTCAATACCAGCCCTGTGAGGTTTACTATTATTGCCACGCCAAGAAAAATCAAGATAAAAGAAAGAACCTTCACAATGCCAGGGTTTTTTATTAGTCCTGAAAACCAGTTAAGTTCCTGGTAAAACCTGCTAGATATTACAACACCGAGGATTATCCCCATCACCGAGAACAATTCCCTGACCAGTCCCCTCTTGAGACTGATGACGACATTAATGATTAAACCCACAACGATAATTATATCCAACCAGTTCATTTTATTTATGTAACTCAGGACTTTAGTCCTGATATGTAACTCAGGGCTTTAGCCCTGATATGTAACTCAGGGCTTTAGCCCTGATATGTAACTCAGGACTTTAGTCCTGATATTATTTCAATCGGACTCTTCGAGAAGGTTTGAGTTACAACACATTAATCGTTTCTATAAAAATAGGGTTGGTACCCATTACGAAATACCAACCCTATTCAAAACCACCTTTTCTCCTGTGCCACTTACAATTATCTTTTCTTTTTCTTTTTCTTTTTCTTTCCGCCACGGGCCATCTTTGCGCGGCAAAGATTTCCTTTCCCGTCCACATAATACATATAGCCCTTCTCTCTCTTTACCGCACTCTTCATAATAACCTCTCCCATTCTCCTCACCCCCTTTTTTTAATCTGAACAATAACATTTTACTACAATTTATATTATAATGTATTTTTAAAAAATTGCAAGAAAAAAATGAAAATTTGATATAAAAATTGTTCATAATAGTAGCGAAGCCATCCCTTCGGGATCAGGATACAGAAATACCCATTGCTTTTCTAATAAAATCTTTGATTCTTTTTACTGCGTTCCCTGAGGACCTTCCCTGCAAAGGTAATGGGATTATCGTCATAGCAATATCCCTGTCAGATTCACTTATAAGAGAACTTGCCTCATCAATAAAAAGTTCATCTATGAAGATGATTGAATATTTCCCAATAATTTTTCTTAACACTTCCACGCACCCTCTCGCATCTTTAACTGGAAATACATCAACATTCAGGAATTTAAATACCAATACCGAAGATTCTACACCTATAACTGCAACCTTATTCATTGATTGTATTAATTTCTCCCCATATGGCTTTTGGCGCCAAACCCTGAAGTTTGGCGAGGATTATCATTCTTATCATCTTCGCATCTTTTTCCCTTTTCTTCAAAAATGCAACCAGCGGCTCCAATCCAAATGCAGTATAAATAGTGGACTCGTAGAGATTATTAAGCTGCAATTTGAAAGTTGCGATTTGAAAGTTTATAAATTCATTCAGTGGAGCATATTCATTATTTTCGTATTTCTCCAGGAGAAATTTTAGAGCTAATTTTCCCCCCGGTAACAAAGCTTCATTCAAAAAATCTCTGTTCCTGCGAAGGCGTTTAAAACGCCTGCAAATATTTAGATTGCAGATATCAACTTCAGTTTGAAAAAGCATATTCAGGAAAGAACAGGATGGAGCAGGATGTCTTTTTAACGTTCTGAAAATTAAATCAAACATTTTTTTATCAAGGATAATATCAACCATATCCAGACGTCCATAAAGCAAATTGGTGTCAATTTTTACTAGCTCTAGAATTTCTCTGATAGATTCCTGCAATAATTTAGGTAATTCTCTGAAATTCCTCTCTATTACCGATTCTTTTAATTTTTCGATAGGAACTAACCCGAGGTTAACCATTCCATCCAGAGATTCTGGAGATATTTTCAACAAAATTTTCAAATTATGAAAATCATATTTCAAGAAAAAAAGATTGGTCAACTCAGGGTCATTCGATAAAGACGAGAATAAATTGTTTGTACATCTTATTTCCTCAATTAGAAATTTCTCCAGGTCGGTCTGGGTATTCTCGGGGCTTAGTTCACCCTTTGGTAAAAGATGCCAGCCCGCGGTCTCCCGCCAGGCAGTTGATGCATCGCCAGCATCAACAATTCTTTGAATCTTTTCAAGATTAAGACTACGAGTCTCTAATGCCCTGATTCTCGCCACAGCATATGTATACCTTGTATCTTCTCTCAGTTCCATTTTTATTCGCCTTGCCACTCCTTAATTTTGCTAACATATTTTCGTGCCAATTCCTGTGCTTCTTCTATAGTCTGTGCCTCGGCATTCACATGGAATAATGCGCGGTCCTCATCAGGTATAATAATAACCCAGGGTGTACTATTTTTTTCTTCTTCATAAACCTTTATTCCTTCAATCAGTTCCCTGTTTTTATCTTTTGTATCATCAATTAAAAGACGCATAATTTTGCCTTTCGTTTCCCATGGACAGAATACATGTTCTCTGACCATACAAATTTTTGGAATCAAAGGGATAAGTTGATTCAGAGGAATACCGGTTCTGGCAATCAATTCGAGAATTTTACCAATGGAGAACATTGCATCAAAAGCAGACTGAAACAGCGGGAAGATATACCCCCCCTTAATTTCCCCTATAAAATCAACTTCCTTCAAGCTACCTACTGCCATCATTGAACAAGGATTAGTTTTGGTCCGCAAAACTAAAGCATTATATTCACCAGCCATCTTTTCAATTACATAAGAGGCAGTTACAGGTACAGCGATTCTGGGATTCGAATGACTCTTCAATACTAATAAAGAAATTAGAGCAAGTGATAAATCTCCGGGCAGGATACTACCATCTTCATCAACTAAGAAAATTTTCTCAGCACCGGTATCGAGCAGAAATCCAATATCTGCCTTCAATGTTACAACAATGTTGGATAACTGTTTAATAGAATTATTGAATTCTTCGAGGGTCTTGGCTCCCTTTTTATCGTTCGTATACGCATTCAGTGCTATAACTTCACAACCTAATTCCCCAACAATTGAAGGAAAAATATTTGCTGCACTTGAAAAACCATAATCCATAACTATTTTAAACTTCCTTTTCTTTATTGATTCTGTATCGAGTAATGACAGAAATCCTTCCCGATAGTATTCAACTATACGGGAGGGTACTTCTAAACTTCCCGTCTCCTCTATGTTCGCCCTTCTGAAATCCTCTCGGAAAAAAAGCCGTTCAATAGATTTTTCCTTACCTGAAGATATATCCATTCCTGAAGAATCAAGAAACTTTATATCCATCAGCAGAGGGTCATAAGGAGACATTCGGACATGTATTCCACCACAATATTCTCTTGAAGTCCGCAAAGTGTATCTGACCACTGGAAGAGGCATATCTCTTATATCGTCCACATTTATCCCGCTGGAGAGCAATCCTGCAATAAACGAGCGTTTAATCATTCTGGATGAACGATGGCTGTCACGACTTGTAATCACAGAAGAGCCTTTTTCCATTGTTGCACCGTATGCAGCGCCTAATTTAGCCGAAAATTCCGGTGTAACCTCGGTGTTTGATAGCCCTGTAACTCCATAGGCACCGAAGAGAGATTTGGACCACTTTTCTCCCCAGACAAGACTTGAAGAAACAATTGCCTCTTTCTCTACAACCTTATGAGGCCAAATTTTTACTGCCTGTCTGATGAGGCTGGCATCGCCGATGCGGCAGTCATCTCCGATGATAGCTCCTTCTTCCATAAAAACCTTATCCCCAATTTTACAGTTCTTTCCAACAACATTCTCTTTCAGATGCGCACCCTTACCAATCAATGTATTATTCCATATGATACATTTATTAACGATGGCGCCATCTTCAACAGTACAGTTATTCCCGATAACAGCATCAGAGATTTCTACATTTCCTTTGAGCTCGCAATTGTCCCCTATAACCACAGTTCCTTTCAGGATTGCTGCAGGGTCGATTATGGTTTCCTTGCCTGACCAGATATTTTTTTCGCCTCTTGCACTTCCACTTCCAGAGTGCCTACTTTTGGCAGAGTGCCTACTTTCGGCAGAGCCTACTTCGCCCAATTTTACACCGGGAAGGTCAATTTTTATATCCTTTCGTAAAGCTTCATAATGTGCGAGGCGATATTCCGGTATATTTCCTATGTCGCGCCAGTATCCGCTGGCTATATATCCAAAAAGCTGGAAACCTTTTTCCATCAGCAGAGGAAATAAATTTTTACTAAAATCAAATTCCTTACTCTTCGGGATGTATTCTAAAACTTCGGGCTGAATAACATATATCCCTGTGTTAATTGTATCACTGAAAACTTCGCCCCAGCTGGGCTTTTCTAAGAATCTATCTATCCTTCCATTTTTTTTTGTGAGCACAATCCCGAATTCAAGGGGATTCTTCACCCGTGTAAGGGTTATGGTAAGTGGAGATTTTTTCCCATTATGAAAATCAACAATTTTTGAAAGGTCAAAGTCAGTAATTATATCTCCGCTTATTACTAAAAATGGTTCTGTTAAAAACTTCTGGGCATTTTTTACACTCCCTGCGGTTCCAAGGTCCTCCTCTTCTTCTACATATGAAATTTTAACGCCCATATCCTTGCCGTCTTCAAAATAGTCCTTAATAATTTCCCCCTGGTAATGCAGAAGCATAATAATATCTTTAAAATTATATCTCCTCAATAATCTCACTATATGTTCCATTATTGGATTATTGAGCATTGGTACCAGAGGTTTTGGAATAGTGCAGGTAAGCGGACGAAGTCGAGTCCCGAAACCACCAGCCATAATCACTGCTTTCATGAAATACCTCCCGCATAACCACGGAGTCATAGAGAAAGTTGTAACTCAAAACTTTAGTTTTGATATAGAGAAAGTTGTAACTCAAAACTTTAGTTTTGATATCAGGACTAAAGTCCTGAGTTACATATCAAAACTAAAGTCCTGAGTTACAATATCGATGTCTCTGTGCCCCTGTGGTTTTTATCAATGTATTTGCCAGGTGAGCAAAATTCTGTAAACTTAAAGATTGTGCTCTCAAATCAGGCTCTATATGAGCATCTGCTAACAACTGTGTAATTTTTTCTTTATCAAGTCCCAACTGGCTCTTTAATAATGAATTTGTTAGAGTCTTGCGACGATGACTGAAAGAAGCTCTAACTACCTTAAAAAATAAGTTTTCATTTACTACTTGGACAGGTGGGTTTTTCCGTATGGTCAATCTCACAATAGCAGAATCTACCTTCGGTGAAGGAAAAAAAGCTTTCCGTGGCACAATAGAGATTAATTCCGGTTTAGAATAGTATTGCAGGATAACTGAAAGTACTCCAGAGTCTGCGGATTTGGGAGAAGCAACAATCCTTAATCCCACTTCCTTTTGAACCATAATAACTAACCTCGTAAAAGGTGGGAATTTCTGCTCTAAAAGATGCATAATTATTGGAGTGGTAATATAATAAGGAAGATTGGCGATTATCTTAACAGGGATATTTGCTGGAAAAAGGGATTTAAGATTCAACCTGAGCACATCCCCTTTTATTATTTCCACGCCGGGGTAATTCTTTAAATTTTCCCTTAATGTTTTGATTAAATTCTGGTCAAGCTCAATAGCAATGACTCTTTTTACTCTTTTAGCAATCTCCTTTGTTAAAATACCCGGTCCCGCTCCAATCTCCAGGACAAAATCATCTGGAGATAAATTTACAGCTTCAATTATCTTGTGTAACACTTCCTCATCAATAAGAAAATTCTGTCCCAAATATTTCCTTACTCTTATCCCCTGCTTATGTAAAAGCAACTTTGTAATTTGAAGTAAGGAGTTCATCGCTGCGGATTTTTTCAAGAAAATTTCACGGTGGACAATTTTGCCGCTAACTTAATTGCCTGCACCATACTGAGATGACTGGCTATTCCTTTGCCAGCAATATCATATGCAACACCATGGTCAACCGATGTTCGAATAAACGGCAATCCTATAGTAAGATTCACCGTCTTTTCAAAATCTATCATCTTTATGGGAATCAATCCCTGGTCATGATACATTGCAATCACGACATCAAATTCTTTCTTCTTTGCTTTAAAAAAAAGTATATCAGGAGAAATAGGTCCCACTGCATTTATGCCTTTCTCTCTTGCCTCATTTATAGCAGGTGTAATTTCCTTGATTTCCTCCTGTCCGAATACACCTGATTCTCCAGCATGTGGGTTCAATCCCCCAACACCAATTTTGGGATTTTTAATTTTAAAATATGTTTCCATAATTTCACTGGTCAATTTTATAATCTTCAGCACTTTTTCCCGTATGATAAAGTTTCCTATCCTCTTAAGAGGAAGATGTGTAGTCACAAGCACCACATAAAGACCTCCTCCTATAAACATCATTGCATATCGCCGGGTATTTGTCATCTGTGCGAGGAACTCAGTATGTCCATCAAAATAGAAACCAGCTTTCCTTATCGCCATTTTATTTATAGGACCTGTGACTATCGCAGACAAATCCTTCTTCATGGCAAGCGTGGTCGCCTCTTTTATATAAAAAACTGATGCCCTGGCTGCTGAAATGTTAATTTGTCCCTTTACGAGGTTGTCTATTTTTGCATCTGGTAAAACTAATACATCTATATTATTATATCGAAATTGTGCATCAGGTATTTTTTTAATGGAGTGGACTTTCCCTTTTTTCTTGACTATCTTAAATGCTTCTTCCATAACCTGGGGATTACCAATAACAAGTGGACAACAAACCTTGTAAATTGTTCTATCAGACATAGCTCTGGCAATTACCTCCGGACCTATGCCAGCAGCATCACCCATTGTAATACCAATTATTGGTTTTTCCATTCTGACTGTTACCTTCCTTATTTAATCTCGATGACTGCATCCTTCTTTAATTTCTCCACCCACTTCGTAAAAATGTCATTAAACTTTCTATCGAAAAGTAAATTTCTTATTTCGTCTCCTGCTTCCTCCTCGCTCTTTTTAATTTTATCCTTTTGTTGAAAATAATATTCCTTCACTTCTTTGCTTGTCACCTGAATTTTTCTCTTCACATTTTTCTCAATCAATTTTAGAATTTTCAATTGTTTCCTCAGGTTATCCTGCAATTCAATTACTGTAAGCCCCTGTTTTATTAGTTCTCTGTTGAATTCCTCCTTTGTAGGAAATTTATCCTTCAGGTTCTGAAGTGCTATTTTTATTTCGTCTTCTTCTACCTCTATCCCTTCTTTTTCAATTTCTTGCAGGAAAATTTTTTCTTCAATCAACTGGTCCAGTATTTTCTTTTTTACTTCATCCCCCTTTTCCGTAAGACCTGTCTGGGCCCGAACAATCCGCACATAATCTTCAAATTCACTTTGAAATATCACTTCATCATTCACCCTGACAACAATACGCTCTATTACATTTGCTTCGCCAGATGCCAGATGACAGATAACAAATGACAGAAGACAAAATACAAAAGACATAAAAATAATAGTCTTTTTCACTTTTTCTTCTCCTCTGTTTTCAATAATTCCATCTTCTTTTCAATTTTTGCCGAACCGTAGAGAGTATTAATTATTTTTTCAAACTGATTTCTCTGTTTTTCCTGCAGTATCGCATTCCTTGCTTCTTCTTTTACTTCTTCATATGTTTTTTTGGTGGACTCTTTCCTTTCTTCAAGTTCAATGATATGGAACCCATATGGCGTGCTTACAGGTTTGCTTCTCTCACCTATTTTCAACGCAAATGCTGCTTCTTCAAACTCAGGCACCATCTGTCCCCTGCCAAAAAAACCAAGTTCGCCACCTTTATCTTTTGTGCCAGGGTCAATGGAATATTCCTGGGCTAATTTAGCAAAATCTTCTCCTTTGCTCAATTTTTCTGCTATAGATTGTGCTTCTGTTTCACTTTTTGCAAGTATATGTCGCACTCTGACTTTTTCTGGTTCACCGAATTCTTCACTATGCATATTGTAATAGTTAATTGCATCCGTGTCATTAACTTCAATTTTTTTCATTTCCTCCCGTAAAAGTTCCTCAGCGATAACCTGTCTTTTTAAATCTTCAACCCTCTGACGAACATCGTCCTTCTTATCCAATTTCCTTCTAACTGCTTCCTGGTATAATAGTTCATTTTTGATAAGTGTGTCCAGCAATTTTTCTTTTCCATCTTCTCCAAATAACCCGTATTGGTATTTATACTGAGGAGGAATACTGTCCCATTTGCCATTGAACTCCTCAAGGGTTATTACTTTATTATTAATTTTCGCAACCCATGGCTCAACTTTCTCTTTTGTTTTACTCCCTGATTTTGCCCCGGCTGCGTCCACTGCCCCTGTATAAATACAAAAACTCAACCCCATAACCACTACAGCAACTAAAAATTTCTTCATCCATTTCTCCTTTCGATTTACCCCATCCTTACCCGACCCACCCTCCGGGTGGGTACCCCGGTTGGTACCCGTCCCCATTTCCGATTTTTTAATGCGGCATCCCGTATTTTATACTAATAACTCTACTCCTTTTTTACGAATTTCATAAATAAGGGGAACCCAGAGGTCTTTTTTGTAAGAATTAAAAGAAATAGGAAGAGGTTCTATACGGGGATTAACATCTCCCGCAATTACAAATAATTTCTCTCCCTCTTCTACTGTATCTTTCCCAAAATCTTTTGAGATAATAGCCACATCGATATCACTGTCTTCTCTTTCTTTCCCCTTGGCATATGAACCATAAAGTATTACTTTGTCTACCCTAATCCCTTCTTTTTTGACTGCTCCTACAAACTCTTTTATGATTTTTATAACTTTTTTTTTAACCATTTGTACACTTCCTTAATTTCATCTAATTTTTCTTTTGTATATTTTTTGGTACATTTAATATAGAAAGTTTTTCGTTCTCTGGGGTATCTGGGTTCAAAGTAAAATTCCATAAATTTTCTAAGTTTAATAGTGATCGATTCTGGAATTTCTAACCCCGTCTTTTCTGCAAGCAAGGGAAGAGAATGAGTAATTGGTGCATGGTTTTTAGTCTCTTTAACAACAAGTGCTTTTAATAATTTCTCCAATGATAGGTGTCCAATAAATAAAGCGTAAGGATATTTCTCTTTTTCATAGAGAGCTTCGGCAACACTCAAGTCATACTTTGATCCTTCAAGCCAATAAGATATTGTTTTTTCTATATCAAATTTCATATTTGTAACTATTTAGCTAACATCAAATTGTAGAGGCTTGATTTATTATAATTATATCACACTTCGTCGGAAAAGTCAAGAAATATTTGCAGTTTTCTGCTCGTCCATTATAAAATGGTCGCTGTCCCTATTTTTCATAATAATTTTTTCAATGACTATTCCGCCTAACATCATCATAGTGCACAATAAAAAGGGCGCTCTGATATTAAAATTCTGAGCGACTATACCTCCCATTAATGGACCAACCAATCCTCCCAATCCCACCAGTGCTTCATGTACTCCACCCCTCTCACCCATGGAATGTCCTGCTGCAAGACTATAATAAATACTGAAAAAATAAACAACGCCTATTCCAACACCTATCAGCGTAAATGCACAAAAAAACATTAAAGTAGAACTTGCGAAATAGGGAATTAGAAAACCAATGCCCATTAATATCTGCGCAAAAATAAGAAAATTAAAACGATCGTGCCATTTAGAAATACGCCCCAATACGTATGAAATAAAAGCCTGAATTCCAGTCAGAAGAAACATTAATACACCAAGGATAAAAGGCGTAATACCTAAACTTACAGCGAGTTTAGGAAATAAATACCTTATTGTTCCAATGCCGAACCAGGCGATGAAATTTCCAATCCATGCAACTAAAATAAAAGGATTCTCAAGTTTATCCGTCTTTTTTTCTATTACATTCTGAAGAATGGGCGTCAATAAAGCCCTGGGACAATAATATAAGAAAAATATTGTAATCAAAGAGAATAATGCAGTAAATATGAAAGGAAGGCGCCAATTTATTTCAAAAAGAACTCCACCCATAAGAGAGCCTACCGAAATACCTGCACACCAGGAAATATTGAAGTATCCCAATGACTTAGGTAAATTATCCGATACTTTTGCAATCCATGCTTCAATGGGAGACCAGAACATTGCCATTCCAGCTCCCATTAATCCCATAAGGACAAAAATATAGACAATGGGAACTGAAAAAAGAAAAATAGGTGACACAAATAAAACAATAACGCATCCTGTAATTGTAAGGGCAAACGAACCTTTCTTGTCTGCAACTCGTCCAAATAAGTAAGAAAGAGAAAAATAGAAAAGAGAAAAGAAAAAACCAATAAGCCCTAATGCAAAAGGACTTGCGCCTGTTTTTATAGCTACAAGGGGAACTGCTATAATTAATATACCTATTCCCACATCTGCAAGAAATGAAGCAACATAAAAGAAAATTTCTTTATTCAATGCCATATTTTACAAAAAAGTAATCATTGTGCCAGTTTGCGCCACTCCAACCACCTTCGTCAGTGAAATCTCCTGGGCCAACGCTGAGCAATTCCCCTTGTTTGTGATGCGGACCTAACAGATTGTGCAAGCTGTGAACCAGTTCAAGGGTAATTTTATTCTCCCCATTCTTAAGTAAATTTGTCACATCCAATTTAAAAGGAGGAAAAATCATTAAACCGGCAGATTTGCCGTTTATAAACACATGTGTAACAATTGCATTTAACCTGTTAAATTCAAAATTATATCTCCTGCCCTTTTCCTTATTTATATTTACTGTCTGGCTCAGCGCAATGGTTCCGGTAAAGAACGGATAACCCTGGTCAACTAAATCACCAGTCAATAATTTTTCTCTTTCTGGAATTAGTTTAAACTCCTTGCGGTCTCTGTGTTCTACTCCGAAGTCACCAACAATATAACAGGATTCAAGTTCTACACCATCTTTTACATAAATCATCGTATTGGGTTTCATTGGACTCTTAAACTGACAGGATAATTCAATTATATTTTCACCCTTTTTTACAAAAGGCAGGATGTTAATTTTTTTGAAGGAAATGTCCAGCCAGTATCCAATATCCTGATAATCTACGGTCTTGCCATTTATCTTTATTTTATAAATTGTTGGATTTTCCAGCACCAGGAATATCCTTGATTTTTCCTGCAATTCATAGTCTATCTGGAAATTTAGTTGCATTTCAACTTTGACTTTTTGAGTATTTGTGCGATAAATCGCAGTGCTACATTCTTTCTGATTGATTTTTTCTTCTGCCATCCTCTGCACCTTCCAGATTGGAGTCATACCACTCCATTTTGTTTCATTGCCAATCCTGTATCTGCAGTAATCCAGAGTAAGGGCGTTCACATCTTTTCTTTCGTATCCCCATTCGTCACTAAATCTGATTTTTGTTTCTTTTATCTTTCTGTCTAAATGTGGAATTATCTTCTCTAAAATTTGTTTCAAAGAAGTCTTACCTCTTTCTATGGTAATAAGATGGGAACCGGCAGGAGGAAAATTCAGTTCAATCTGAATGTGCTTACCTTTACTTGCCCCGCCGTCTGCTTGTTGCAGACAAGCGGTGGGGCCGCTACTTTTCTGAAAGGGAATTTCCCTGATATTACCAGTAAACAAATCCCACTCCTCAACTTTTCCTGATGATTTTAGTTTTACTACAGTGTTGTACTCCTTTTCCTGGTCAGTATTGCAAAAGAAATAGATATCTCTATCACCTGCAACTCTGTACTGGTAATAAATAGCCGAAACCCCTGCTTTTTTCCTGTTAGTAAGTATTACTTGCGGCTCCAATATTTCATCTAATACTACTTTAATACTGTCTCTGTTAGCTGGAATTACTTTAATACTGCTAATAAACTCCTTTAAATCAGAAGAATCCTGGCAATCTACCATTGTAGGAATGGGTTCAACTGCAACAACTTTACCTCCAGCATCTACAAAATTTTTGAGCAACCTGAAGGTATTTTTTCTTAATGTCAATGCAGGAGGAAT
>Ga0210056_1001006_pt1 | contig 24453 bp, 25 predicted proteins | sample CryGeyCG2014_080_2_FD_183965 | JGI IMG/M metagenome (GOLD analysis project Ga0210056, IMG submission 183965) | Groundwater microbial communities from aquifer - Crystal Geyser CG07_land_8/20/14_0.80 (SPAdes) (version 2) | ecosystem: Environmental > Aquatic > Deep subsurface > Groundwater | place... | reverse complement strand
TATCAGTCATGAGCCCTCCTCTGGCCGATACCGTTCCGGCCTCCCTTCCCTTTGTGGGCGTGGCGAAAAGATTAGCGAAAAACCCTTATCTATATTAAGTTAAGGAAAAGTTTTTCGCCCATCCCTTGCCTGCGCCCTTTTTTGCCGAATCTCTTATTGACCTAAGATTCGCTCTATGTATTTTCTGGTTTCCTCGGGGGAGTTTGACAGATGGAATTGGTAAAATATAATAAAAGCAGGAATTAATCTTAATAAAGGTCGAGAAAATTTAATTTAAAATTTAAACATAGATATGGGAAAGATAAAAATTGGATTTATAGTTTTAATTTCAATAGCTTTGGTTGGCTTGATTTTGAGTGGAGTTGTTAAGGCTAAACCAGAAAATCCGAAAGGAGAATATGTTCAGGATGAGATTATTGTCAAATTCAAGGGAGATGCTGAACCCTTTAGAGTAATTAAAGTTCCCGAAGGTCAAGTTATTGAAAAAGTAAAGGCTTATCAGCAAAGAGCAAATGTAGAATACGTTGAACCCAACTACCGAATTTTTGCCTTAGGTTCTAATGATAAGTATTATCTAAACCAATGGGCATTACATAATGAGGGTCAGGAAATTTATAATAAACAAGTTTTAGATTGTCTAGAAGGAGAGAGTAACCGGGATTACTGTTGCGTTCAAAAAGGTGCCATATGTTTTAAGGGTGCTCTCGATGCCGATATGGATTGGGAGGAGGCTTGGACCGTTTTTGGCACTGAAACCTTTGCTACTACTGTTATTGCCATTATTGATTCAGGTATAGACGAGACTCACCCTGATTTAAAAAACAAATTAGTTACTGGTCGTAATTTTGTGAACGATAATAATCCCCCCCATGACATTTATGGCCACGGTACTCATGTTACTGGGATTGCGGCAGCTGAGACCGACAACTCAAAAGGTATTGCTGGAGTTGCTTTTTCTGCCAACATCAAGATTATGCCAGTGAAAGTTCTTAATGATGATGGTATGGGGACTACTGCCAATGTTGCGAAGGGAATTATGTATGCCGCAGATAAGGGGGCTAAAGCCATTAATCTTAGTCTTGGTGGAAGAGATTCTATTACCTTAAAAGATGCGGTAGATTATGCTTATGATAAGGGAGCATTGTTGGCTGCCGCAGCTGGAAATGATGGAGGGAGTAGAAAATACTATCCTGCCAGCTATCCTAATGTCATTTCCGTAGCTGCCACTGATTACAATGATAAAAGGGCTTCTTTTTCTAACTTTAATAGCGAGATAGATGTTTCAGCTCCTGGAGTGAATGTCTTTTCAACCTTCCCCACTTATGATTTCACCATCGGGATAAAATACGGCCGTTCTAAAAATTACGATGTTGGTAGCGGTACCTCAATGTCGGTTCCTCAGGTTGTAGGATTGGCTGGACTGCTCTTTGCCCAAGATAGCAATAGAGACAATGTTAAGGTCAGAGCCATTATTGAGGAAACTGCCGATGACCAAGGGGTCTTGGGTTGGGATAAATATTTTGGCTGGGGAAGAATTAATGTTAATGCCGCACTAAATTATGTACCGGGTACTGCGCCTGCGCCTACTTGCATAGTAGTGCCTGGCAAATGTAACTGTAATGGGAAGTGTGGACCTAACGAAACTTCAGCCTGCGCGGATTGTCAATAAAGATTAGAGAGAACTAGGGAAAGGCATTTTGATTAAACAAAATCCGCTTGATTTTGAGCGGATTTTGTTTTGGTTAAAAATAGAGTAAAATATAGAATATGAGAAAGAAAACAAAAATTACCAAGGAAATGACTATTGGCGAGGTGATGAAAAAATATCCCAAAACCGCTTTTGTTTTTACTGATTATGATTTACATTGTGTAAGTTGTCCAATGGCAGTAGGCGAGAATGTAGAAACAATTGAAGAGGCGGCAAAACTTCATCGAATAGATCTTAAAAAATTTCTCAGTGATTTAAATAAAGTAGTAAAATGAAAAAAATTTTACTTCTTTTATTTTCTCTTTTGTTTGGCGCAATATTATTTTCCTGGGTTATTAAAACCGTAGGCTGGCATGAGATAAAAAACTCTTTTTTGGGATTTGGCGGCTGGCAGGGAATGGTAATTCTTTTGCTTACCATATTAATGGCTTTGGTAGGGACTTGGAAATGGCAGGAGATTTTGAGAGGAATGGAAGTTAAAATCTCATTTAGAAAACTTTGGCGCGCCTATCTGGCCGGTTTTGCCATCAGATATTTAGCGCCCGTAGTTATTTTTGGCTCCGAGGTTTTTCAAGGACATATTTTAAAAGAGGTAAATTCTGTCCCTTGGGAAAAAAGCATGGCTTCGGTAATCGTAGACAGAATTTTGGAATTGACCGCCAGCCTGGTGGTTATTTTTTTTGGAGTTTTTTTCTTTCTTTTCAAAATCGGGTTGCCGCCAATAAAAGCAGGGCTTATTTTTGGAGGAATTATTTTTATTTTGACCTTTTTAATTGTTTATTTTTACTTCAAGTCTTTCAAAAGAGAAAGTATAGCCAAAGCCATCGGCAGGATTTTCAACAGCAAGTTGGATAATCGGCCATTAGAAATTGAAAAAGAGATTTTTAGTTTTTTAAAGCCTAAAAAAAAGACAATGTGGAAAGGATTTTTTCTTGCCTTTTTAAAAGCAGGGATTATGTGGTTTAGGGCTTGGCTATTGGTGTTGTTCTTGGGAAAAAGCCTGAGCGCGTTGCCGGCTTTATCAATTCTTGGTTTTAATTGTCTTGTATCAATGATTCCTATACCGGCTGATCTTGGTTCCCATGAAGCCATCCAGGCTTTTGCCTTTAACTCTTTGGGCTTTTCAGCAAGCGCCGGAACCGCTTTCGCTCTGATTACCAGAGGAGCGGAATTAATTTTGGCCATGTTTGGCATAATGGTTTTATTTCATTTAGGATTAGAATTAATGAAGAACACCTTGTTTAAAAAAACAGAAAAAATAGTACTCAACAAAAATGAAATTTAATCTCTCTACTAAAGGAAACAATGATATAATAGATATAACCGATAAGGTTTCAGATTTGGTTAAAAAATCAGGGGCAAAAGAAGGGATTTGTTTAGTTTTTGTCGCTCATTCAACCTGCGCCATCACCACCATTGAATACGAGGAAGGAGTAATTAAAGATTTAAAAAGGGTTTTGGAAAATATCATCCCGATGAATAAAGATTACGAGCATTGTAAAAAATGGGGCGACTGCAATGGCTATGCTCACGTGAGGGCGGCTCTGATGAAACCCTGTTTAACAGTTCCAATTGAGGATGGTAAATTGGCCTTGGGTCAATGGCAGAATCTTGTATTAATTGATTTCGATAATAGACCAAGAAATAGAGAAGTGATAGTTAAAATCATTAGTGATTGAGTTGATATTTAAATCTCGGACCTACTTTATATTTTTTGACTTTATTTTGTTTTATTAATTGCTGAAGATGATGATAAACTGTCCATAAATTTATATTAGCTATTTCTCGTAATTCAAAAACAGTTTTAGGTTTTATCTTTAAAGCGTTCAATATTATTCTTTTAGTTTCAAACTTCTTTCTTCGTTTCCAGCCTCTATGATTAAATTTTATTATATTTTTAATTTCATTTAATTTCCTTCCGACATGTAAATTAGGATATCTAGCAATCAATTCATTGCAATCCTGAGCAAATTTTTCTATAGAGTCACAACTTAAAAAAAGAGAATAATGATCTTTTGTCATTTTACCCTTTTGTTTAAAAACAGAAATATTACATTTGTAACCCAGTGATTCGGCTATATTTTTTAAATCTAAAATGAATTTTTTATTTGAAGAGAAAAATCTTACATTCCCGGAAACATTCCCATCATCGTGTAAAACAGCTAATAGGGTCGCTACTTTATCTTCCCTGTTTCCATTCAATATTTTAGCGGGAATTCTACCCGTCGCGCTTAAATAAGTATGTATACGAAAATAATTCGTTATTATAGCTAAAAATATAGTTGGAAAATAATGTGCTCGTTTATATTTATTGACTTTATATTTTCCAAAAACATTAAAAAATAATTTTGCGATTCTTTTTAAACCAAATTTTTCCTTTTGGAAATATGACAGGTGGTTTTTATTAACACAACCATCGCACATTCCATGAATTGCTAAGGCAGTAAATTCTGGAGTAATTTTAATAGGTAATTTTGGTGCAAAAATATAAAGCCGGCCAAAAGTGGAGACATATCCTTGAATATTTTGTTCGAATCCTAGTAGGTTAGCTTTTATCTCCTTTGAAAGTTCATATATAACCCAAGCAGGGATATATTCTGCTTTTCTATGATAATACCAAACAATTCTACGGTCTGTAGTAATTTTTTTATTATACAATTTTGATTTATCTTGCAAAAATAAAGCCGTTTTACTGAATGATTTAAAATGCTTCTTTGTCTTTTCAAAAAATTTTTCTTTAAACTTATCTTCTAATTTAAGCGATACTAAATTAAGCGGGAACTGCCACCAATGGATATAATTTATCATATTGGATTAATTATATATTACTGCTCGATTTTGACAATTTTTTGTGGGCTTGCTAAAAGTTGAAACTGCTTTAAAATAAAATAATGATATCTACAATCTCTGTCGACTTTGACAATCGGCCGAGAGAAAGAGAAATAATTGTTAAAATAATAGGAAAAAATTTATGATTGGCCTTAACAAAGTTATTAGAGTTTTGGTTCTTTCTGATTTTTCACTTCAATCTGGCTGGGGATTGATTGGGCCTATTTTCGCCATATTTATAACCCAGCAAATTAAAGGCGGAAGCTTGGTGGCGGTTGGTTTTATCGCTGCAACCTACTGGTTTGTTAAATCAATCGCCCAGCCCTTTATTGCTCATTTCCTTGATGTAAAGAAAGGAGAAAGGGACGATTTTAAATTCTTGATTTACGGTCTCTTTTTGGCCAATTTGGTTCCTTTGGGTTATATTTTTGTTACTCAACTTTGGCACGTTTTTTTATTGGAAATTATCAGGGGGTTGTGTATGGCTTGCGTGATTCCCAGTTGGGCAGGTATTTTTACCAGGCATATTGACAAGGGCTGGGAAGCCTTTTCCTGGAGTATTGAAAGTACCGGCATTGGTTTTGCTGCCGCTTTTTCCGCTGCTTTTGGCGGAATATTGGTAACCTTTTTGGGCTTTAAGGCTGTTTTTATCTTAGTTAGTTTTTTTGGATTAGGGTCTTGTTTGCTTTTACTTTTGATTCGTAATCAAATTTTCCCAAAAGACCATTTCGCTCCTAGAGTACCGCCTTTGAAAAAACCATTTTAACCACAATGCGGAACCAAGAGATAGCTAAAATATTTTATGGAATCGCTTCTTATTTAGAAACGGAATCAGTGGCTTTCAAGCCATATGCCTATGAAAAAGCCGCCATTAATTTGGAAACCTTGGAAGAGGACGTGGAAGAGATTTACAAAAAAGGAGGGTTAAAGGCTTTAAAGAGTCTTCCCGGAGTCGGAAAGAGCATTGCTGAAAAAATTGAAGAATATTTGAAAACAAACAAGATAAAGTATTATGAGCAGCTTAAAAAGAAAATGCCTTTTAATTTGGAAGAAATTATCGCTGTTGAGGGGATGGGTCCTAAAAAAGCCAAGGTTCTTTACCAGAAGTTAGGAATTAAAAACATTAAAGATTTACAAATCGCAGCCAAAGCCGGCAAAATTGCGCGGCTTTTTGGTTTTGGAGTAATTACAGAAAAAAACATTATAGAAGGCATCGCTTTTTTGAAAAGAAGCAAGGGAAGATTTTTGTTGGGAGAAATTTTGCCAAAAGCAAAAGAGGTTTATGAAAAATTAAAATGTTTAAAAGAAGTTGAAAAGATAGATTATGCAGGTTCCCTTAGGAGAATGAAAGAAACCATTGGCGATGTTGATTTTTTGGTGGTTTCTCAAAAACCTCAAATCGTAATGGATTTTTTTGTTTCTTTGCCCGGTGTAATAAAAATCTGGGGCAAAGGTAGTACAAAAGCTTCGGTCAGGATGAAAGACGGTTTTGATATGGATATTCGGGTGGTGCCGAAAAAAAGCTACGGCTCTGCCCTCCAGTATTTTACCGGTTCCAAAGAACATAATATTGTTACGAGAAAAATTGCTATTAATAAAGGTTTAAAACTTTCTGAGTACGGACTATTCCGTGGCGCTAAAAAGATTGCCGGAGAAAACGAAAAAGAAATTTATAAAAAATTAGGAATGGAATGGATACCTCCGGAATTAAGAGAAAACCAGGGAGAAATTGAAGTGTCTTTGGCGGGAAAATTGCCAAAAGTGACTGACTATGATGATATCAAGGGAGATTTGCATTGCCATTCCAAATGGGATGGCGGTTTAAATTCAATAAAAGAAATGGCAGAAGCCGCGGAAATCATGGGATACGAGTATGTTGGCATTGCCGACCACACCAAGTTTTTAAGAATTGAACATGGCTTGGACGAAGGTCAACTTTCTCGGCAACGAAAGGAGATTGATAGGATAAACAAAAAGTTCCAAGTCCCAAGTCCCAAGTCCCAAGTTCTCCAAGGATGCGAGGCGAATATTTTGTCTGATGGTTCGATTGATATTAAAGATGAGGCCTTAAAGAAATTGGATTTTGTTATTGCCGGCGTCCATTCTTCTTTTAAAATGGAAAAAACTAAGATGACTGAAAGAATTATCCGGGCAATGAAAAATCCTCACGTGGACATTATTTCCCATCCGACCGGCAGACTGCTCAAAAGAAGAGATGAATACCAAATTGACTTTGATAAAATTCTGAAAGTTGCCAAAGAAACAGGTACAATTTTGGAAATCAATTCTTATCCGGAAAGACTGGATTTAAACGACCAGAACATTCGCAGGGCAAAGACAGCTGGAGTGAAAATGGTAATTAACACGGACTCGCACCGCAAAGACCAACTACGCTTTATTGAATTCGGTGTCGCCCAAGCCAGAAGAGGCTGGGCCGAGAAAGAGGATATTATTAATACTCAACCATTGGAAAAATTATTGAAATTTTTTAAATAAATATTAAAATAAACTAAAAAGTTAATTAATCAAACAAGCATATGCCATTTATTACTCAAGGTAAAACTAATCTAAAATATATTTTAATTGTAGGGATTTTGGCATTAGTGGTTGGCGCCGGAATTTTAGGTTATGGGCGGTGGATAGCAAAAGAAGAAGCAAAGCTGTCTGGATTATTAGGCCTTGAACAAAATGAAGAAGAAACCGAAAAGCCCTTTCAACCATTAAATACCGAGGGTTGGCAGGCTTACCGGAATGAAGAATACGGGTTTGAGTTCAAATATCCGGCCGAATGGTATGATAAACCAGGCGAAACAAAAGAGGAGGCGGGGCGATTTTACCTCTTTGATTCTTCTTTTTGCGGCCGTTCTTGTCAGAGAGAAAATAGCAACATTAGCTTTGGTGTAGAAAATAATGATGCTTTGTTGTCTGTTTCGGAATGGATGAAGCAAAATGTAGTAGTTGTTGGCATAGAAGCTGATGAACCAATTATTATTGACGGTTCTCAAGGGATAAAAAGAAATTACAAGGGCGTAAACAATAGCACCGTAGCGGTTTTGGTAATATTCCCGCAAAAGGACAAATTAGATACCAGAGCGAAGCAAAGGGGCGGAGATGAAGCGCCAGCTTCAGCGACTACGTTATATTATTTTGAAACTTCCGGCCACAAGAATATTGAAATCCTAAATCAGATACTATTGGATTTTCGGTTTTTGAAATAAAAATTATGCCAGTAGAAAAGTCAGCCGGCGCCGTAATTTTTAAGAAAGAAGAAGGTAAAAATTTTTACCTTCTTTTGCAATATCCTGGCCTCAGACATCCCAAAACTTATTGGGATTTACCAAAAGGGCACATTGAAAAAGGAGAAAAAGAACAGGAAACAGTTAAGCGGGAAGTTAAAGAAGAAACCGGGCTGGAAGATATCGAAATTATTCCTGGATTTAAGGAAACAATAAAATACTTTTTTAAATGGGAAGGAAAAAACATTTTGAAATTCGTCACTTTCTATTTAGTCAAGGCAAAAACCGAAAAGGTGAAAATTTCAGACGAACACATGAGTTATGTATGGCTGGTTTACGAGAAAGCTTTAGAAAAATTAACTTTTAAAAATGCCAAAGAAATTCTCAAAAAAGCTAACGACCACCTTTCAAAAAAGGGTTTATGAAGCGGTAAAAAGAATTCCCAAAGGGAAAGTAATGACGTATAAAGAAGTCAGCCAAAAGGCTGGTCAAGCGCGAGCCTGGCGGGCGGTTGGCAATATTCTAAATAAAAACACAAATCCAAAAATTCCATGCCACCGGGTAATAAAATCAAACGGGAAAATTGGAGGATACAGAAGAGGGATAAAAAAGAAAACCCGCTTGCTTAAAAAAGAAGGCGCGAGAATAAAGAATAAAATGGTTATTTTTTAGCCGCTTTTGAAAAAAAGAAAAAACCGTCTGAGACTCGAAGAACATTCGTTCGTCGAGCCGAAGGCGAGACGGAAGAAGAAACTTGTTTCTTCGAGCTTCTCCACCCTTCGCCGCGCTGCGGCTCGGGTAAATGATTCTTTGACGGTTTTTATTTTTGGTAGATAGGCTTATTTCTTAGCTGTTTGTAAAATCTTTTCAAAAATTTCCGGATGATTTTGGGCTAAATCAGATAAAATTTTCCGGTCAAGTTCAATTCTGTTCTGTTTTAAACCGTAGATAAATTTACTGTAAGAAATGCCTTGTTCTCGGCAGGCGGCGTTAATCTGAGTTTGCCAGAGCGCCCGAAACTCTCTCTTTTTAACCTTTCTGTCTCTATAAGCATATTTCCAGGCGTGCAAGAGCGCGTCTTTGGCCAGCTTATATTTAGATTTTCTTCCCCAGCGAAAACCCTTGGCATACTTTAAAAGATGTTTTCTTCGCTTGTGCGCTGATTTTCCTCGTTTTACTCTAACCATGGATTAATTTCTTAATTTTTTTGGCTTCCCATTTTGAAACCTTTACCCATTTCCGACTTTTTCTAATTTTGTTCCCCGATTTTTTTGCCCGTAAATGGTCAAGGCCGGTAGGTCTTCTTAGAATCTTACCGGTTTTAGTAATTTTAAAACGTTTTAATATTGATTTCCTTGTCTTCATGCAACGAGCTTCCGCAGGAAGCGAAGTTTAAGAAGAGGATTTATCCTCTTTGTCTTTAGCAATTATTATTGTAAAACCTCTTGGTTCCTTTTTCAGTTCTCTATCTGTCTTGAAAGGGATTTGTTTTTGTAAAATCTCTAAAAATTGGCTGATTTTTTCTTTGGCAAAGTCAGCATGGGCCTTTTCTCTACCTCTTAAAATCATTTCAATTCTGACTTTGTCCCCTTCTTTTAAGAATTTTTCTGCCTGGCGGGCTCTGGTTTCCAAATCGTGGGCTGAAATGTTAAAAGACAATCTGATTCCTTTAATTTCGCTGCCTTTTTGCTTTTTGAAGGCTGTTTTTTCTTTTTTTTCTTCCAGATATAGGTATTTTCCATAATCCATTATCTTGCAAACGGGCGGTTCTACCTTTTCCGTGACCTGAATTAAATCCAAATTTTTTTCTCTGGCCATTTGGATTGCCTCAGGCAAACTTAAAATTCCCAATTGTTTTCCTGTTTCATCAATCCCTCTTACCTTCAATGCCCTTATTTGATTGTTGATAAATGGTCGTTTAATAATAATTTTTAGATTTTCAGTGGAGATGCCGGGACTTGAACCCGGGTGTGAGGAGGTTTTCCAAAATAATTCTACAAGCTTAGCCCAATTTTAATAAAAAATATAGAATTTAAATCGGACAAAATTTCTATACTTTGAATCCAACTATTTTTCAACAGTTTTTTCCGGATTCCTGAAAGAACTATTTATCTCGCTAATTTATGACACTCGTTTTTACCCAGCGAGAATCAGCAAAACGAATGGCATTAGGCAAAAGCTAATGCGGGTGATGTTTTGAATAAGTTGGCACTTATTCGGTTTATCAGTTTTGGCAAGGTCTGATAACTTGGCTTGCCTATTTTTGGTTAACTTCTCATCGAAGCCTTTCATCCCCCCTTATTATCCATTTTTTAAAAGTCTTTCTTTCTGTCGTTCAAATTCCCGTTTTTTTATTAGATCTCTTTTGTCAACTTTTTTTCGCCCCCTGGCAATGCTAAATTCCAACTTTATTTTCCCTTTTTTAGGATACAATTTTAACGGCAATAAAGTCAAGCCTTTTTCTTTTGATTTGCCGACCAAGTACTTAATCTCTTGTTTTTTCAAAAGCAACTTTCTTGACCTTTCGGGATTATAATCGGCAGGCGCGTTTTTTGGTTGATAAGGGTGGATATAACAGCCGATCAGATAAACCTCTTCGTTTCTTAAAACTACATAAGAACCGGTCAAATTTACTTTCCCTAATTTTATCGCCTTTACTTCCTGGCCAATCAAAGAAATCCCGGCTTCAAATTTTTCCAAGAGTTGGTAATTAAAATAGGCCTTTTTGTTTTCGGCAAGGACTTTTAACATACTTTAATTTTAACAAAATTTAAGATAAACCTCCACACCAAACAAAGACTGATTTCATCAAGTTGTCGCAAAGCGATTTGTCTTTGTTGTGGTGTGGGGGTAAAATTAAATTAAATACCCGAGCCGCAACGCGGCGAAGGGTGGAGTCAAAGAAGATTTCTTCTTTTCCACCTTCGCTTTCGCTACGCGAAAGCTCGGTGAAGAACGAATGTTCTTCGAGTAATCTTAAGATGCTGAAAGTAAAACCTTTTAAACAGACAACCGGCTTTTGCGGTCCCGTCTCTCTAAGAATGGTATTGGATTATTTCGGTATTAAAAAAAGCGAAAAAGAATTAGCTAAACTTTCCGATTGCAGCAAATCAAAAGGCGTTGAAGCCGAAGGTTTATTGAAAGCAGTTAAAAAATTTGGCCTTAAGGGTTTCATTAAAGATTTTTCAGAAATTTCAGATATTAGAAAATATATTTTGGAAAGAAAGATACCAGTAATTGTAGATTGGTTCTCGGTTGACGAAGGTCATTATTCAGCAGTAGTGGGAATTAATAATAAAAACATCTATTTACAAGATCCGGAATTAGGCAAGGTTCGTAAATTAGAAATAAACGATTTTAAAAGAATCTGGTTTGATTTTCCCGGCAGTTTTCTTAAATCAAAAAACGACCTTATCATCAGAAGATTAATAGTTATATACAAATAAATTTAAATTAATGATTCGGCAGGAAATTAAAAATTTGATAAAAAAATCAATTAAAGAACTCCAGAAAGAGGGAGAATTTCCTAATTTTGAAATTCCCGAGATTAAGGTTGAGCGGCCAGAACAAAAGACCCATGGTGATTACGCGACAAATATAGCGATGATATTGGCTAAAATAGTGAAGCTGAGTCCTGTAAAAATTGCAGAAAAAATAAAATACAAAATACAAAATACCCCGAAGGAAAGCGCGCAGCTTCCTACGGGGCAGGCAAAATACAAGATACTTGGAAAAGTTGAAGTTGCCGCTCCGGGGTTTATTAATTTTTGGATAGATGATAACGAACTGAAAAAATTATTTTCCCGAACTTACTATCAGGGAATAAAAGCTTTTCAGAGAAAGCCCAAAAAGCGGGAAACGATTGTAATTGAATATTCTTCCCCCAATATCGCCAAGCCCCTGGGAATTCATCATTTAAGGACAACGATTATCGGGCAAGCCTTGGTTAATATCTTGAGGTTTTCGGGCCACCGAGTTATTTCTTTAAGTTTTCCGGGAGATTGGGGCACTCAATTCGGTTTGTTAATCGCTGCCTACAAACGCTGGGGAGATAAGAAAAAATTAAAGGAAAATCCAATTTCAGAGATGCTAAATTTATATGTTCGTTTTTCAAAAGCCGCAAAAGAAGACTTGAAGCTCTTGGAAGAAGGCAGGAGAGAGTTTAAAAAACTGGAAGAAGGCGACCCCGAAAACCGAAAAATTTGGCAATGGTTCACTAAAGAATCTTTAAGAGATTTTAACCGAGTTTATAAAATCTTGGATGTTAGAATTGAAAATACGATTGGCGAAAGTTTTTATGAACCAGAACTGAAATCGTTAATTGAAGGAGCTCTCAAAAAAGGCGTGGCGGAACGGGGGGAGGATAATTCTGCAGTAATTATCGTCCCGGACAGCGAGACACCAGAGATTATTCAAAAATCAGACGGCGCCACGATTTATACCACGCGGGAGTTGGCAGCGATTCGTCACCGCTTTAAAAAATGGCGCGCGACAAAAATTATTTATGTGGCGGCCAACCAGCAAGCGTTTCACCTAAATCAGGTTTTTGGGGCTGCGGAAAGATTAGGATTTGCTAAGCGAGGCCAGCTTATTCACGTTAAATTTGGTACGATGTTAGCTGCGGGCGGTAAGAAATTTGCCACTCGCGAAGGACGACTTATTCCATTGGAAGAAGTTTTAAAAGAAGTAATTGAGAGAGCTAGAAAAGTGGTTGAAAAGCTAAATCCTTCGTTGTCTAGAAAAGAGAAAGAAAAAATTGCTAAAATTGTTGGTATTGGTGCGATTAAATTTTTTGACCTATCTAGAAATCGCTTAAGCGATATTGTTTTTGATTGGGATCAAATGTTGAATCTGAAAGGATTTTCTGCGCCCTACCTCCAATACACCTATGCCCGTTTTGCCAGCATCTTGCGGAGGGCTAAATTCAAAAAAGGGAAAAATTTTCCGATCATCGTTTCTCATCCTTTACCCGAGCGAGGCGAAGCCGAGCGAAGGGTGGAGATGAATGAAGTTCATCGACTACCCGAGCGAGGCGAAGCCGAGCGAAGGGTGGAGATGAATGAAGTTCATCGACTACCCGAGCGAAGCGAAGGGTTACAGATGAAGGTAAACTCCGGAGGAGGCAAACTTCATCGACTAGAAAGAGAAATTATGGTAAAAATTCTTTTTTTTGACGAAGTGCTTGAAGAAATTTCTCAGAACCTTTTTCCAAACCAGCTGGCTGACTATCTATATGATCTTTCTAATTCCTTGAATAATTTTTACGAAACCCTGCCCGTCATTAAGTCAAAAACAGCTGAACGTCTTTTCCGCCTGCATTTAGTTTATGGCGCCAAAGAGGTTTTAAAGACTGGATTAAATCTTTTGGGCATCTCGGCGCCGGAGAGAATGTAAGACGAATAAAGAGGTCTTATTTAGTCAAAGAGGATAAATCCTCTTCTTCACCCACCGAAGCTTTAGATGAGGTAAAGAAGAGTGCGAAGAAAAGTTTTTCTTCTTTCGTTTCGTCTTCGGCTCAACGAACGAAGTTCTCTTCACCCTTCGACCCGGCTCGGGTTAGATATTATGAAATTAAGAAATAAGTATTTTATTTTGCGGCACGGCCAGACGATTCACCAGACTAAAAAGAAAGACTTTATTTACCCGAGCGAAGCGAAGGCGAAGAAAACTTCGTTTTCTTCTTTACCTTCGCTTTTGCTACGTAAAAGCTCGGTGGGTGGAAAAGCTCGAAGAAACAAGTTTCTTCTCCCGTCTCGCCTTCGGCTCGACGAACGAATGTTCTTTGACTATCCGCCTTTTCCGGAATCGCCTCCGATAAAATTGACAAAAAAGGGCCAAAAACAGATAAAAGTTGTGGCGAAAAAACTAAAAAAATCTGGAATTGATTTGATTTTCTCTTCAGATTTTTTTCGGACGCGACAAACCGCGAAAATTGTGGCAGAAGGATTGAACAAAAGGATACACTTTGATAAAAGATTAAGAGACGTTAACTTGGGAATTTATCGTGGCGGACCTAAAAGAGATTTCTACCGGGATTTTCCAATACATTCCAAAAACAGATTTAATAAAAAACCTCCCAAGGGCGAAAGCTGGCGGGATTGTCAAAAAAGAATGCTAAATTTTCTTAAAGATATTGATAAAAGATTTAAAGAAAAAACAATTTTGATTATCAGTCACGGCGACCCTTTGTGGTTATTAGAAGGCGCAGTGAAAAATTGGTCATTGGGAAAGTTGCTTAAAATTAAAAGTGGCAAAATAGGCATTATAAAAACCGGCGAATTCCGCAAACTTTAGTCGATGAATCTAAAGATTCATCTTCATCTACCCGAGTGTAGCGAAGGGTGAAGAAGAGGATTTATCCTCTTTGACTGCGCCCACTTCGCGGGTTTGATATATGAATTTACCCGAAATTGAGAAAAAAATCTTAAAATTTTGGGAGAAAAATAAAATTTTCGAAAAATCAATTTCTCAAAGAAAAGGGAAACCATTCTTTAGTTTTTATGATGGTCCGCCTTTTGCCACAGGAGAACCACATTACGGCCATATTTTAGCCACCACTATTAAGGATGCTGTTTTGCGTTATTGGGCAATGAGGGGTTTTCAGGTGCCGCGCCGAGTCGGTTGGGATTGTCATGGTTTACCAGTTGAGAATTTAATTGAGAAAGAACTCGGAATAAAAAATAAAAGAGAAATTGAAAAATTCGGGATTGAGAAATTTAATATAGCCTGTAAAAATTCTGTCTTTCGCTATGTCAAAGAATGGGTAGCCACCTTAAAACGAGTTGGTCGCTGGGCCAATTATAAAGCAGCTTATGCCACCATGGATAAAGAATATACTGAATCGGTTTGGTGGGTTTTTAAAAAACTTTATGATTTGGGTTTAATTTATCGGGATTTTCGGGTTACCCCCTATTGTCCGCGTTGCGGCACGCCTCTTTCCAATTTTGAAGTTAATCAGCCAGGCGCCTATCGCGACATTGAAGACCAATCAGTTTATCTTAAATTTCCGATTAAAGGCAAGGCAAATAATTTCTTTTTAGTTTGGACCACTACTCCTTGGACCTTGCCTGGCAATACCGCCTTGGCAGTGGGCGCTGACATTAAATATGCGAAAGTAAAAGTGGGGGAGGAAAGATACATTTTGGCTAAAGAACGGCTGATAATTTTGAATGAGAAATACGAAATAGAAGCAGAGATTTTAGGCAAAGATTTGCTCGGTTTTGAGTACGAGCCAATTTTCCCAATGGCGTTAGATAGGCCAGGTTACAGATCGGTGTCGGCCTCTTTCGTTTCTATTGAGGAGGGCACTGGCCTTGTCCATATTGCTCCGGCTTTTGGTGAAGAAGACATGGAATTAGGAAAACAGGAAAATCTGCCAACTGTCGTTACCGTTGATGAAGAAGGGAGAATAAAAACTGGTTTGGGTATTCCTGGTGAAGGAAAATTTGTCAAAATTGCCGATGAAGATATCAAGATTAATTTAAAAAAACGAAAACTTTTATATAAAGAAGAAAAAATAGTTCATAGCTATCCTTTCTGTTGGCGTTGTGACACACCTTTGCTTTATTACCCGATTAATAGTTGGTATGTGGCAGTGACCAAATTTAAGACAGAGTTGGTTAAAAACAACCAGCAGATTCACTGGGTGCCAGAACACCTCAGAGATGGTCGTTTTGGCAAATGGCTTGAAGGAGCGCGAGACTGGGCAGTTTCCCGCAACCGTTTCTGGGGCGCGCCAATACCCATTTGGCAATGCCAAATGGGTAAAAATCAAAAACCGAGTCTCGCGATAGCGGGGCGAGGTGGAAAAAGAGGACAAAGTCCTCTTCGCTCATCTTGTGGAGAAATCAAAGTAATTGGTTCGATAGAAGAATTAGAAAGATTAAGCGGTAAAAAACCGAAAGATCTTCATCGACCATGTATTGATGAAGTCACTTTTAAATGTGAAAGATGTGGCGGAGAAATGATTCGCACACCGGAGGTTTTTGACTGCTGGTTTGAATCAGGCTCTATGCCTTATGCTCAATGGCATTATCCCTTTGAGAATAAATTATTGGTTGAAAAAGCCTTCCCGGCTGATTTTATTGCCGAGGGAGTGGATCAGACGCGAGGCTGGTTTTATACCTTGCATGTGCTGGCTACGGCTTTGACCTTGCGGGATTTAGGGCTGGGGGTAGCCAAACCGGCTTACAAAAATGTGATTGTCAATGGTTTAATTTTGGCTGAAGATGGGAAAAAATTGTCAAAACGTTTGCGCAATTATACCCCGCCAGAAATCATTTTTGAAAAATTTGGCGCTGACACCTTGCGCTATTTTCTCCTGACTTCAACCCAAATCGGGGAAGACTATTATATTTCTGACCGCCGGATTGAAGAAGTTTGGCGTCGTACTATTTCTACCTTGTGGCATGCTTTTTTGTTTTTCCAGACTTACACTGATAAAAATTTTAAGCCAGCCAAAAATTTCAAACCAAAAAATTTACTTGATTGCTGGATAATGTCGCGACTAAACCATTTAGTGGCGCAAACAACGAAGGCGATGGATAATTACGAGTTAACCGATGGCGCCCGAGGGATTGATGGATTTGTTGACGACCTATCTAACTGGTATATCCGACGCTCGCGGCGCAGATTCCAGAAGCCAGAAAGCGGAAAGGAGAAAGACGAAGCGGCCCGAACTTTATATTATGTTTTATTTAATTTAACTAAGCTAATTGCGCCATTCATTCCTTTTATCAGCGAGTATATCTATCAGAATTTAACTAAAAACTACAAATTAAAAACCGTGCCCCGTACTGAAACGAAGTTTCTAGTGCGGGGTAAAAACCACGAATCAGTCCATCTCTGCGATTATCCTAAACCGGAACAAAAGCTGTTAAATATTAAATTAGAAGAAAAAATGCGAAAAATCAGAGAAATCACGGCTATGGTTTTGGCGGAAAGGGCAAAGGCAGGAATAAAAGTAAGGCAACCCTTACCGAAATTAAAAATTAAAAACCGAGCTTCCATTTATGGAAGCGAAGGTGAAGAAGAGGACGAAGTCCTCTTCGCCTATCAAGGACTGAAAATCGAAAAAGAATTGCTGAATCTGATAAAGGAAGAGGCGAACATCAAAGAAATAACGTTTGACACAAAGATTAAAAAAGAAATAGAACTGGACACTAAAATTACACCCAAACTAAAAGAAGAGGGACTGGCTCGGGAGGTTATTCGTAATATTCAGGAGATGAGGAAGAAGGCAGGACTTAAGCCAAAAGACAAGATTTCAATTTTATATTCGGGTGGCGCGGGACTTAATAAAATTATTGTAGAAAATAAAAAATTTATAATAGAAGAAACTCTAGCCCAAAACATTTCTTTGTTGAAAAGTCCAAAAGTCGAAAGAAAATTTCATTCTCTTTCTTACCTTCACTCCCTTCGGGAGCTCGGTAAAGAATTGGAAACAGAAAAAGAGATAGAAATTGACGGAATAAAATTATGGTTGGCAATCAGAAAGACTTAAAAATGTTTGATATTAAAGGCCGAATTTTCAATGGTGTAATAAAAAAATAATTAAAAATATGACTCAAAATAACAATTCTCGCTACTCAAAGAACGTTCGTTCTTTTCCACCCTTCGCTACGGCTCGGGTAAAGGAGGAAGCAGAAAAATTGATGCAATTAAAAGGAAAAACAAAGGGTAGCGAACTTATTACCTTTGCTAATTATATTAGAGAATTAAAAGGGGAAGAGGGGTTAAATTCGGTAGAGGAGAAGATGGAAGAATTGGGCCATCCTTTTCATTTTAACGAGGTAAAAGAAACGGGTCAGTGGTATCCAGAAAGTATAAATGTTTTAGTAATTTTGGTGGCAAAACATTTATTTAACTGGTCCAAAGAAGATGTTTTCAATTTCGGTTACAATTCTCCTAAATATTCCTTTCTTTCAAAAATCTTTATTAAGTACTTCGTGTCTTTTAGAATGGTTTTTGAAGGAGCGCCAAGATATTGGCGAAAATTTGTTGATGTGGGCGAGCTAGAAGCGACTGAATTTAATGAGGAAAAAAAATATTTGGTCTTGCAGCTGCGCCATTACTTGTTCCACCCGGTTATGTGCGATTACTTCGCAGGTTTTTTCTTAAAAATTGCTGAAAATTCTGTTAAAAGTGAAAATGTAGGAATCAAAGAAACTAAATGTCCTTATCGGAGAGATTCTTATCACGAATACGTGGTTAGTTGGTAGTCAAAGAGAATAAATTCTCTTCTTCAGCCACTGAACTTTCGCCACGTGAAAGTGAAAGTGGAAAAGAGGCTCGCCTCTTTGACTTCGCTGCGGCTCGGGTAATAAAGAAAAAAATTTGATGTAGAAAAAGAAATAACTATCGGCCAGGAAAAACTATGGCTGGCAATTAAAAAAATCTAAATGGAACTTTCCGAAAAAGAACAAAGAGTAGATTCAATAAAAGGGATTATTAAGGCCCGTTTTATCAACATTCTTATTATCGTTGGTTTGGGCTTTCTGCTGAAGACAAAATATCTTGGCGGTTGGGCGCCTGGTTTTGAGTACTTAAAAATAATTAGCTTTGGCGTTCTTGCTTTAGGCTATAACTTTTTTTACTGGATTTTTATCAAGCGACCAATAGAAAAAATTAATGACAGGATGTTGAGTTTTATAGGCGTATGTCAGGTAGTGGTGGATCAAATAATGTACACCCTGGTTTTTTATTCCACTGGCACAGTAGAAAGCATATCCTTTATCCTTTATTTTCTGACGATTTTAATTGCCAGCAGTCTTTATAAAACTAAAGGCATTATTTTAGCAGGGTTATTGGCTATTCTTCTTCATAACGGCCTTTTATTAGCAGAACTTGAAGGATTAATTCCTCACCTTACCGCTTATAAAGGAGCGGTCTGGTTTGGGAATATTTTTATGACTCGGGGGAAAATGATTGGTTTTGCCTTTTATATGGGAGCCGCCATTGTGTACTCAGCATTACTCTCCGGTTTATTTAGAAAACGAGAAAAAACCCTTGGAGAGCAGAAAGACCAGTTATCTGTCAAAACTCAGGCCTTGACTGGATTAACAAAAGAATTAGAAGGAGGCAAGACCTCTCTTGAGATAAAGATAAAAGAAAGAACCCAGCAATTAAAAACACTTACGGAGAGCCTGGAAGGAAAAGTTAAAGAAAGAACCAAAGAACTTCAGTTAAAAATAGATGAGTTAGAAAAATTCCAGAGGTTGACTATTAGTCGTGAGGTAGCCATGGTAGAATTAAAAAAGGAGATAAAGAAATTAAAAGAAGAACTTAAAAAAAACGAACCCAGCACATAAAGATGTTATGTGCTCGGTAAAGGTCGGCAACAAAATTAATATGAAATAATATATGTCTAAAAAAATATTAATAACCTTATTAGTGATAATTGCTTTGGTGATGGTTCTGGGAATATTTTGGTGGCAGCAGTCAATTGAGAAAAAGACAAAGAGCGAGACAAAAGTTTATCATGTTGGACTTTTACAAATGGCGCCTACCGTAGCTGAGAACATGGAAGGATTCAAGCTGGGAATGGAAGAGCTGGGTTATAAAGAAGGGGTGAATATTGAATACACCTATCGCGATGCCGACGGAGATTTAACAAAGCTTGATGAATATGCCAAAGAACTGGTAGACCTGAAACCTGATTTAATTTTTGTTAACACTTCTCCGGCAACAGCAGCGATTAAAAAAGCTACCGAAGGCACTGATATTCCCGTAGTTTTTTCTATGGTGGCCGACCCTTTTAGGGCAGGTTTTATAAAAACCATAGAAAGCTCCGGAAATAATTTAACCGGGACCGGTTGCGCCTATATTGCGATCGCTCCCAAAAGATTAGAAATTTTAAAAGAGATTGACTCTGACGCAAAGAAAGTTTTAATATTTTATCGACCACAGGATTTAAGCGGAGGGCCGGCAACCGAGAGTATTTTAGAAAAGGCGCCAGAAATTGGGATAAAGGTAATATCCATTCCAATAGAAAAGAAAGAAGATATCAGAGATTATTTGGCGAAATTAAAACCAGGAGAAATTGATGCGATTATGGATCCGGCTGATTCTATGGTGACGGCCGGCTTGACCGAGTGGGGAATTAGCAAGGCAAACGAGTTAAAAGTTCCTCTGATGATGCTGTCTAAGGGAGAATGCGAAAAAGGAGCCTTGGTTTGCTTTGGAGTTGACTATATTGATTTGGGGAGACAAAGCTCTTTGATGGCAAATCAAATACTGATGGGGATAAAACCTACCAATATCCCTACGGAAACACCAAGAAAGTTTCTTTTTGTTATTAATTTGAAAACCGCCTCAGCTATTGGTTTGGAGATTCCAGAAGGGGTTTTGCATAAAGCAGACATAATAATTAAATAATTTCTATAGCAAAACAGAGTTTTGGTATATCAAACTTCAGTTTGCTATTAGAATTAAATGGAGGAAATACGTAACTCTGGAGAAAAGGGATTGCCCAGAAGAACTTTATTATATTCAATAATCGCTCTGGTGATTTTGGGATTGGTAGCCGTTAATATTGGGATAAATTTGATTTGGCTGGAATCATTCGTGCGCGACTTAAGAGACAGAAGCATAAATTACTTGCTTTCTGAAGCCAAAAGATCATCTGAAAACATAGAAAAATTTATCCAAGCTGAAATTAACGATATTAAAAGATTGTCTCAGGATGTGACCATTAGTGAAAATACGGAATTTTTCATCAGCCGTTTTTTAAAAGAAAATCCAGCGATTAAAGAAATTTCAATTATAAATTTAAATGGCAGAGAAGAAAAAAGATACTCAAGGAAAGAGTATTTTACAGAAAAAGACCTGAGAGACTTTGCTTTTTTGGAAGAATTTGAGAAAGCAAAAGAAGGCCAAATTTTTATCAGTAAAGTAGATTTTACTCCAGAAGGCGAACCTTATATTAAAATTACAGCTCCCATCAGAAAATTAGAGATAGAGAAACCCCAGGCTGTTTTGCGAGCCACATTTTATTTGAAAGGGGCCTGGGAGAAAGCATTGGAGATGAAAATTAGAGAAACAGGCCGGGTTTCAGTGATTGATGACAAAGGAATGCTTATTGCCGACCCGGACCCTTCCAGGGTTTTAGAAAAAATTAATCTTTTAATTTTACCATCGGCAAAATCCCCAATAAGCGGAGAAATATTTAGGGGGACAAAGTATTTAAATGAAAAAGGAATAGAGGTATTTGGAGTAGGAGTTCCAATTAAAATTTTAAAATGGGGAGTAATTGTTGAGCAAACTACTGAAGAACTGGAGGCTCCGATTAAGGAAATTCAGAAATTAACAATTATTTTTTTGGTAGTGGGAACAATAATTATTGGAGTTCTAATCTGGCTAGATTTAATTTTGAGAAAGGCCGATAAAGAAGTCCTAAAAAGACATCTCATAATTGAAGGTCAGAGCAAAAAATTAGAGGAAGCTAAGACCTCTCTGGAAATAAGAATTCAGGCAAGAACAAGGGAATTGCAAGAACTGGCGCAAAAATTAGAAGAACAGATTAGAGAAAGAACCAAAGAGCTGCAAAATAAAGTTGGAGAATTAGAAAAATTTAACAGGTTGGCCGTTGGCCGGGAATTGAAGATGATTGAGTTAAAAGAAGAGATTACAAAATTAAAGGAACAGCTCCAAGATCAGAAACACGATTCTAAATAATATCAGCTTTTAGTCCGCTATAGAAAAATATGGCCCAAAAGAAACGTTTAAAAAGTGAAAAAGAGTCAAAGCAAACCATGGAAGACCTGGAAGACCTCGTTTCTTATGTCCAAAATTTTAACTTTTTTTTGCCAATTGCGGTTTGTAGTATTTCACCGAACAGAAACATTATTGATATTAATCGCGCATTTGAGGAACTGACTGATTACAAACCCTTGGAGATTATCGGGAAATCAGTGAAAACTCTTTTCTTGGAGGAAGATAAAATAGATAAAATTATTAACGAATCAATAAAAAAGAAAACCGTGAGATCCAGAGAATTGACCTTGATTTCGAAAGACAAAAAAAAGATTTTGGTGGATATTTCGGTTTCTGTAAGAGAAGATAAAAAAGGAAACTCTATTGGTTATTTTGCGAGTATTACAGATATTACAGAAATTAAAAAATTTCAAGAATCACTTGAAGAACAAGTTAAAGAAAGAACCAAAGAGCTGCAAGATAAAATTAGAGAATTGGAGAAATTTCAAAAAATAACCGTTGGTCGGGAGTTAAAGATGATAGAGCTAAAGAAGGAAATAGAAAGGCTTAAAAACGAATTAGAAAATCAAAAAAGTAGATAATTATTCTTAATAAAATTCTAAATAAAAAAATAAATTAAAATATGAGCAAAATTACCAAAGACTACAACCCACCCACCGCATCCTCCCCGACTAAAGTCGGGGCCCCTGAAATTGAAGAACTAATGAAAATCCCGGGGAAGGCAAGGGGACAGGTTTTTTTTACCGATTTTGAATACATCAAAGAGTTAAAGGGTAAAAAGGGTACGGCCCTCTTGAAGAAGAGAATGGAGGATTTAGGAAAACCGATAGATTACGAAAATATAAAAACTACTGAGTGGTATCCAGTGGGACTAAGAGTGATTTCTTTATTGATAATTAAAGAAGTTTTTGATTGGGATGACAGAGACATAGAAGAGATGGGGAAAACTGCGCCAAAACTCTCTTTTATCGTGAAAATGCTGATGAAAACATTTCTTTCAACCGAAAGATCTCTTATGGAAACCGCTAATTACTGGAAAAAACATTATTCAATTGGAAAATTGGCGCCGTTCGAGATTGATATGAAAAGAAAACATACATTTTTACATCTTAAAGATTTTAAAATTCATCCAATTTTCTGTCCTTACCTGACCGGTTATTTTTATACCATTGCCAATTTTATCTTAAAAAGCGAAAAGGTGACAATCAAGGAAACAAAATGCGCCTTTAAAGGAGCAGCTTTACATGAATTTTCGGTGAGATGGGAATAATCAAAAAGAATTCAAAGGTCGAAAATAAATATTAAACCGCTGAATAATTATATGATTAAAGCAGGTGTCGGAAGAAGCAATAATCCTGATGCGGCAATCGCTGGATCTGAAGCTGCAAAGCAGGCTTTAGATCAAGCTGGCAATAAGGCGGAATTGATTATTGTTTTTTCAACAGTCGCTTATGACCAAGAAAAAATGCTTAAAGGGGTAAGATCTGTTTCAAAAGAAATTCCTTTAGTTGGTTGTTCTGATTTTGGAGAAATTACAACCGAAGGTCCGGTATCAAAGTATGTAGCAGTAATGGCTCTGAGTTCAGATAGTATTGATTTTACGATCGGAATAGGAGAAGGAACGGATAAAGACTCTCACAAAGCCGGAGCTATGGCGGCCAGAGGCGTAAAGGAAAAAGCTAAAAGAGAGCCTTCTTTGTTTATGATGCTATTGGATGGTTTAGCTGAAAATGGAGCAGCGGCGGTCAGGGGGGTTCAAGAAGTTTTTGGGAAAAACTTTCCAATTATGGGCGGTTCAGCCGGAGATGATTTTCTTTTCAAGAAGACTTACCAATATTACAATGGCCAGGTTTTGACTAACGCCATGATCGGGATTGGACTTTCTGGTAAGTTTTCTTTTGGAGTGGGAGTCCGTCACGGTTGGGAACCGATTGGTTTGCCAATGAAAGTAACCAAAGCCAAAGGAGGAAAATTGATTGAAATAAATAACCGACCAGCTCTCTCTATTTACGAAGATTACTTTGGAAAAAAAGTAGAAGAGTTAATTAAAGAACCAGTTGCCAGAATGGCCTATACTTATCCTTTAGGAATGAGCGTTGAGGGAAGTCCGGAACTTTTGATTCGGGATGTAGTTATTGCTGATGAAAAGGGAGTGATTACTTGCGCAGCAGAAATCCCTGAGGGTTCAGAAATCAGATTAATGTTAGGAGATTCAGAAAAAGCCATCCAGGCAGCAAAAGAGGCAGCTGAAAATGCTTTGGTTCAACTTAAGGGAGCTAAACCAAAAGCAATTTTCGTCTTTGATTGCGTGGCTCGGCATAAACTCCTCGGAGCAAGAATAGGAGAAGAAATTGCGGCCATTCAGAATGTTTTAGGTAAGGAAGTGCCATTGGTTGGTTTTTATACTTATGGAGAGCAAGCTCCCCTAGGAGGAGTACTTGGACCAGAATGTTTTTCTGTATTTCACAACGAAACTATGGCTTTGATGGTATTGGGAGAGTAAGAAAATTAAAAACTGAGCTGAGCACATAAATTTTATGTGCTCAGCGAAGGTGAAGAAGAGAACGAAGTTCATCGACTACCCGAGCATTAGCGAAGGGTGGAGATGAGCAAAGTTCATCGACTACCCGAGCATTAGCGAAGGGTGGAAAAGAGATTTATCTCTTTGACTAAGAGTTTTAGATTTAAAATGAAAAAAAAACCTATCAGAAAAGTAGCAAAAAAGATAGACGGAACAAAACGGCAAACAATTATTGCCGGACCTTCAGAGATTAGCCAAAATAGAGAAGAAGAATTAGCGGAAATAGATCGGATTGCCAAGATGTTGGTTAGGCGCGATTTTGAATTATCAACGCTCCGAGAAAGAAGAGAGCTAGAGCTTAAAGAATTAAAGAAAAGAACTGAAGAATTAGAAGAGTCAAAAATTGCCTTAACGTCCATATTAGAAGATATTGAGGATTCCAGAAG
>Ga0210056_1001003_pt1 | contig 24467 bp, 20 predicted proteins | sample CryGeyCG2014_080_2_FD_183965 | JGI IMG/M metagenome (GOLD analysis project Ga0210056, IMG submission 183965) | Groundwater microbial communities from aquifer - Crystal Geyser CG07_land_8/20/14_0.80 (SPAdes) (version 2) | ecosystem: Environmental > Aquatic > Deep subsurface > Groundwater | place... | reverse complement strand
ATTTGCGAATTTCCAGCTCCATCTGGGTGATGACGCCCAGGGTTCCCTCGGAAGCCGCAAACCAAGCCAGCGGTGGTTCCGTTTCTCGGGTAAGCCGGCAGATCTCGCCGGTCGGGAGGACCACTTCAGCCGCCTTCACTTGGGAAAGCAGACTCCCGTATTTCAGGCTGCCGATGCCGTAACCCATCGTGCAGAACCAGCCGCCGATGGTGGCCGCCGGTGCGCTGCTGGGGAAGGATTTCAGCGCGACCCCCCGGGCATTCAGATATTCATCCAGTTCGCTCCAGGTCGTTCCCGCCCCCGCCGTGACCGTCATCCTGGATTCATCAAGATCCGCCACTCCTTTGAGGAGATTAAGGTCCATCACGATGCCGCCTTGAACCGGAACAGAATTAAAATAGGCCGTCGAAGCGCCGGCCCGCGGCGTGACCGGGATATTGCCGGCAAAGGCCAGTTTTAACAGCGCGGCTATTTCGTCCGCATCGGCGGGTCGAACGACAAGGTCGGGCATCGTGTTGAACAGGGGATTTACCAGCAACGCCGGCACCGGCGCCAGATCACGCGAATAAAAACTGCGTTCAAAACGCGAATCGACGGCCCTGTCGCCGAATCGTTGTTTGATCTGTTCCAATGCGTCACTTTTCACTCGAAAATGCGACCTCAAATTATTGGAATCATTTCATCCAATTTTCATCCCCTTTTGACGGGGGAGGGTTAGGGTGGGGTCAGGATAGGATCGCCAAGCAATTTTCATCCCCCTTTGTGACGGCAGGTTGTCATGAGTGTTACATTTCCCATCCCTTGCCATCCGGCTTCAAGCGGCGTGTTTGGCGATTTCCGTCTTTAACCAGGAGATCGCCCCATCCCCCTTCAGAAGTTTCCCCAACCCCGCGGAGAGATCGGCGGGTTCCAACACCGCGATCCATCCCCGGTTGTAGGGGTCCGCATTCAATGTCTGGGGATTCGCGGCCAAATCCTTATTGACATCAATGACCAGCGCCGGCATGGGAACCAATATTTTCCCGGCCCATTTTCCGGATTGCAGCGTGCAGAGGGTTTTGCCCTCTTCCAGTTCCTTGCCCGCCCTGGGCAGCCGGATAAAGGTGATTTCACCGGCCATTTGCTGCATGAAATCCGTTACGCCGATTCGGATTTGATTCCCTTCCACCTTAACCCAGGCATGGTCCGCAGTGTAATAGAGATCATCGGGCATGTCATATTTGTCTATCCTGGCCATGAGAGTTCCCCTCCTTACTGCCTTCAGCCTAAACAACCCGAGTAGTAACCGTTTTCATATGGTTAACGCCAACGTCATCATTTTACCGATATAGGTCTCTCTATCTTCCTGCTGAAAAAATACGTGCCTCTTTTCAAAGTCATCTTTCACCATGCCTCCGTTCCACCAGTCGATTTCCGGCAGGTGGGTGTTGGAGACAATGAAAGAGTTCAAGGTGATGGTTGCGTCTTGCGAGCGGAGGTCCGCCTCAATGTCTTTGATGGTTCGGTAAAATTCAATTTTTGGATCATCCGGACCCCGCAGGTTCCTTAGACCTTTCGGATCGACAAAATTGACGTACTGTTTCCCTTCCGCAAGGATCCATACGATGAAATCGGGATAAAAATTACCAGCCTCAAAAAAACCGATGCCGCGGCCGCGAGCCATATTGCGCAATAGATAGAGCTCCTTCCCCGCAAAGAATTCTTTTTTCTTTTCGCAGAATTTCTGAAGATCGAGGACAAAATCCCGTTCACCTTCGTTCAGCGACACTGGCTTGACTTCTACCACACTGCTGTTCACATAGATCAATGGCTGGTAAAGGTGCCGGTCAAACATGATGGCGTTTATACCTTGAAACTCCACCGCCCGCAATTTTCCGGTCTGTATGAGACTCCTGATCTCCTCCAGTTTAGTCACGATATCCTGACGGGATTGTTCGATAAGAAAGAGATAACTTTCCGGGAAGTTACCATCGTCTTCGGCAAGATCCCGATACTCCAGGTAGTCCCCTTCCCACTCTGCTTTCTTGTTCTTGTAGAACCGGTCGACGTATTTACACAAGAGTGTGACGGCGATCTCCTGCCAGCGCAACACCTGTGCAAACGACCGGAATTCCACCTCTTCACGAGGGATGTACAGGGTATACCAGCCGGAATCCAGTAGCAGCCGTCGTATTTCTTCTCTGGAAAGATTCAGATTCCACCAGGCGCGCTCGTTCTTAAACTGCGTGATTCCGAAGAAGATTTCATCCATATCCATGAAGGCCAAGTGCTGGTCAGAAAAGTGGATTTCATCCCGTTCAACAATCTGTGCCGGCGTTTGGTTTTTCCCGCTGGATAATGCCAGAATCCTGGGGTACCAGTCCACAACGACGCGGTTCTTCCGAAAATCTTTGTCCGGCAGGCCAAGGGTTGGTTTCGGCGCTTGTCGCTTGAAATCGACACCCTCCTTCAGCTTTATGGTCTTCAATCTTTTCTGCCCCAGGTCTTTAACCACGGGCAGGACAAATTCGATCCGGTTTTCGTTGGTCGGCAGACCCTCGTCTTCAAGGTATTCCTTGAATTGTTTCATGTAGTCTGCACGGATGCCGAAAACATTCAAGGTTTCAAGCCGCTCCATGTCCCGCGGGGTATAAAGCCCGATAATACGATGGCTGCGCTTGAGGCAAAAATCCAATCCTTTCAGCCGCACGCCGCGACCGAAAAGCTGTATGATCTGGGAACCTTCTTTCCTGCCGATGTTCATGAGGCCCATCGTGCTCACGCGCCAGCTTGACCAGCCTTCGGAAAATTTTCGCGAGCCAATGAGGACATTGATCTCCGAGTCGGCGTCGTTGACCGTTCGGAATAGGGAAGCAGAAAACTCGCTGTCCGAAACTACCAGATCTTCTCCATGCTTTGTGCAGAGCTTGCAGAGCCCGGACGGATCACCCACATTGATGACACCGAAGGGTGGATTCGCGTCGCCGATATGCAGAGACACCTCTCCTTCGGCTTCGCCACCGCTTTTCAGTTGACTCACGTGGAGGGCCGCAGGCACCTTGGCATTGAAGAGCACATGGAGAATATCCTCATAAAGCTGCTGCCCGGTTAGGTTCTTCTGTCCGAGATACGTGAACGCACCTGCGAAAATATCGTTGCCTTTTGCATCGTGGAGACCGGAACGGCCCTTAAACAATTGTTCCAGGTAGGCCGTACTTTCAGTGCGATTTTTCACAAACCGGGACAGGAAGAGAAGGATGTCCACGACGTCGGAGACGTCCTGTTGTCTGGGAGCTTTCGTGACGCTGCCGCCGACGAAAATCCACAACGGCTTTTCGATGAGGAAAGGACGGAGTTCCTCTTTCTTTTCCTGAAAGATTTTCTGTTGCTGGTAAAAGGCCAAAATGCAGGCCGTGAGATACCGACGACGGTGTTCATCGTGGGAATCGTCTTCCAGGTTCAGTATCCGGTATTCCTTGCCGAAGCCGTCACTGTAGAAGTATTTGTAGGAATAGTCGAAAAGGATACACCTGGCGTACTCCTGCTCCAGCTCTCGGTTCCCGCTGGCCTTCATCGCCTGGCCGAAAGTGGCCGAATACTCGAAGGAAAAACCCTTCTCACAGAGCTGATTGCGCATCCGCATCCAGTGGCCGACATCGGTGCCGGTTGTGCCTCGGTGTCCCTCATCGACCAGGACGAGGTTCCTGCCTTCGAAGGCCTCGATGGCCACGGTCTTCTCCCCCGCTGTTTCCTTCAGTTTATGAATATCGATGATCTCGATGTTTTGTCCCGCAAAGAGCGATCCAGAATCCTTGTCGAACAGGTCCGCCTCCATGCCCGACAGCCGGAATTCGTCCCGATGCTGCAAGCTGAGACCCTCGTTCGGCGTTAGGACGATGATCCGGTTGAGCTGATTCCCCCTGCCCTGCCGTTTGAGATAATGCTTGTATTGGAGGATGTGGATGTGCATGAGGAGGGTCTTCCCCGATCCGGTCGCGCTCCAGAAAGCCAGTTTTTTCAGATCCTCCAGGGTGTAAGGCGCAATCTTTGCGGCTTCCGGCAATCCTGAAGAGAAAAGATCGACATAAATGCTCTGCTGGGGGGTATTGCCCAGGTTATATCGCAATGCATAGGCGTTCAGGTCCGCGAGGAGCTTCTCTGTGTTGCGAAAGTAACGGTCCAGGTAAATCTCCGTGAAAAGAAGACCCAGGTACTGGAAATACTTTGGATAGAGAACGTGTCCGTCAGCGTTCCGCCTGCGGGTGATCGCCTTCCAGTGGCGGACGATGTTTTCGTCATAGGCCAGAAGCAGGTCGTTGGGCAATGCGGGTCTGTCGAAGAGGAGTTTGAGGCAATGATGAAAATGGGAGACGTTATCTTCGCCGAAACCTTCGAACCTCGGATCGCGCATAGGTCCCGCGAGTTTTTCGAAGGAGTTCACTCCAAAGAGGTCAAGCATCCAATTAACAAGAACCAGTCGCTGCTCGAATTTGATTTTGGAAGCCGCAGTTTTGGTGGCGGTCTTTTTCCTTTTTGCCATGACCGCCCCCTTATACATCCTTCACATCAAACATCAGGCGCTGGAATTCCTCTTCGATGAGGCGCACCTTATAGCGCGGTTCACGCCCTTCGCCTTCGGGGGCCATAGGCAGGTTCATGAGATTGTTGTCGCCATTGGTGTAGATGACGTCGAATTCCATGTCCATCGTGTTGTACTGCTGTTTCCGGAAGAAGGCCTCCAGGGCCTCGTTGGCTTTTACTCGCTGTTCCTGAATCTTAGCGGGATCGGTTTCCGCCAGGTCGCGGATCTTCCGCCAGATGACGAGCACCTTTTCGTTCTGGGGATTTGTACCTTCGACGACACGGAACCCATCAAAAGTGTCGATGTGTCTGACCTTCAGACCAAGAAGCCAGTTGAAGGTCTCCAGGAGATCTACCGTAACGGGTTTTGTCTCGCCCACGGAACCCGTGCCGACGAGGATCTGGTAACTGAAGGGATCATCAAACTGGTCGATGTCAAGAAGCGAAGGGCTGCCCTTCGTTTCTATATCGAGCATGTAGGAGAGCATGTAGGATTCCCGGAACGATTCGGAAGAATCCAGGAGACTCTGCTGGGCCGGCGTGCGCCGGAGGCGCAGGTTCGCTAGGGCGTCCTCGTAAGATTCCAGGCGGATGTACTTGAACATGTGGCTAATACCCGTGTTGCGGGAAACGGGCTTGCCCTCTTTCCAATCTTTGGCATACACAACCTTCTGGATACGGGGTTTGAGGACGGTGTCAAAATAGTTACCCATTTCAACTAGCAAGTATCTACGCGTTCCATTGTCTTCACGATTCACATAAATAACCGCGTGCCCTGTGGTGCCTGAACCAGCAAAATAGTCTAGTATCCAATTATTGCCTGCTTTATTGCTTGTAACTCTAATTGTCTCCACTAAGGTAAAGAGGGACTTAGGATACGAGAAATCAATATCCACTCGTCCAAATAAATCCTGTAGGAGTTTTGTCCCATACTCACTGGCATCGAATTGCGCCTCAGTCCACATGGTCCTTAATGTACCGGTATCCTTTGCATAATAAACATCATACTTCCCTCTCTTTTCTTGGACCAGAAGTTTTTCCAGGATTCGCTCTACTGACTGCCGAGCAAATCGCCACTTTTTCTCATTACCAGTTGAGTCAATTGGCCAAATCGCAATTTCTCCATTCATGTTGGTCTCATTTACCGAAGCAGGATGATAGCCATCATTAACAACTTCGCCTATGCTAACAATTCTCCCATCTCGCACAAAAAATGGATAGAAACAATTCCTTGCGTCTTCTCTGTCTGATTCTAGACCGCTATCACGGAGTGTCCGGACGTCCGGCTCATCAAGCATTCGTTCGCCGATATATTTCTTGTTATCAGATGGATAAATAAAATAGGCAAACTCATTACAGTGAGAAAAATTCTTTCCTTGGATCCCCCGTGGATTATGTCTGATTGATACTAATACTTTCTTATACGTTGCCAGCCAGCTATCATCTATTATGAGACCTAACCTTTCTTGTTCATTTTCATCGATTGCAATCACATAGACACCATCATTCATCATTCCATTTGTTGTGGCTATTCTATCGGACATTAATGTTGCCCAGGCAGAATGTTTATAATCATTTTTGTAGAGAATCTCACTTGACGGCGAGTTATAAGGGGGATCAATATAAGTGCACTTAATCTGCTGGTGGAATCGTCTTTGAAATAAATTGAGTGCCTGAAAATTTTCGCTATGCGCAAGCAACCCGTCGCATCGCTCATCTATATAATCAAAACTGGCTATTAATTTATCTTTGAATTCTTGGCTAAAGAACTTCGTGTCTAACACAAAGAAAGAATTCGCTTTCAGGAAGTCCAATGCCAGCGGCATTGAATAGCCTAACATCGTTAAGTCCCCTTTAATCTCATCAATGGCAAAGAGTTTTACCCATTCCTCGCGCTGAGCATCATTGAATATGATCTGAGAGATAAGCCAGTCCTGCATCTTCTGGTCCTTGATGGCGAAAATGCGATCCAGCGTTAGACAATAGTTCGTTTCGATCACAAACTTTTTTTTGAGCCAGAGTTTCTTTTGAAAGTCCTCAATCTGAGTAAGAAAATCAATGATCTTGTGGGCTACTCTACGAATGACCTTAATCTTGGACAGATACTGCTCGACCCGCAGGGCAGTCTCATTTTCCACGTCGTCCAGGTGCATGATTTCGTTTTTGATGTAGAAGTCCAGCTCCCGGCGCAGGAATCGACCCAGGTCCTTATGAATGAAGTAATCGAAGGTGTTCCGGCGAGTGTAATCGGACAGGTGCTTTTCCAGGATTGGCTTACCACTGGTCTTGCCGTCGGAGAGTCGCCACTCCTGTGAAAGAACATTCGCCCATGTCGGATCAATCCCTTTTGTCGCCAGGACGGTCTCGACGGTTTCTTTGTTCAGATCGTCCTGTTTGCGCTTTTCCGTATCCGGGTAGTAATCGAAACGGATGACAAGTTCACCGCTCTCTTCCGTTACGGGCGTCTCACCATGAAGAAAGAAGCGGCGATCCTTGCCGTTGGCAGCTTTGACGTTATCCTTTTCGGTATCGGCCTCGACGATTTTGAAATGAACGCGTCTGCCGTCAGGGAGTTTGAAGGCATAATCCCGGAAATTCTCCGTGGTCTTAATATAGTACTGGTCTTGGTTGGCCCAGTAAAGTTTTACCTCTTCACCTTCGTAGGGGATGGCGTAAACCCCTTCTCGGTAGCGTCGCATCGATATAAAATCTCCTTCATCGTAATAGCGGCTGAAGAAGATGCAGAGATGATCGTAAACCTCGTTTTCCAAGGCAGTGACATCTACGGCTTCCGTTTCGTACCGGACGCGCAATTCCTTTACTTTGGGCACTGTCTCCGGATCCATGCCGAGGGCTTCCGCCCCATTGATGGCTTTTTCGAGATCCTGTCGGATTTCCTCCTTATCGCTGGACTTGTACCCCTGGAATGCCTCTAGTACCTGCGGAAGGAGTTTTTCTTCCAAAAACCGGATGATCTCCTCCCTATTGGCGTTCATGATCCGGTAAATGCCGAAATCAAGGTCGACCTGATCGAACTGAAAAAGCTCGGATAGCTTAATCTTCAGTTTATCAAATGGTTCCACGAATGTACCCCTTCACTTGATCATTAAACAATCCTTCGGAACAGATACTGAGCCACAAATGGAATCATGTAGTTCAAATTCCCTATTGTCCCGCCATGACGTTTAGCACGCCCACCACACTCAATAGGTAGATACGTTCGCCATATCTCGATCTCGAAATCATCTTCATCTATGGCATGTTTTTCGACAAACTCATTTATTATCATTTCTGTATCTGAATCCTTGCTTAGCTTGTAAGTCTCCGGATCTTGAAGCGCAAATTTATTTAAAATCTCTGGAAATGATAGAAATAACTGACGTATACCATAAAAATTACTACGAATATGCCCGGATAAGTTATTTTTACCGTCCGCTCTTTCATGAATTTCTATTGCTCCTGCTGTTTTTTTCCTCGAAAGCCAGCGAAGAAAGTCAGAATATTCTCCGAGGTGAAAGTGACGGCTTCTTCTGAAACGGGGCAGATGATCTTCATCCATAATTCGGTTTCTTTTCCGCTTAGAATTTACCTGGGATTTATACTTCTTGATATAATCAGCGAGATCCAAAGAGGTCAGTTGATCAAAATTCATTGCATATAACTTCATGGCGTTAACAATCTTAATTCTTTGATCATAATCTACTATTCTATAGATAACCTCTTGTCCTCCACCGAAGCCCCGTAATGTAAGATTTGCACTGCCGATTATAGCAGCTTGATCTCCGAAATAGACTTTTGCGTGTGCTAAACGGGATGTAAATAATTCGACAACAGCACCACGTTCCTCTTGCTGTTCTTTAAATAAAAGGAGGGATGGAGGATCAATATAACCATTTGCCCAGTCTTCTGCCGTCTCAAGGTCCAGCCGAGTGAAGATGCGAACCAATGGTGCCTTTGGTTTTAATGAGAATAGCGCACGTCCGGAATAATACGCCGTTGCCAAGACAAGCTCAGATCCATTTAGCCCGACTGAATGAAGGTGTGGTAGTATAGGTCCTACAATGGGTCCCTCATACTTTTTAAACAAGCCTTTAGCCATGATGTGTTCCTCCCTAAACCACTAACCATTTGATGATGAATATTGCTTCAATCAAAGTTTTTTGTTGCATTCGCTTTTCCAGAGCGTCTATCAAGCGGTCCCGTCGTACGGCGATTTCATCCTCCACGTCGAATATCTTCTGGCGGAGGCGGCGTTTGTCTCCGCATCACGGATTTTCTCCTGAATCTCGTGTTGCTCCTGTACCGTGACCGCTTGGCGGGCCTGCCGGTTCAGGACTTTGATCTGCTCTTTGGCGTCGCGGAGCTCCTTCTCGGAGGCCACGATCATGTCCTCGGCCCATTTTTCCAACTGGTCCCGCGCTTCATGATAGTGACGGTGATTTCGCTCCAGGGAGCCAATTGCAAAACTCCCCATTCTGTCATTCCCGCAACGATTCTGAGCGGGAATCTGGTTCTAACAGCTTGAAAAACCATATTCCCGATAGAGGCATTCGGGAATGACAAATGGTTTTGCAATTACCTCCAGGGATTTATTAATGGTCGCCCTTACATGACGTTCCGCCTCGGCTGCAAGACGGGCATCGGTGTCCAAGGGAAGATGAACATCACCTTCCACTGTTCCCTGGCAATGAAAAATCTTTTCGCAGGTTTCCGGATCGATTGCAAGTCTGCTATCGTCAAAAGCCGAAAAGAGAAGGTATTCTTCCCGTTCAAACGAATCAATAATGAGCCGCTGGAGGAAAAGCCATCCGGATTTTCCCTTTAGATCTTCCACTACGGAAATTTTGGTGGGGTGGCCGGTGATGTCGAAATGGACCCGGGCAATCGGCGCCGGGATTGCCATTCCCGTTTGGGTGACATATTCTCCCAGAGGGTGAGAGAGACGATAGCGGCGATCCGCTTCGTTTCGTTCATTAAGGAAGTTAATAACCACCACGTCGTGTTTCTGTCCGTAGCGATGGCACCTGCCGATCCGTTGCTCGATGCGCTGCGGATTCCAGGGGAGATCGTAGTTGACGACAAGAGAACAGAATTGGAGATTGATGCCTTCAGCGGCGGCTTCAGTAGCAATCAGAATATGCGCGTGGTCCCGGAAGTGCTCAATGATGGACGTCCGCACGTCGATGGGCCGTGAACCGGATGCGCGGCCGGAGGTCCTGTTTGTCTCTAGCCATTTCTGGTAAATGTGCGTTGAATGCAATTCTTTATTGACGCCGTTGAAGGTTGCCACGCGACCGGCGTATCCGTTCACTTCGAGAAAATCAAACAAAAAACGCTGAGTGCGGCGAGATTCCGTAAAAACGACGGCCCGTTGTGCCGCACCTATTTCCTTCATCTTCTCGAAGCCGATCTCCAGCGCCGTCAAGAGAGCGCGGCTTTTGGTGTCCACGCCAATGCTCCGCGCCCACTGGATATAGTGATTCAGTTCTTCAATTTCACCGTCGATCTTTTGTTTGTCGATCTTGACAGCCTGTTCTTGCACCGGTTGTTCGTCCGGTTTTTCTTGTTCATTGTCTTCGAGAAGCTCATCTAAGAGATCATCTTCGATGTCTTCATCTTCGATGAGCCGTTCCGCCAGATTCAGTTCGGTTTTTGAATGGTTGCGTAGGGCGATGAGCCTGTCTCGGATGGTTTCCAGGGTTCCGGCCACGGCCGGCGAGGAAGAAGCCAGGAGCTTGCGGACGATGAGGGCCGTCAAGTGTCGCTGTTGATATGGCAGCGCATAGGTGTCCGGCCTTTTCAGGAAATCGGAAACTGCCTCGTAGAGTTTCTGCTCCTGTTCGGTGGGTTGGAAAGGACACGTAATGAGCCGCCGTTCCGTGTACTGGATGTATTCTAGGATTTGGCTGCGCAGTGTCCTTTTACAGAACACCTTCAAACGCTCCCGTAATCCGTCGAGATCGCCGCCGGTGTTGACGAATTGCGTGCGAAAGGACGGAAGATCGCCGAAGATGCGGTCATCAATGAGCGTGGATAACCCATAAAGTTCAATGAGAGAATTCTGAAGAGGCGTCGCCGTGAGGAGGATCTTGCGCCTGTCTTCCAGCGCCCAGCGGAGATTCTGGCCCATACGGTTGCTCTGGCGGTATGCATTCCGCAGTTTATGTGCCTCGTCAATCACCACGAGATCCCACGGAATAGCCCGGATTTCCGTTGACCTGCTACTGGCAAAATGCATGGAGCAGATTAGGATGCGGTCTGTCGAGAATGGGGATATATTGCCACCAGTTTTTGTTTCGTTATAGGTTTCTGCATCCAGAACGAGAGCGGGTAAATGAAATTTTTCTTCCAGTTCCAGCGCCCACTGCTTCCTGATTGAGGCGGGGCAAACCACAAGCAAACGCCGGCGCCGTTCCGCCCAGCTTTGGCAGAGGACCAAGGCGGCCTCGATGGTCTTGCCGAGACCAACTTCGTCGGCCAAAAGGACACCTTTGGAGACGGGGGAGCGAAGGGCGAAAAGGGCCGCCTCGATCTGATGGGGATTCAGATCGACACAGGCGTCAAAAAGCGACCGAGACAGGCGTTCAATCCCGTCGCCGCCCTGACGGGTCAGTTCGTGTGCGAAATATTTGGCGTGGTATGGGGTAGTCATGAATTATCTCTTTTCGAACCGGTGAATTTCGCACGGCAACGCTTGCTTCCAGTTGTATCGAAATCATGAAATCAGGTTTTTTTACGTCTTTTTTACGAAGTCGTTTGCCGTTGCGTCCGCCGAGCAAAGAGGTCGGCCGCATGATAGGAACTGCGCACCAGCGGGCCGGCGTTGACCTCCAGAAACCCCATATCGTACCCGATCTTTTCCATCTTTTTGAAGGCGTCCGGGTGGACATATTCGACAACGGGATGATGGGCGGGAGAGGGGCTCAGATACTGGCCGAGGGTGAGAACGGCGCAATGGACCGAACGCAGATCCTCCATGACCTCGATCACTTCCCCATTCGTCTCTCCCAACCCGAGCATTAAACCCGACTTGGACAGCAGCCCTGTTCCGGATTCGCTCACCGCCTGCAACAATGCCAGGGAACGGCGGTATATGGCCTGCGGTCTGACTGCAGAATAGATCCGCGGAACGGTTTCCACATTGTGATTGATCACATCCGGTCCGGCATCGATCACCTGCTGCAAGGCGGCGGCGCTTCCCCCAAAATCGGGGATGAGCGCCTCGACGGCGGCTTCCGGCAGCTCAGCGTGAAGGGCTCGGATGGTGGCGGCAAAATGGCCGGCGCCTCCATCGGCCAGATCATCCCTCGTAACCGAGGTGACCACCACATACTTTAATCCCAGGCGCCGTGCAACGGAAGCGACGGCCTGCGGCTCACCCGAATCGACTGCCGACGGATGCCCGTGAACAATCGCACAAAACCTGCAATTTCGAGTGCAGACATTGCCCAGGATCATAAAGGTGCAGGTTTTGCCGGCGAAACACTCGCCGATATTCGGGCAATCCGCGCTCTCACAGACGGTATGGAGACGGCCTGCATCCAGCAGCCGCTTCATCCGGTCCAGAGCATCCGTATCCGGAACATGCAAGGTCAGCCAATCAGGCCTATTCATCCGCGACGTTCTCATCATAAACCGGAAACATCTTGAAATTTTACGAAGGCGTCATCCGCGGATAGCCGAAACTTCCTTTTGCGTCTCATTTCCGCAGAGGGGGTAATGTCCGAAAGCTTCACCAACCCCGCATTCCCCCACCCTGTCGGCCAGTTGTTCCAGGTTGACGCTTTCCAGCGTCAGGTCGAACAGGACACTCAACTGCCTGCGCATCTCCCTTCTTACCAGCGCCATCTCCACCGGCCGGCCTAAGAGTTCTTCCATGGAAGTGACTCCCAGGGTGGAAATTCCGCAGGGGACAATGAATGAAAAATGGCGCAGATCGGGGCAAACATTCAGCGAAACCCCGTGCATCGTTACCCAGTGTCGGATCGCGATGCCCTCGGCGCCGATTTTGGCGGCGCCTGTCCATACCCCGGGATACTCCTCTTTGCGCCCGGCAGTGATACCGAAAGCTTCCAGGGTGCGAATCAGCGCCTCCTCCATCCGGCGGGCATACCAATGGACGTCGCACCCAAATCGATTGAGATCCAAGATTGGATAACAGACGAGCTGCCCCGGCCCATGGTAGGTGATGTCCCCGCCCCGATCGGTCTCATATACCTTGATCCCTTCCTGATCCAGGAATAGATTGCCGACCAAAATATGGTCGTAACCCCCTTTTCTTCCGACGGTAAAGCAGGGGTGATGTTCCAGCAGAATGACGGTATCCGGCAGGGATCCTTTTTGGCGGGCATGGTTAAGCTGCTTCTGCAGTTGAAAAATCTTCCCGTATTCTTCAATCCCCAGTTCCAGACAGTATCCCTTTTGGGTCAAATCATTATCCCCTGATTTACTCTTCAAAAGCATCCAAGGCCTTCAAGACAGCAGTGGACAGGTAAGCCATGGAGGGAGAGCCGCCAAAGGCAATCGCCACCGAGCAGGCCTCGAAAATCTCTTCCCGGGTAGCCCCCTCATCCAGCGCCTGTTTTACATGGATATTGATGCAGTATTCACAGCGGGCGTACAGGGCGATCCCCAGGCCGATAAGCTCCTTATATTTACGTTCAAGTTCACCTTCAACATAAGCAGCCTGGTCCATTTTCATAAATGCCGCGCTTAATTCGGGGGCTTCCTCTCCCAAAGTTGCCATCCCCTTGCCGAGATCGGCCATCAATTCATCAGGATCTTTTACCATTCGCATGACCTCCCGTAATATCAATCCATAACCCAACCGCCATCCACATTGATGGCCTGTCCCGTGGTATAGTTGGATGCATCCGAAGCAAGGAAGACAACCATCTGGGCGACATCTTCCGGTTTTCCCATTCTTGAGATCGGGAGGTCTTCGATTGGATAAACGAACCCCTTTGACATGTCTGTTTCGATGCCGCCCGGCGCCACGGCATTGACATAAATCCCGTAACAACCGGCGTCTTTGGCGACCCATTTGGTGAAGGCAATGACACCCCCCTTTGCGGCTGCATAGGCAGGCCCGGAGCGCCCGCGCTTGCCTTCAACACCAGCCCCTTTCTTGGATACAGCCCCGCCGATCTTTCCTGAAATCGAAGCGATGTTGACGATCTTTCCGGATCCGTTCTTCTTCATATGCGGATAGACGGCCTGGGTGCACAAGAAGGTTCCCTTCATGATGGTATTGACGTCCCTGTCCCATTGTTCTTCCGTGAGCTCTTCAAGGGGAACCCGCTGACAGGTCCCGGCATTGTTCACCAGGATATCGATCTTCCCAAATTTCTCAATGACTTGTGCAACCATATTCAAGACATCCCTTTTTTGGGATACATCCGTTTTTATTCCGAGGGTTTGTCTATCGAGGGCTTTTATTGCCTCCATGGTTTCTTCCATCGGGATGATGTCTGTCACACAAACATGGGCGCCTTCTTTGGCCAAGGCAATGGCGCATGCCTGGCCAATACCCCTGGCGCCGCCGGTTACGACGGCGATTTTATCTCTCAATTTCATATTACTCCTTTTATGACCATAAGTTGCTCAGCATGTTAAATGGCCCTGCAAGTCAGACCGCCATCAACGACGATTTGCGCCCCGGTGATATATTTGGCCTCATCCGATGCAAGAAAGAGGGCGGCATGGGCAACGTCCCAGGCATCTCCCATCTTTCCCGTGGGACATTTTTTGTCTCGGATTTCGATCATTTTTTGGATGTCTCCGTCCGCATAAAAATCCTTTAACGGCTCACGAATCAGCGGCGTGTCCATCAAGCCCGGCAGTATGGAGTTGGCACGGATATTCTTGTCCGCATATTGAAGCGCTATGCCTTGCGTCAATCCAAGGATCCCCGCCTTGCTCGCATAGTAGGTGATATAGGGAATGCCGACGTAACGAATGGCGGCCACAGAGGAAATATTGGTGATTACGCCTCCTCCCTGATTTTCCATATGGGGAAGCGAATATTTGCACGTCAAAAACATGCTCTTCAGATTGATCGACATTACGCGGTCCCAGGTTTCCTCGCCGGTTTCCGCAAGCCCGCCCAATACGACGATGCCCACATTGTTATGAAGGATATCGATCCGGCCGAAGGTCCTGATGCACTGATCGACCATCGATTCGACCTCATCCGAACTGGAAACATCCACCTTCATCACCGTGCAAACCCCGCCTTCCCGGTCGATAATCGATTTTGTCTCCTCGGCCGCGGCAGGGTTCACATCCACGGCAAAAACCTTCGCCCCCTCGCGGGCAAACAGCACCGCGGTGGCTTTGCCGTTTCCCCAACCCGGCCCCACGGATCCGGCGCCGGTAACAATCGCCGTCTTGTTTTTTAAACGGTTGTCCATTTTATCAATCCTTTCATCTCCCTCCCCCTCCAAGCGTGACGCGAGGCAGCCAGAGGATGATTTCGGGATAAACGACGCACAGGAACAGTCCCACGGCCTGAAGAAAGACGAAGGGAGTAACACCGCGGTAGATATCCCAGGTCGTGACCTCGGGGGGGGCGGCCCCCTTCACAAAGAAGATCGCATAGGCAAACGGTGGCGTCAGAAAGGACATCTGGAGGTTGACGCAGACCAGCATGCCGAACCACAGAGGATCAAAGCCCAATCCTTCCGATACCGGCAGGAAAATGGGGACAATGATAAACAGGAGCGCCTGCCAGGAAATGAAGAGTCCTCCGATGAACAGGATGAACATCATCACGAACAGCACAAACCATTTTCCAAAGGGGAGGCCGATCAACAGGCTTTTTACCAAAGCGCCGCCCCCCAAATAGAGAAATACGGCATTGAATATGCCGGCCCCCAGGATGATGAAAAAAACCATGACCGAGACGATCAGTGTCGAATAGGCAGCCTCTTTTACATATTGAAAGGTTAACTTGCCGTAAACCGCGGCCAGAATCATTGCGCAAAATGCCCCGATGCCGGAGGCCTCGGTCGGTGAGGCAATCCCCCACAAGATGGATCCCAGCACCGCGATAATCAGGAGAGCGGTAGGAACCATATAGAACAGGCTGTCTTTGAGCAGTTTCAACCCGAAAGGAGGCCGTTCCGCAGCGGGAATCGCCGGCGCGCACGTCGGCTGAAGCCAGCACCGGATAATCACATAAGTTAGATAAAGAAATGACAGAAGAAGGCCCGGGAAAAGGGCCGCCGCGAAGAGCTTCGCGACCGAGAGGTTCGCCATCGGCCCATACATGACCAGCATGACGCTCGGGGGGATTAGGATCCCAAGGCTTCCGCCTGCGCAGACCACGCCGGAAGCCAACCCCTTGTCGTAGTGTCTCTTGAGCATGGAAGGAATCGCGATCAGGGTCATCGCGGTAACTGTCGCCGCAATGACGCCCGAGCAGGCGGCGAATACCGTACAGGTGACGATGGTGGCAATGGCGAGGCCGCCCCGTACCGGGCCGAACAATTCGTAAAGGGTCTGGTACACCCTCTCGGCAATGCCGCTTTTTTCCAGGATGGTCCCCATAAAAACGAATAGCGGAACCGCGATCAGGACCTCGCTTTCCATCACATCGAAGGTCTGTAGAATCGCCATCGGGAGGACCGCCGGGCCCTGGAAGATCAAGCCGCCGACGATGCCGATAAACATCAGGGCAAAGGCGAGATGGACCCCGCCGATCACCAGGGTCAGCAGGATGACAAACATGACAATTGCGGCAATTTGTTCCGGGCTCATCGCTTGTTCTCCTTCATCAGAATCGACAGGTTACGAATCAGCTCCGCCAGGCTTTGAAGGATGAGCAGGAAAAATGCCACCGGGATGACCGTTTTAATGGGGCCCGCAGGAAAGAGCCAGTTCGACGTGGAGAGATTTTCTCCGGTGCGCCACGCCTCGGCGGCGAATTGAACGCCGGCCCAGGTCAATAAGACCATCACGAAAAGGAAAAATACGATGTAAACCACGGCATCAAAGATCCGTTTCCCCCGCGGCGACAGCAGATTGTACACAATGTCGATTCGGACGTGGCCATCGTGGAGGAGGGTATAAGCGCCGCCGATCATGAACTGCGCGCCGAAAAGCATCCAGCAGGTGTCGTAACCCCATTCGGAAGGGAGATTGAAGAATTTTCGCATAGTCACCTCGTAAATCACCGCCAGCATGAGGGGGATGGTAATCCAGGCGGCGGCAATTCCCGTCCATTCACTGATCCGGTCGATCGTTCTAAGCCATCTCATCGCTGCTCCTTTATATGAAAATCCCCCCATTCCCCCTTTGCCAAAGGGGGGCAAGGGGGGATTTTCATACTTCGTTGTACCCGACCTGGGTATGGGGATTAGTCAGTCTGCCGTAGCGCCCTGCGAAGAAGGCGCTATGGCAGACTACATCTTGCAGAAAAGGGTTTGCGGTCATTAATCGAATTTCGTCAGGTCGTAATACGGTTTATATTTATTGATGAACGCCTTTTGAGAATTCCAAACTTTGGCAAAGTAGGGATCCTGTTTCGATTTCTCCTCCAGGATCTCCATGGTAATTTTTCTGGATTTGGCCTGGTCCGCTTTCGAGAGCTTGGTGGTGACCGTCCCGTAAGCACGGATCTTCTTGTCGAATTCGATGGTGTCCATCCAGAACGTTGCATATCCCTGGAGCGTGGCCTTCATCGCGGCGTTCTCGACAATCGCCTGCAGGTCGGCGGGCAATTCCTTCCAGGATTTCGTTTTGATCAGCAACTGAAAGATGTTGTTGGACATGTGCACCGGCGGCCCCAAGCGATATTTGCACACCTCGTGGAGGCCGAGGGTGTAATCCATCGATGCATCCAGGAATTCGGCGCCGTCGATCAACCCTCTCTGCAGACCGGGCACGACCTCGCCGCCGGCAAGCAACACCACCGACGCGCCCAATTTTTTCCAAAGATCCATGCTGAGGCCGGCGGCCCTGATCTTCAACCCTTTCATATCCGCGAGGGTCTTAACGGGTTTTTTTGTCCAGACCTCTTCCGGCGGCGTCAAGCCCAGCGGAAAAACGATGAGTTCATCCTTGTACATCTCCTGCTCCAACTCCTTGCCGCCTCCGCCGTACATCCAGATGACAAGGTCATTGAACTCCATCACACCTCCCGGCAGGGTGTAGAAGAGGTCTCCCGCGGGATACTTCCCCTTCTGCCAGGCCGGGGTGTTCATCCCGAAATCGAGCAGGCCGTCGCGGACGGCGTCATATATTTTTGTCGGCGGGACAATCTCGCCTGCGTCATGCAACTCGATGACCATCCTTCCGCCGCTCATCTTCTCAACATATTCCTTCCACAGCAGGATGGTATTTTTGCCCAGCGGCGAAGCCAGTCCGAAGCAACTGCCCCCTTTCCAGCGAATCGGCTTGTCTGCCGCATTGCCGAGCCCGGTCATCACAAGCCATACCATAACCATCGCCAACACCATAAAAATCCATGAACGACTCTTTGTTCTAATCATGTTGAACCTCCCTTTCAATCTTGTTGTTTGTTTCAAAAACTGCTCAGATGATTCAGATGATAATGATTGAAAACGCTCCCTTCCCCCGACGGTTCCCGCTCCACAATCACCTCCTTTAATGAAATGGCTGCCCTTCACCCCGAATTATCACTTTCGACTCATTTCTTCAATATTAAAAAATGCCCCATGTTCTATGGAAGTCGGAAAAACGGAAGGTTCAGCTCCGATACAGGACCTTCTTCACCGCCTTGACAATATCCTCTTCGTCCGGGATCACGGCGTTCTCGAGCGGCTCGCTGTATGGAATCGGCACATTGAGCGCTCCCACCCTTTCAACAGGGGCGTCGAGAGCATCGAACGCCTCTTCCTGGATTTGTGCGGCAATCTCCGCTCCGATGCCGCCTCTGCGGCATCCCTCATGGACGATGACGACGCGATTCGTATTGCGAACCGATTTGAGGATGGCTTCAAAATCCATGGGAACGAGGGTTCTTAAGTCGATCACCTCCGCCTCGATCCCCTCTTCCGCCAGTCGGGCGGCAGCCCTCAGGGCCACGATGACCATATAGGAAATGGCCACGATTGTGACATCCTTTCCCTTTCTCTTGATATCGGCCTGACCAAATGGAATCAGATACTCCCCCTCCGGGATCGACCCCTTTGAGGCGTATAGCAGCTTATGCTCGATGAACATGACGGGATTGTCGTCCCGAATCGCGGTCTTGAGAAGACCTCTTGCATCATAAGGAGTGGACGGCATAACGATTTTCAAACCGGGAATATGAAGGAAAAGCGCCTCGAGGCACTGGGAGTGCTGGGCGGCATTTCCCCTGCCTCCGCCTTCCTGCGTGCGAATCACCATCGGCACTTTTGCCTTCCCGCCCGACATGTAACACATCTTTGCCGCCTGATTGACAATCTGATCCATCGCCACGGGGGTGAAGTCGATATACATGAGTTCCGCAACCGTCCGAATTCCGGTCATGGCCGCACCCAGGGCGGAACCGATAATCGCCGATTCGGAGATGGGCGCGCTCCGAACCCGCTGGGGCCCGAATTCTTCCAGCAATCCCTTGGTCACCCCAAAGATGCCCCCATATCGGCCGATATCTTCGCCAATCAGCATCAGAGAAGGATCCCTTTCCATCTCCTCCTTGAGCGTCATTCGAAGCGATTCGACAAAAGTGATTTCCGCCATTTCACACTCTCCGTTCGGAACCATTTCAATGGAAGAGGTCTTGAAGGGCCTCTTCAGGCAAAGGCAAGGGACTCTCTTTAGCAAATTGAACAGCCTCTTCAATGGAAGCCGTCACATTTGCTTCCATCGTCTTTGCCATCTTTTCGGTGATCCTCTTTTCCTTGATCAGGCGTTCTCTGAATCTTTTGATCGGACAACGTTCCAGCCACTGGCCCATCTCTTCCTTTGAACGATAGGTGATCCCTTTTCCCGGATCTCCTGTAAAATGGCCAAAGAAACGATAGGTGATGCAATCGAGCAATGTCGGTCCTTCTCCGGCCCTCGCCCTCTCCACGGCTTCCACCATTTTTGTATGCACCGCGATGATATCATTGCCATCGATGCTCATCCCCGGGATGCCATAGGCCATGGCCCGATCCGAAATATGGTCGGCGGAAACGGCCTCGCGAACCGGGGTGGACAGGCCGTAGAGATTGTTCTCACAGACAAAAATCACCGGGAGCTTCCACAGGGCGGCCAGATTGAGGCTTTCGTGGAAGGTCCCCTGATTCGTTGCCCCATCCCCGAAGAAACAGACGGCGACCTGGTCCGTCCCCCTGTTTTGAATGCCGACGCCCGCTCCTGCGGCGATCGGAAGACCGCCGCCGACGATTCCGTTGGCTCCCAGGTTTCCTCCCTCGAAGTCGGCAATGTGCATGGAGCCTCCCTTGCCCTTGCAATAGCCTGTTGATTTCCCGAAGAGTTCGGCCATCATCCGTTTCAGATCCGCCCCTTTGGCAATACAGTTGCCGTGTCCTCGATGGGTGTTCACCATAAAGTCATCCCGTCGGAGAGGGGTGCAGGCCCCCACGGAAACGGCCTCCTGCCCGATGCAGGGATGAATGTTTCCGCGGATAAGATTATGTTCAAACAGTTCGATCGCTTTTTCCTCAAAACGGCGGATGGTCAGCATCTGTTCGTACATTTTGAGGCAACGTTTGTTATCGATTCGTGATGTCATTTTCCCACCTGACCCTTGTTGGTTACCGCCTGATCGTTCTCATCGTCTCAAACAAGAAGGAGATCGGGGTTTTCGATGATTTTATGGATATGGTTCAGGAAAAGACCCGCGGCTGCACCATCGACGATGCGGTGGTCAGAGGATAAACTGAACCATGCCATGGGTTTGATCTTGATCTCCCCTCCCTGAACCACCGGTTTTTCGACCGTCCTCCCCACCCCGAGGATGGAACATTCCGGTGGATTGATGATGGGGTTGATTTTATCGATCCCGAGCATCCCCATATTGGACAGCGTGAATGTTCCTCCTCCGACATCTTCCAAAGTGAGCTTTCCCCTTCTCGCCCTTCGGGTGAGGTTTCTGATAACGGAGGCAATCTCCGTTAGCGATTTTTGATCTGCACGATGGACGACAGGAACGATCAGGCCATCATCGAGGGCGATCGCGACGCCCACATTGATCTCTTCCAGCAACCGGATCTGGTCTCCCTCGATCCGGGAGTTGATGATGGGGTGCTCCTTCAGCGCCGAGGCCACCACTTTAACCAATATATCGGTCAGGGTCAATCGGACCTTGGCGCGCTTTTCGACCTCGTCCTTCACCCTTTCTTTAAGGTCCTGGACCGCAGACATGTCTACCTCAACCGAAAGGTAGAAATGGGGGGTGTCCCGGAAACTCTCCGTCATCCGCCTGGCAATGATTTTACGGATGCCTTTGAGCGGGATGAGTTTATCTGCCGGTTTCTGCGCGGGAACCGAAGGTCTGGCCCCTTCGGTTTGAACTCTCTCGACCGCGCTGATAACGTCTGTCTGAATAATCCTTCCTCCCGGGCCGGACCCTTTTAACAAAGAGAGATCGATTCCTTTTTCCTGAGCGATCTTCCTGGCGACGGGGGAGGCGAAAATCCGCTCTCGATGTTCTTTCATCTCCTTCCGGACAGCCGCAGCGGGCATGGGCGCCTCTATGGGGACTTCAGATTTGATCGCCTCGAACTCCGGCAATGCCTCACCTTCCTCGGCAATAATGGCGATGGGCGTTGTCACGGGAACGACCTTTCCCTCGTGATGGAGGATTTTGCGGAGAATGCCGGAAGCGGGAGACTCGTATTGAAAATTGAGCTTCTCCGTGATGATTTCAACAAGCGGTTCCCCTTTTTCGACGCGATCGCCTTCCTGTTTTAACCATTTCTCAATGGTCCCTTCTTTCATGGTCAGGCCAAGTTTGGGCATGATAACCGTTGTTGCCATTCGAGATTCCCCCTCATTATCTTTTCATCATAGGTTAAAGCCCCACTTTCGCTTCAGCGATAGGTGACTTGGCGCACGGCTTTGATCACATCTTCGACCTTGGGTAAAACAAAGTTCTCCAGACGCGGCGAAAAGGGTATGGGCACATCCTTGGCGGCCACGCGAAGGACCGGCGCATCCAGATAATCGAACAGTTCACTGTTTATTCGGGCCGACACCTCGGCCCCGAAGCCGCCGGAGAGACAGGCCTCGTGGACGACCACCGCCCGGTTTGTTTTCTTGATTGAATCGGCAATGGTTTCAAAATCGAGGGGTTTCAGGGTTCGCAGGTCGATCACCTCAGCCTCGATGCCCATGCCGGCAAGCTCATTGGCCGCCTCCATGCTCATGTAGAACCCCGACCCATAGGTCAGGATGGTCACGCTGCCGCCGGGGCGCTTGACCGCCGCCTTGCCTAAGGGGACAATATGTTCACCCTCCGGTACGGGACCTTCCCGGGCAAAAAGTTTCTTGTGCTGGAAGAAGATGACGGGATCGTCGTCGCGGATGGCCGCCTTCAGAAGCCCCTTCACGTCTGCCGGTTCGCTGGGGACGACCACCTTCAATCCCGGAGCGTGGATAAACCAACTCTCCAACGACTGGGAATGATGCGCCGCCGCGCTCAATCCCGCGCCGTCCGGCGCCCAAATAACGAGAGGAACTTTGACTTGCCCGCCGAACATATAGCGGATTTTGGCCGTTTGATTGACGATCTCGTCCATGGCGCAGGTGACGAAATCGGCGAAGTGCATATCCACCAGCGGCCGCATGCCGGTGAGGGCCGCGCCCAGTCCGGCCCCGACAATGCAGGATTCGGAGATGGGAGAGTCGATGACACGGCCGGGAAACCTCTCCGGCAGGCCTTTGAACTGACCGAAAATGCCGCCGTGCGCCACCAAATCCTCGCCGATGATGAAGATAGCCTCATCCCGGGCCATCTCTTCCGTAAGCGCCTCGCAAATGGCGACCGCACAGCTTATCATCCTCTCTGGCATGGGATATTCTCCGTCTCACTATGGGTTGATGAACATGTCCTCCAGGGCCTCTTCGGGATTGGGCCACTCGCTCTGCTCGGCAAATGCGACGGCATCTTTTAACTCACCATCAACCTGTTTCTGGATCTCTTTTTCCATTTCGCCGGTCAGGAGCTTTTTCTTTTTCAAGACGGAAGCAAAGCGGAGAAGGGGATCGTTTTTCTCCCATTCGGCCACCTCCGCCCGAGTCCGATATTTTTGCGGATCTCCCTCGAAGTGGCCGCGTCGCCGGTATGTCTTGTTTTCAAGAAGGGTAGGGCCTTCGCCGCGGCGGGCCCGATCGACCGCCTGGCCTGCAGCTTCACGGACAGCAAGGATATCATTGCCGTCCACGGTCACCCCGGGGATATTGTAGCCGGCAGCGCGGGCGGCGATATTGGTTACGGAACAGGCATAGGATGTTGGCGTGGTCGAGGCGTAGCAGTTGTTCTCGCAAACGAACAGGATGGGAAGCTTCCAGATGGAGGCCATATTCATAGCCTCGTGGAACGTGCCGCGGTTCGACGCGCCGTCGCCGAAGAAACAGACGGCTACCTGGTCGGTGTGGCGGAGTTTTATCGACAATCCCGCCCCGATGATAATGGGAAAACCGCCGCCCACCACGCCGTTTGCCCCCAGGATGCCCAATGAAAAGTCGGCGATATGCATGGAGCCGCCCTTGCCTTTGCAGTATCCCGTCTTGCGGCCTATGAGTTCTGCGATCATCTTCTTCAGATCCCCGCCCTTGGCGATGACGTGGCCATGTCCCCGGTGGGTCGTGGCAATATAGTCATCCGGTCGAAGTACGGAGCAGACGCCCACCGACGACGCCTCCTGGCCGATGGACAGGTGGATGAATCCGGGGATCTTGCCGGCGGCAAACAACTCGCCGGCCAACGTTTCAAACTTGCGGATGGTCACCATGGTGCGGTATAGCCGACGCATTTCCCGGGTTGATACAGACGACTTCATGGATGCCCTCCTGGAAAACAGGTCCCAATTTTCTTATGGCATTGACTAAGTGTAAACGCGAAGCCCCTTATCTCTTACATATGTCTTTCCGGGCAGAATTGGTATCATTTATTTTCGATAGACCATTCCTTTTTGAAAGCGGCCTCCATCTCCAGGCGGAATTTCATCGTTTTGTCCTGCCCGTCGCCGATCAGGCCGACCAGCCGGGGAAGGAAAACAGCCCTTCACACCAATGGGCCGTGGACAATACCCGCTCATCCTTTCCCTGCATTCCCACGATCTGCAATCCCAGCGGCAGCCCCCGGGGACCGAATCCGACCGGGATCGTGATGGCCGGGACCCCGCAAAGGCTCCAGATGGAGCAGAAGGTGGGGTTGCCCGTCTGCTCCAGCGTCGCCGGCGCCTCTCCCGTCGTGGGAGGGGTAATGAGGGCGTCATATTTTTCCAGGAACCGTTCCAGTTCTTCCTTCAGGGCGAGGCGCAACTTCAGGGCCTGCAGATAGACCACCGCCCCCGTGTCCGTTCCTTCGGCGATAAAATCCTTCAGGGTTGAACTCAGGAGGGGGGCCTGTTTGCGATGCAGCTCCTCCAGGTTCAAGGCGGATTCGACGGTCATGATGGTGCGGATCGCCCGGTGGGCGTGGCTGAATATCTCGGGCAGTTCGACTTCCTCAACGCGGGCGCCGCCTTTTTGGATCGTTTGGATGTTTTCCCGGAAATTCTGCTTGGCATCGTCCTCGGCCTGCTCCCAGACGGGGGTTTTGACCGCCGCCAGGCGGGGAGGTGTGGAGCAGGCGGGGATCGACGGAGAGAGTTGCGCCCCGTCGTCGGCCAGTGAGGCCGCGAGGAAAGCGGCATCCTCCACGCAACGAGTGAAGATGCCCGGCTGATCCAGGGTGTGGCTGAACGTCAGGGCGCCTTCGATCGGAATGAGCCCCTGGGTCG
>Ga0210056_1001002_pt1 | contig 24472 bp, 15 predicted proteins | sample CryGeyCG2014_080_2_FD_183965 | JGI IMG/M metagenome (GOLD analysis project Ga0210056, IMG submission 183965) | Groundwater microbial communities from aquifer - Crystal Geyser CG07_land_8/20/14_0.80 (SPAdes) (version 2) | ecosystem: Environmental > Aquatic > Deep subsurface > Groundwater | place... | reverse complement strand
ACCAAGTTTTGAATCTAACATTGTCGAATTAATCATCGCCTCTCCCTCGCGACATCTACGGCATCGCGAGGGAGGCAAAACCATCAACAGAAAAATAACGCAACACTATTGATGGGAACCAACGAGTGAGCACGGGCTGTCATAGGAAATTCGTATCAGTTTACAAGAAAGAGGTTTTACGATGGTTGTATTCCAAAGAATTACCGAATCACCCACGCGGAGGATTGCGGTGAAAAGCAAAGGATTCACACTGATTGAGTTGCTGGTGGTCATAGCGATCATTGCCATTCTGGCGGCGATTCTGTTTCCGGTGTTTGCGAAGGCACGGGAGAAGGCCCGGACCGCCTCCTGCCAGAGCAACCTGAAACAACTATCTCTGAGCGTCAAGATGTACGTACAGGACTATGACGAAAGGTATCCGGTCGCGAACATCAACGATGCCACGAGTACTTTCTGGTCGCAGATTGTTTACCCCTACGTGAAGAACCCGCAGGTTTACGCGTGCCCCTCCAACCAGGATTGGGACGGGGGATTGTCGTTTGTCAACGGCGGCGCTCCTCATTACGCCTGGAACATCGGGACACAGATTGTGCCCTGCCTGAAAGACGGTATGGGGGCAGGCGCCTCTTGCACAGGGACGGTAAACCCTGACTATAGTGATGGACCCTTCGAGGAATCGGAGTTGCCACAACCCGCCGAAACCATTATGATCGGCGAGATTTCTCAGTGCGCAACGGCTTATGTCGCCATGCGGCCCATCCCTGCCAATCAGTGTGGTTCGGTCGCCAACAAGCACAGCAGCGGCAGCAATTTCGGGTTCGTCGACGGTCATGTCAAGTGGCTGTCCAAGCAGACTTCGGCGGGAACGCCGCGCTTGTGGACCCGCGCGGCGGACTGATCACCGCATTCCAAACATCCGGGCACACCACTGACTTCCCCGGCAGCGGGTTCGATGGCCGTCTGCCGGAGAAAAGTGGTGCGTTTCCGTTCTACATTGGAAAGAAGGAATACTGTCACGATCACATCAAACTCTGCTCCGTGCACCAAGAGACGCATAACCCTCCGTACACCCGGCTACGTTGACGGCGTCAGCGTTGAGTTACCCGTTGTCGTCGTGACGGGGGCGAGTCCCGGCAAGAAGCTCGTGGTCGTCGCCACACAGCACGGTCGAGAAGTGAACGGCCCGGCGGCAGTTTATCGTGCCCTGCAAAATTTGAATCCGGAGGAGATGACGGGAGAGATCATCTTCTTTCCGGTCGCGAATCCTCCTTGTATCCGGATGCAAGTCCAGGATTTTCCGATGGATCGCAACCGCGCTCTGAAGACGGGCCCGGAGCATAACCCGATGAACCTCAACCGCCAGTGGCCGGGCGATCCCGACGGCAGCCTGCCGCAGCGCATTGCCCATGCGATCTGGAATGCTGGTCTCCAGGACGCAGACTGCGTTCTGGATCTCCATTGCTGGGGAGCGACAACAACGGCATTGGCGTGGGGACAGCAGGAAGCAGAGCCTTTTGTGACAGCCTTCGGGTTTCCATGGTTTCAGGTGCATGATAGGAAAGCCGCGCAGCCCGGAATGCTGGAGTCTGCCTGCGCCGAGCAGGGCATTCCGTGCGTCGTATGCGAAATGACCCCACAAAACGTGGTGGCGCCGGAAATGGTGGAGCATGGTCGCAGAGGAATCCTCAACCTTGCGAGCCACCTCGGCATCCTTCCGGGGTCTCCCGAACACCCACACCCGCGCTACCAGATTGACCAGGGAACGGCGATCTCGGCGGTAGCTGAAAGGCCCGGTCTCATCGTGAGCCGTTACCGCGCCGGCGACGTGGTCGAGGCGGGGGAAACAGCCGCCGAATTGGTGGACTTGGAAACTTTGGAATGTCTTCAGGCTGTCGTCGCCCCTGAGCGGAGAATCCTGTTCAGCGTGGGACGCTCGTGGGGAACCGGTCAGCTCGACTACTCCGTGGTTCGGGCGGGCGAGACGATCGCCGTGTTGTGCGGCGTCGCGAGGGAATTCGTACCGGAGATCGCATCAGACGGATCGGTCGGATCCGACTGATGCGCCATCAGCAAACACAAACCACGACGAGGTAGTTCATGTCTGTTACAACCGTTCAACTCGATCCCATCGCCGTCACCTCCGGTGCCGGCTACCACTTCTTCGGCTACTATGACAAACAACAGTGGGACGTCAGCGGTAGATATCTTCTCGGGTTGGAGACCACGTTTCAGGATCGCTCCCCGCTTTCCACCGACGAGGCAGTGATTGGTGTCATCGATCTGGAAGGTGACCGGTCATTTCGACCCGTCGCCACCACCCGCTCCTGGTGCTGGCAGCAGGGGTGCATGTTGCAGTGGCTTCCTGGAAGCCAGTCCCAGATCATCTACAACGATCGTATCGCCGACCGCTTTGTTGCCATCATTTTGAACGTTCATACCGGTGAGCAGAAGACCCTCCCGCGTCCCATCTACACCATCAGTCCTGACGGCAAGTGGGCCTTGAGCCTCAACTTTTCGCGGCTTGCCATTAAGCGGCCAGGATACGGTTATAACGGCTTGCGTGATCACTGGGATGACGTTCGAGCGGCTGCGGATGACGGAATTTACCTGATGGAGCTGGCGACAGGGAATCATCATCTCGTGGTGGATGTTGCCTCGCTGTCCGCTGCATCTCCGACGGAGGAAATGCGGTCGGCTAACCACTGGGTGAATCATCTGCTATTCAATCACACCGGCGAACGGTTCATTTTCCTGCATCGTTGGTCCCATCCGATGCACGGCTTTCAAACGCGGTTCTACACCGTGAACCGCGACGGGACGGACCGCTTCCTCGCCCCGGTTGACAACGCGTCTCACTTCATCTGGTATGACGCGAAGCGATTCCTGGTGTGGGCGACCACGGAGAAGGGCAGCTACTACTACCTCTGCACCGACGAGACGGGAGGCGTCGAGGCCTTTGCTCCAGGAGTGCTGACGGACAACGGCCATTGCACCGTCTCCCCGGACGGACAATGGATCCTCACCGACGAGTACCCGGATGCGCAAAACACTCGCCCCCTGATTCTCTACAGGATTGCCGACGGACAGCGCTTTGATGTCGGCAGGTTCTATTCTCCTCCTGAACTGACGGGCGAGATGCGGTGCGACCTGCACCCCCGGTGGAGTCGTGACGGGCGATGCGCCTGCTTTGATTCGGCGCACACCGGCCGGAGACAAATGTACGTCATCGATGTCTCTCCGGTGGTTTCGCAAAGCGCGAGCTGACCGCCGAGATCCACTATCCCGTTGAAGGACTGGAGACTATGAGTATAGATCGAGCAAATCTGCCGCCATTGAACTTTGAAGACTCCGGAGTAGCCATTCGTGGCCGCAGCTTCTGGGGAGAGTCTCTCGCCCCCAGCACCGCCGGTGATGGGTGGAGTCTCTACATCCTTTACCGGGACCACCTCGTGAAGCGCGGTCCCTGGAGCGTGCATGAGGTGAATCTGCAAACCGAGAAGGTTACGGCTCACTACGGGGCCACCGAAGAGCCCCAGCAGATTTCGCCTTGCCGGACGGGCGTGTCTACGTGCCTACGGCGTCTGCTTTGCATCGCCTGAATCCACAAAGCGGAGAGTTTGACTTTGACCCGCTGCCCGTGCCGGTCAGTGACTACTGGTACTGGCGACCGGGGCAGGACGGAAATGTGTATCTCTGCGGGTCCAGCACGCGGCGAGTGCTGCGGTTCGACTGCCGGGAGGATGCCTTCGCAGACTACGGCACCGTAGGCCACGACCAGGGACGAATACTCGCCCGCATGTGGGAATACGGGGAGATCACCGCTGAGGGAGAGGTGCTTACACCCTTGGCAGTGGATGCCCGCTGTCTCTACCTGGTGACCGGGCAATTGCCACGCGCCTTGTGGGCGCTGGACCTGCAAACTCGCGAACAGCGACAACTCCTGTGCGTGGTGGACCCGGACCGAATGAGTCTTTCGCAACGAGAGGATGCCTGTTACGCGGTCATCGAACGACCCTCGGGACGGGAGACGTATCGACTGACCTTCGACGCCGCGGTTCGAGTTGAGTGCATCCCTCCGCTTCCGGAGATGCCCCGCCCGACGCTCAACGGCATTCCCCTACCCGAGCTGGCGAAACCCCTCCGAATGGCTGTCCCGGATTACCACGGCACAGGGATGTGCGATGCGGACGGAACGGCTACGGTGCATTATCGACCGGCAGGCCGGGAATGGCGGTCGATTTCCTACGACCTGGGCGACTACCGGAGCTATCTGTTCCGCATGGGCTGTACGAACGATGGCCGGTTGCTCTGCGCGACCGACGACCCCTACACCATCTTTGTCTACGATCCCAAGTTGGCAAAGGCCGAAATCTTGGGGCATTCGCCGTACTACACACATGCTTACGGCTTTGCCGAAGTGGGCGAGATGATGTACTTCGCCGGGTACACCGGCTCTCCGCTGTTTGAGTACGACCCATCTCGCCCGTGGACTTACCAGTCACCGGTTCCCGACAAACAGACGCCGCTGCCGGAAGAGGAAAGCTCCAATCCTCGGCTCGTAGCGCGGATGCCAAACATGCGCCGCGCCTACGACGTGCTGCTGGCCGCGGACGGCCGTCTCTACCTTCCCTGCTCCGCCGAAATGACGGGGCCGGTCGCCTCGGGGGGTGGACTCGGCTGGTTTAATCCGGAGACGCGTGAGATTGGAATGATTCGCGAGGGCTTCCTCTATCACCGCGGTTGCGCGGCGACATTGGCCTGTGAAGGGCGATACGTGGTGACAGCCACCACAGCCTGGTGGTCGCGCGCCATCGACCCGGAAACGAGTGGGGTGCCGGATCGAGTGGTGACGTATGACGTTTTGGAAAGCAAGGTTATCGGCGACCTCTGCCCTGCCAGAGATGCCGCCGCTGGAGGCGTCGTTGTCGAGTGGAAGCCCGGCAAAGCGGTCGGACGACTGAGCTGCGAGGGAAACGAGACGGTGTTCTTCCTTCTCGACGTTGCCTCGCAGGAGATCGAGAGTATGCGGCGTTTCCCGGGACACTCGGCGTGCCGCCTGCTCACATTGCCGGATGAATCATTGTTGCTCTACCACGACGGCTGCGTCTGCAAGCTGAGCCCTGCCGATTGGGCGCTGGAACCCGTGGCAAGACTCGAGGTCCCACCCCGCGATTGGCGTGTTGTCGAGGGACAGGTCTACGCGTTCCTTGACACTCGTCTGGTACGGCTCGTCCTGTAGTCGCGAATTCATTCGCTCTGACTTTTGAGCTCCCGTTGCGCGAGCGAATGAATTCGCTACTACAAGTTATCTCTGGAGGAATAACGTGCACATTATGGGTCTCAAAGGATGGCTCCTATGCATCCTGGTTCCCACCATCGCCATGGCTGAGGCCAACGGCGCTCCGCTGAAAGTCCGTTACCAGCTCAATAACCGCGGCACCGTCTCACTTGCTGTCTACGACGCTCAAGGCGTCATGGTGCGCGAGTTGCTCACTGGTGTGACTCAACCCGCTGGGGCCCATGCGACTACCTGGGACGGACTCGACAGTCAGGGACAGCCGGTGCCGGCGGGGAACTACCAGTGGAAAGGCGTGTGCGCCAACATCCGCGTCCAGTACCACATGACGGTTGGCAACACGGGTCAGCCTCCCTACTGGACGTCGGACGGGAAAGGCAGTTGGGGTGGTTGGAACCCGAGCACCGCTGCCAGCGATGGCGAGAACTGGTATTTGCTCTTCCGAATGGAGGAAGGTCAGCCTTGTCTGATCAAAGTAGACCGAGCAGGCAAATCCCTTTGGAAGACGCGCGTTCCGTCCGAGGTCTACGGATCAGACATCGTGGGTGGCGCCGTGGCGATAGCCTGTGGCGAGAAGTATGTTTACATCGCAGGAACCGAAGACTCCTACGATCCCAAACGTTTCACTCCTACTCGGGAAGGTCTATGGCGTGTCAACAGGGAGGACGGTTCGCACGTGCCGTGGCCGGGCGGCAAGCTGGTGCTGTGGCTGACCGAAACCCGCACCGGCGGGGAAGAGACGCAACTTTACATGGGCCTGGGGGCGATTTGGGCGAAACTGCGGCAGGGCAACTACACCGATCCCTATCCGCTGACGGGCGTGCGCGGCCTGGCGGTCTCGGCGAATCGCATCTACGTCCCCCTCTGCTTTGAGAACAATATCGCGGTCTACGATGACTCCGGCAGTCGCATCGACGAAATCCCCGGCGTCAGCAAGCCGAACAGTGTCGCGCTGACCAGAGACGGCCAACTGCTGGCAGCCTCGGGGAAGCAGATCCTGCTCATCGATCCGGGCACAAAACAAAGCAAGCCGCTCGTCACCTCTGGTCTGGAATTTCCCTGGGGTCTCGCCACTGACGGCGCCGGCAACATCTACGTGACGGACCTCGGCGCGAGTCAGCAGATTAAGCAGTTCTCTCCGGAGGGCAAACCCCTGCTCACCGTCGGCAAGAAAGGAGGCGACCTGCAGTTCCGCGGTCCCATGCCACCCGACGTTCTGCACTTCCCTCTGGGGCTGGCCGTCAACCGCTACGGGGAAATCTGTGTCGCCGACAGCGGTGTGCCAGGGTTCTCCTACGGCAGCGGTGCAAGACACCTCATTTTCGACCGGCAAGGCAAACCGGTGCGTCAGTGGTTTGTTGTCGGCATGACCGAGAACAACATCGGCGTTCCCGCCGAGGACCCGACACAGCTCTTCACCGGTTACGGCGGGCTGTACCGCTGCAAAGTGGATTTGCCCAACAAACGCTGGCAATGGACGCACTACTGGCATCCGACAAGCTGGCATGGCATCTTCTGGGACCCGCACACGCTTGCAGTGCCCAAGGGACAGAAGGCGATAGCGCGCGTGCGACAGGGAAAAACCTACGTCTTCCTGCCGGGGCTAAACGTGTCCCTCTTCCGTGTGGACGGCGACGCGCTGACTCCCGTTGTGGTGTTGGGAAGCTGGCTGCCTGAAGATTTCGAGAAGGGCTGGGAACCCTACCTGAAAGGCCACCAGTTCGTGAGAACGAAACCCGGTTTTCCGGGAGCTGGCGGTGAGAAACTGTTCCTTTGGCAGGACAAGAACAACGACGGCCACACGCAGCCGGGGGAGATCGCTTACGGGCAGACCCCGGACAAAGGTGGTGCGTTCTCCTCCTTCTCCGAGTACCTTGACGGAAGCTTCAATCTCTACCTCATCAACCTACTCGGGTCGCCGGAGTCGGCCCGTGGCAGCATTTACCTCCTGCCGTGCAAGGGCTTTGACCAGAACGGGGTTCCGCAATACGATCTGGCGAAGATGACCACCGTCGTCAAAAACGGTTTCCTGCCGATGGAGATGATCCCCGGGAAGAACGACAACTACAGCAACTACGACTTCTACATGAGAACGGACGCGTCGGGCAGCATCTACGCCGTGCAGACGACGCAAGGTCCGAGTAAGGGATTGGGATGGGCGGCGGGCATCCATCGCTCTGCGATGACCAAGTGGGACTCCAGCGGCAAGCTGCTCTGGCGCGTCGGCAAGAAGGCGACGGGATTCGCCAAGCCCGGGGAGAACTACCGCATGACCTACCTTTCTGGCGTCGAGAAGGGATTCGTCTTTGCCACTGACGTCGCCGGGCCGGAAAGAATTTACACCACCGATGGTCTCTACGCCGGAAGTCTGCTGAAGGATCAGCACCGCGGGGACATCCTGGATGAGTATTTCATTACCGCCGAGAACTTTGCCCACCTGGTCATTACTGATCCCAATACTCGAGAGACCTGGCTCATCGGCGGCTACGACGGAGTGAACTACTACCGGATCCTCGGTCTGGAAGAGGCGCAGCGGCTCGGAGGAACCGTGAAGCTGCAGCAGATGGCGGCTCCGGCAACGGCAGTGTCCGCGGACTCCGCGGACGGTGTGACTACTCTTGGCTCCAAGGCAGAAATTTTCTTCGTCCAATCTGCGGACAAGTCAGTCCGCGTGGACGGCGATCTGTCCGAGTGGAATCTGCGCTTGGGCGCTGGCCCCATCACCCCGGATCCGACTGACGCTCAGATGACGGCTATTCAGGGGGCTACCGTCTTCGGATCGTATGACGCGCAGAACTTCTATATCGCCGCACACGTGAATGACCTCACTCCGCTGCGCAACGAGGGACACCTCACGGAGCGATGGTGGTATTGGGACTCGCTGCAGGTGCGATTGCGCATGCCAACGGATGCGGTGCAACTGGGATTGTACTACGATTCCAAAATCGGCCGTCACTTCGCCTGGAAAGGCTCCGGGGGCCCCAAGGGCTACTCCACGATTGTCCCAGACTTCGCGCCTGCGAAGGTCGCGACCAAACGGGATGCGGCAGGAAAAGGCTACACGCTGGAAGCCTCGATCCCGTGGGCCGAGTTGGATAAGCAGTTTACACCGGCGGCAGGTGCGAGGTTTCGCTGTGGCCTGCAGATGAACTGGAACGGGCCGATACCCAATGAGTACTCGCCGACGCACAACGCCTTCTGGGGGGGCGGTCAGTTCTTCACCATACCCGACCAATACGCTCCGGCAGTATTGCTCCCCTCCACTGCGAATCATGCGATGGCCGTCATGCCCGCCGGAAGCGACATCAACATCGACGGTGACCTGAAGGAGTGGGGAACGACTGACGTGGCACTGATTGAGACGGACAAGGAGTCGAAGGAATTCCAGGCGCGAGTGCGCACGGCTCACTCCGCCGACCATTTGTACGTGGCATTTGAGGTGAACGATTCCAGCCCGATGAAGAACGTAGGCGGGGACATCCGCACCGCGTTCAAAACCGGCGATACCGTGGAGGTTTTCCTCTCCACCAATCCCAAGGACGACGCCCGGCGTGATGAACCGACCGCGGGAGACTACCGAGTCCTGATGACCTACTTGGAGAACACCAAACCTGTGATCGCCGCTTTTCGAGCCGTCATTACGGGGCAGCAGCCGGTGTACGTCGCATCCGGCGGCGGACGGACGCGGCTGGATCGGGTGGAAGAAATCCCCGACGCGCGGATGGCAGTCAGCCGGCGGAAAGACGGCAGCGGCTATATCTTGGAGGCCGCTCTGCCGTGGAATTACTTTGGAGTCAATCCAGCCAATCTGGTGGCGCAGGCGGACTTTGCCGTGAACTTCAGCGATCGGGTGGGACGAACCAATGTGCTCAAGACCTACTGGAGCGGCTCTAACGCCATGGTGACCGATATAGCACAAGAATTGCGGCTCCGCCCGAATCAGTGGGGATGGATCGCCGTGATCGGGAGGTAAGTAAGTGCAGAGATGTCACTGCGATGACCGGAGCGAGGAAGCAGTCCCTAGGACTAACCGCGTCTCTCGGAGGGGATTGCTTCCTCCCTCCGGTCGTCGCAATGACATTGACGGAGCGCGTCTACGCAAGGCCGTAGTTGCTATCGGCTGCTTTGTGGTGACATTCCTCTCCGCATCGGCGGAGGCACGTGAGTTCACACTGGTTCACCGCGGCAAAGCGCAGGCAGTCATTCATCTTGGACAGAAAGCGTCCTGGCAGGATCGATTTGCCGCGGCGGAACTGCAGCGGTACGTCCGGCAGATGACGGGAGCGACTCTTCCGCTTCACGACGCTTCCAGCGATCGCCAGCTTCCTCCCGGCTTACCCGTGCTGATCGGAACGCTGGAAACCCATGAAAGCCTCGCCCAGCTTGCCAAGGAGGGGAAGCTTCGTGTCAGCGACCAGGAACTGACTGGGGAAGGCTTCGCGATGAAGACTACCGAGTGGCGCGGCCAGCCGTGCCTCGCCCTCGCTGGCACAGGCGCTGTGGGCGCCGTGTATGCCGTCTTCGATCTCCTGGAGCGGTACGGCCGCGTCGGCTTCTTTCGATACGAGGAGCACGTTCCGAAACGAAGCACCTTCGCGATTCCCTCGTGCGATATCCGGGAGCGTCCCTTCTTCCGCGTCCGCATGCACGGTGGGCAGTATCACTACTACGGCATCCACTTCTACAGCGAAGCCCAGTGGCAGGAAGACCTCCAGTGGCACGCCAAGTACCGGATCAATCGCCAGAATTACATTCCCGGTCCTCCGGTGCTGTCGATGGCGGAGGCACCCCTGTGGAAGCGATTGGGCATCGAGCGTTCCGCAGGATCGGAGCCGCGCGAGAAAGAACCGGGTGAGGCTTTCGCAATAGTGCAGCGATTAGCGAAGTATGCGGCGCAGTTTGGCGTTCATGCTCCGCTGATTACCTCGAAGGGACGGCTGCCAGCGGAGGTGCGGGAGCAGTTTCAGCAGCGATATCCGGGCGCGCGCACCATCACGGACACCCGCAACAGCGAGACGAATGTGTACGTTCACCCCGCGGACCCGATGTGGCTCCGGCTGAACCAGACGTATCTGGAGCACTACATTGATCTCTTTGGGGATACCAAAGTCTACTACCTCCCTTCGCCACCCGCCGAACGGTCTCCGGGGAACACCCCGGAAGAGCAAGAGGAATACACCCGGTCGTATGCTGAATCTGTTGGGCGGTTGGCGGATTGGGCCGAAAAGACTCATCCGGGCGCGGAGTGGATGATGGACGGCTGGGCCTTCGCGAACCATGAATACTGGCAGCCGTACCGTGTGGAGCGGCTGTTCAACGCGCTGCCTCCAAAGCTCAACTTCGTCATGTGGGATTACCCGGCGGAGGATGAACCCAGCTACGTTTTCAACAACTACTGGTACGGCCGCCCCTGGGCGTTCATCGCCTTCAACTCCATGAACGGCAACGCCGCCGTGCACGGCGACGTGAACCGACTGATGGGCGAGGTCTACCGCGTGCTGTGCGATCAGCGGGCAAAGAACCTGGCCGGTTTCGGGTACTACACTGAGGCGCGTGACTACGTTCCGTTCTTCAAAGACCTTGTGCTGCACCTCGCATGGAATCCGCTGCGAGACCTCGACGAGTTCACGGCGGATTACTGCCAACGGCGGTACGACCCTCGGTCGGTGTCTGCCATGGTGGCCTGCCATCAGAAGATGCTGAAAACCGTCTACGGCCCGCAGAGCGACACTCACCTGAAGGACGGGTTCCGCACCGTGCTGCTCCAGAACCCCGTCTACTGGTACGAGCTCGCCGCCAACTGGGTGCCCTTCGACAGCTTGCAGGAACGCACGGTGCTGCTGCGGAAACACTGGCCGCCGATCCTGCAACAAGCGCTCGCCGATGCTCTGGCGGTGGCAAAGTGGGAAACGGGCAATCGAGCCTACCAGCGCGACCTGGTGGATCTAATGCGTTCGTACATTCACGTTTGCATGAACGAAGCGATCTGGCGGGCCATAGAGTCCGCCAGGAAGGGAGACAGTGCGGAGTTTACAAAACACCAGGCCAGGGTGATAAGATTGTTCGACTACCTCCTGCTGGCCATCGGCACGGTGGCTGACCGGTGGGAGTTCGGCGTCAATGCGATGATCCAGGATTTTGAGGACGCGCCGCTGCGCTACACTCCGGAGGAGATTCGGCACCACCTCTACTACGTCACCTGGGGCGGTGACAAGATTTACGACTACGCGCGCAGCGACCGGTATGAAATGATCCGAGACATCTATCGACCGATGACCGAAGCGTATCTGGAGGCATGTCGCGCTCGTCTCGCTCGGGGAGACAAGGGACTCCCGCCGGACGAGGTTCGCTCGAAACTCCAGAAGGAGTCATTTCAGCCGACCATCGAGAAGTTTATCAAAAGCTCGGGCCCGCCGCCTCCTCCCCAGAATGCTGCTGATATCGCCATCCAATTCCTGCAGGCGGCGCGGCGGGGAGAAATCTGACACAAGGAGAAAATCATGAGAACTACCAAACGAGTTTCTGGGGAATTGGTACACGGATTATTGCTGCTGTTCTGCACGCAAGGATGCGGGGACGGCGGCACTCAGCCCGCTCCGGTGGCGCAGCATCTCAACATCGTGGCGCTTGGTGACAGCATTACCAGCGGGCTATCCTCCGATCAACAGGCGGTGCCCTATCCGACCGTTCTGGGCCAACGGCTGGGAGACAAGGCAACGGTAACCTTCGTAGGAAAGCCGAGCGCGCCAACCATGAAGCTGCACGTCCTGCAGCCGGAAGACGTGAGCAAAGGCGTGCCGGCGAACCTCGACAGCCAAGGGGGCAAAAGTTTCCGGGAAGCGGTGTTGGAAGCAAAGTTCGACGACGGGCGAGGGGCCGATCTCGTGCTCATTCTCATCGGGATCAACGACGTCGCCCTGTGGGAACGGAGCGACAATTACAGCGAAACATCCCTTTACCGCCCGGCGATGGCGATCCTGCGCCTGAAGCGCATATCCCAGTTGGCATTAGACGCGGGCGTTCAGCCGGTGCTGCTGACCTTCTGGAGCGATGGAGACGAGATGCCAGCAGGCGGAAAGAGCTTGCAGGCCGTAGCAGAGATCAACCGCTGGATCCTCGAGCAGGCTGCCAAGGACGTTCCAGGTGTCCGCTCTGTCGACGTCGCCAAGGCCATCACGGGCAAGCCGGCCACGGACGCTGCGCCCACGAAAGATGAATTCCACGACGGAGGTTTTCTGCACCTGAACCGGAAAGGCTACGAAGCCATCGCAGACACGATCCTGGTCAGCGGAGTGTTGAAGCCGAAAGGCAAGTAGGGGCCACGAGCACTCCATTCTTGAGGACACGCCATGGACGAAAAGCAGATTCTCCACGCCCTTGACATTGGTGAGGCCCAGGATTGGGAGTTCAAGTCCGCGAAAGGCGGCATTCCTGGCGATCTGTGGCACACGTACAGTGGAATGGCCAACACGGAAGGCGGGACCATCGTTCTCGGGATCCGTGAGATAGTGAACGGACACGACGTCCACGGATTGGACGATCCCGAGAAAACGAGGAAGAACTTCTGGGACAGCGTGAACAACCGACAAATCACCAACCTCAATCTTCTGGCGAACCATGACGTTCAACTGGTGACAGTGGCCGGGAAGGTGGTTCTGGTCATCCGTGTCCCACGTGCCACGCGTCGACAGCGTCCGGTCTACGTGGGGCAGAATCCCATGGAAGGAACATACCGCCGGAACTACGAAGGGGACTACAAGTGCCGTCCGGAGGACGTTCGTCGAATGCTCACGGACCAGACGGAGGAATCGCAAGACACGAGGATTCTGGAACACTTCGGCGTCGCTGACCTCGACCCGAACAGCGTGCGACAATATCGCAACCGGTTCTCAGCAAGGGCGCCAAACCATGCATGGCTGACTGAGGACGAGCAGGGATTCCTGGGCAAGTTGGGAGCGTGGCGGAAAGACCGAGTGACGTTAGTGGAGGGACTGACGGTTGCCGGGCTGCTGATGTTCGGCAGAGACGAGGCGATTCGGGATCCAGCGGCCATGCCTGAGTTTCATCTCGATTACCGGGAGCGGCTGTCGGAAGAACCGGCCGTCCGGTGGACCGACCGTCTGACTTCTGACGGGACATGGGTCTGCAACCTGTTCCAGTTCTACGAGCGGGTAAATCGGCGGCTGACCTCCGACTTGAAGATCCCGTTTCAATTGCAGCCCGACATGTCCCGCAAAGATGATACCATCGTTCATGAAGCTGTCCGCGAGGCGTTGGTCAATGCGCTGATTCATGCAGACCATCGAGGTCAGGGAGGGGTCGTGATCGAGAAATATCGCGACCGGTTTGAGTTGTCCAATCCAGGGACCTTGCTGCTCGACGTGGAACAGGTTTGGAGAGGCGGAATCAGCGAGTGTCGTAACAAGACGCTGCAAACGATGTTCAACCTTATCGGCTACGGCGAGAAAGCCGGCTCGGGCTTCGACAAGATGCGACAAGGATGGGCGTCACAACAGTGGCTCACTCCGAATATTGAAGAGAGCACTCGCCCAGATCGCGTACGGGTAGTGCTGCCGATGGTGAGTTTGTTGCCTGAGGAATCGTTGAAGCGGCTGCGCGCCAGATTTGGCAAGGAACTTGACGCACTGTCCTCTCTTGAGGTCCAGTCGCTCGTCACGGCGGAAACTGAGTCCAGCGTCTCAAACTTCCGGATGCAACAAGTGACGACGGAGCACCCTGCAGACCTGACTCAGGTGCTCCAACGCCTCGTTGCGAAAGGACTCCTGGCGCAAGTCGGACAGAAGCGGGGTACACGGTATGAGTTAGCGGGCAGCTCGGCATACAAGCCTGGACCCCCCTCAGACCGATTACCTGGAACTCCACACATAATCGGGGTGGACTCCACACGTAAGGAGGGAAACTCCACACACAAGGCGACAGCACTTCCCCCGGAACTTGATCCGGAATTGCTGACAGTGGCACAAGGAGCGAGGGGGAGAAGGCGTCTTCCACCGGACGAGACCTGTCAGATCATCCGAGATCTCTGCAGGAACCGCTACCTGACGCACAGACAACTTGGGGGCATCCTGGACAGAAACCCTACGGGCCTTCAGGAACGTTTCTTGCGGCCTATGGCGCGGCGCGGAGAGTTGGTTCTGCGGTTCCCCCATGAGCCCAACCGGCCCGACCAGGCCTATACGACCGGGAGCAATGACCAGGCGAAGTGACGGACGGCACACACTTGATCCTTGTTTGAGCCAAGTTGATAGAGCATAGAGGAATCAATTACCGGAGGTCAGAACATGGGCGACAATTACTCATTTAGCCAATACCGGTGGAAATGCTCCGACGGAGCCGCCACCGTAGATGTATGGGATCAAAGCGTCGAGGCGCGCAAAGCGACGGAGCCTGTCATGGAGAAGCTGAAGGAGCTGGAAGGCATGGCTTCCTTCAAAGGCAATCTGTTCAAGCCAGCCTTCTCCTACGACTTCCCGGGATACCCCCGGCATCATCCGATCAACCTGGCGGCTTTTCCCCAGCGTCACGTCGATTTCGACATGCACTCAATCGAGCCGGGTTACGGGTTTCCCATCCACCTGCACGACTATGCCGACGAGAACTATCTGGTGATCGGCGGGAAAGGCAAAATCCTGATTGAGAACGAAGTGTACGATGCCGAAATTCACGATGTATTCTACATCCCACCGGGGAAATGGCACTGTGCGTTCAACCCGGCGGAGAACACGGAGCCTTTCCACCTGTTCATCTTCCAGACGCCTCGTGTGAGCGACGAGCTGAGCGAGATGGGCTACGTGGAGATCACAAAGTCGCAGTGGGATCAACTCGGTTTGCCGAAGAAGGAGTGGGAGAAATGAGAATGATGTCGCGCCATCGCGCGGGAAGTTTGCTGTGCGTCTTGATTGCCGTCAGCGCCAGAGTCGTCACCGCCGCGGAGGGGACGCGTCCCCTGCGTGTGGTGATGCGCGGGATCGATACGCTGGCGAAATGGGACGCCAAGCAGTTGCGCTGGACCTGCCGACAGGTGGACGGTTCCTATCGTAAGGAGATCGCGCGCAAAGGCTACTTCGAATACCTGCGATTGAATCTACCCACCTCCACCGCCGGCTTTGAGGTGACGTGTGACTACGCACGCAAAGACATGAGAGACCTCTCCTGGCCGGGTGGTGCATCCAGCGTCCACGCTCCGATCACGGTCGCTGAGGCCGCGTATCCCTACTGGGCTTTGTTCTACGATGGCCGTTTCGAGGACTCCGCCGAGGTTGCTTTCTGGGGAGTCGGGATTTCATCGAACGCGATTGAGGGTCAGGGCAGCATCAAAGCTGTCGTGCGACGGAATCACCTGGTGGCGGGACGTTCTCCGCGGGCCTATTTGCGCCCACTGAGGTTTTCGGTTTTTGCGGAAAATCCCTGGATCCCCGCCCGGGTATCCCAAGACTCAGCGGCAGCGGGAGAAGCCTTGTCCATCACACCGCCCAAGTTACCCAGCGGTCGCTATTGCCTGCGGGTGATCGCGTCACCGTCGACTTCCGCCTCCCCGGATGTCGGACCCTACGCCGACTTCGACATCGCCATCATCAATCCCGCCGATCGCTGCTTCGTCCGCGTGGCATGCAATCGGCAGCGACAGGTTTTCCAGTGCGGAGAGGATGTTGAATTCGCCGTCACCTGCTCGGGCAAAGAGCCGACTGACGCCGGCATTGGCACCGTTCTGGTTGATCCATTTCAGCATCGTTTTCCCCTGCCACTCCAAAACGTGAGCACAAAGCCGGGCGAGTCCCGGACATTATCTCTGCTGGTTTCCGGCAATCTCACCCGGACGTTGATGCCGGGCAGGTACCGCGTCCTAACCCGATGGGCGGGCGCCGAAGACGCGTATGATTTTGAGCTGATCAGCCCGTTGCGGAGGAGTTCCGCCTCCTTCTTCGGCACGTGCATGCACAAGTTCAATGTCTTCGACACTTACAACTACTGGGTCTGGCCCCCGAGCGAACCGGCGGTGGTGCGCGCGCGCCGCCACCGGACCGACGCCTTCTTTGTTGAGAACCTCGTGACAATGACCGACTTCGACACCAACATCCACTGGGGAACGACGAGGGACAAGCTCAGCCCGTACACCGCCGGTGATCTGGCGGACGACTCGCGGCTGGGTCGGACGAACCTCGACATTGCCTTTGCCGAGGAAAAGTCCCTGCCTCCGGCAGAGGCGGACCAGGTGCCTTCGACGTACAACTTCCACTGGCAGGAAAGCGTCCGCGCCGGCGCTGGCATTTTCAACCGGTTTATGTCTTTCGACTCCCCGGCGGTGGAACCCTATGAACCTGGGGGACGCGGCATGTTGCAGCGGACGGTGTCGCTGCACGCCCAGAACGCGAAAACCTACCCGACCTTTCAAGGGATGGACTACGGGCGCTGGTTCAGCCTGATTTCCATGGGGGCGGCGCGCCCGTATGTTCCGCCGCAAGAGATTCAGGATCTTTCTCGCGATGCGGCGTGGAAGGCCTTTCAGCAGCAAACCGGGTTCACAGGGGCCAGACCAACCGGCGGGTGGAACACATACTCGGCTCAGATACCGTCTGACGACAACTTCAACTCCCGAACGCATCCCGAGCTTTTTCGGCAGTGGACTCACTTCGTGCAGGATATGTTTCCTCGGAGTCTCGGGGTGATGGGCGATGCGCTGCATGCCGCTGTTCCCTCCGCCATTAACTCCTCGTATCTCTACACGGGGACACGATACGAAGTCGCTTACGCACCATCGAACGTTGGCTACATGCACTACGTGTCGGAGCCGGATCGTTCCGCGGCGAGCGTGGACATGATCCTCGCCTGCAAAGAGGGCAGCGACCAGTTCGACGACCCGTACGCATTGGCGATGACCTGTGCCCTTTTCTACAATGCTGCCCGCGATGGCAAACCGATCCGAGCCATGGGCGAGGAGGCGAAGATTACCTTTCTGAACCCGACGGGCGCCTGGCGATTCCTCTTTGAAGGTCTCGCGAACGGCGCCTCTTCGGGCTTCTTCGACGCTTCGGATCGCGGAACCCGATACCACGAGTTCGTCTCCAACACCTCGGATATCTGGACGCACGGACAGTGGGGAGCGCGTGAGCGGTGGCAGACCTACCTGCGGTTTATTCAACAGTATGGAACCGCGTTCCAGGAATGCCAGAATCGCTCGAAGGTGGGTTTGCTGGCGCTGGAATCCGTCGGCCTTCGGTACAGCGGGCTGACCGCTGGCACGCAGAAGTACGGAGGCCGTCTGTACCAGGCGTTTGTGTCGCTGACACTGGCGGGTTTGGAACCGGTGTTCGTATACGAGCACAACGTATTAGCGGGCGTCCACCCGGAGATTCAGGCGCTGGTAGCGGTTGGCGTGGATGCTGACCTGCCCGCGGAGGTGACCGCCGGTCTGCAGCGTTTCCAGCAACGCGGTGGCGCTATCTTCGCGGACTCGCAAAGCAAAGGCATCACCCTCTCCGGCGTGACCGCCCTCAATTGTTCGTTCAGCGATCATGCCGACTTTTATGTTAGAGACTTTGAGAAGCAGCACAGGGGCACTGAGGTCGGAAGCCTCAAGTGGATGGCGATGCGGCGGTTCGCGCTCCGGTCGGTTCCCGAGTTGCGTGAAAAGATGTGGCCCGTCGTCCCGCCTGCCGTCGAATCGGATAATCCCTTCGTCGTTACCAACCACCTCCTGGCCGGCAAGGACGCCACCTACTACTTCGCGCTGAACAGTACCCCGGCGCCGTGGCAGTGGGTGGCGGAGATGCCGCGCAAAATTTACCTGCTGCATCAGTTTGTGACCTCACCGGTGCGATGTGCGCTGAAGCTGCGCGACTGGCAGAAGCGACACGTCTACTCACTGACGGAAGCCCGGGACGTCACCGCGGACCTCCAAAAGCGGCAGGGGATGGTGGAAGCGGAGTTCGACCGTGTGCCGGCGCACATCCTTCTGTCGCTTGCGCACCAGCCAAAGGTGGTTGACCTCAAAGTGTCCCAGCGGGTCAAGTTGGGGGAGAACGTGGGGGTCGAGGTTCGAGTGATCGGAGACCACGGCAAGACTCTGGCCGCCGCGTTGCCTCTGGAGATTACCGTCACTCTGGGACAACAGCGACGGACCCTGTATCGCGCCACCTCGCGGGAGGGAATCCTGCGGATGGACCTGCCCGCGCCGGTTAACTCTCAGGCGTCTGGGATGGAAATACAGGCGCGAGAGTTGGTCACCGGCTTGCGATCCCGAGCGCGAACGCAGCTTGTCGGTGTCGACGCGGGGACGATGGTCGTGTCGGGCGCTGCCTGGGCCAAAGACGTCGTCATCCTGGAGTTGCCCAAGGTGCAGGAGTTCCTGCAGCAGCGGCAACTGGTAATTCCTTTGGCCGATCCTGCTCCGGTTTCCGACTTCGCCAAGGCTATCCGGCAAGCAGGAGGATCGACCCGTATCGTGGGTGAAGATGCGTCGGCTGAACGCGAAGGGCGTAACTGGCGGGAGGCGAATCTGCGGGATCAACTCATGTTGCCGGAGATACGGATTCCGCATCACCTTGCGATCTTCTCGATTCTGACGAAACATCCGTTGCTTCCCCCGTTGGTTGAAGCGGATTTCCTGCCCCGCGTCCCGACGGAGCACTATCCGGGGAAGGGCCGTTGCCTCGTCATGCTGCTGGGCGACGCCTACGCTCCCGGGTACAGCACGCTGGTCGTCGTCGGTGGAGATGCGGACGGCCTGGCGAAGGGCCTTGTACGCCTGACAAACATGATTGCCGGAAAGCCGGTCGACGTGACCGACCCGTGGCGAAACCTCGAGAGTACCCGTGCGGCCCTGCTTCCGCAGGATGTGCGGCAGTTCAAGAAGCTACCGGAAGTTATTGTCCCCAAAACAGGGAAACTGGCCTCCGGCACGGCTTTGCCGCGGGTTCAGCCGGATTGGCCGCGTGAGGTCGGACATAACGTCTACTCCGCCGCTTCCAGTCCAGACGGCAAGAGAGTCGTCGCGGGCACCGACAGTCCAAGGGAGAACCTGCACACTCTGGATGGCAGTGGACGCGTCACGGGAAGCCGGAAGGCGGAGGGACTGTACGTCCACCAGGTTGCCACAACCGACGCGGGTCTCGTCGCCACCGGCGTCACGTTCCCGCCTTCGGTTCAGGTGACCGACGCTTCCGGGCGTGTCCTGTGGAAGGCCGTCCCGCAGACGGAGGATGTCCTCTGGGGCGGACTTTACACCGACAACGTGCCGCCCGAACCGGACTACTTCACCGTGAACCACGCGACCGACTCGCTTGTCATGAGCACTCCCGGCATGAAGCTGGAATGCCGCGAGATGGCAACTGGAAAAACGCTGTGGACTCACGATTACAGCCACACTGATCCCCTCTACCGACGGCAGGTTCAGCGGCTGCGCACCTCCCGCGACGGCGGCCGGCTATTCGTTTCTCTCATCACCTACTGGCGCGATGCCCCGGACAAACCTCCGTATTTCGAGGGAGGCGGCAGCATCGACTACCGTGGAGCCGACCGTTGTGCAACGCCTGAAATCCGAGCCAACATGCAGGCTCAGATCCTGTGCCTCGATCCTCGCACCGGCCAGGTTCTCTGGCGGCGGGAGTTCGAGCCTTTCGGGGAACTGCAGATGATTCGCTTCTGGATGTGGGAAAACGAAAGCCACGGCTACTGGGCGCCTCCGTGTACCGGAGTGCCAAACTCGTGGGATCCGCTTGCGTGGTTCCGCATGAAAGGACGGATGGGGTACGGGTTGGACGTGACTCCGGACGGCAGTCGCGTGGCCGCCGCGGACGAGAACGGAAACATCGCCATCCTCGATGGAACAGGCCAAACGATCCGGGAATTCAAAAGCCTCGAATACTTCAACGGGATCGATGAGTACCTCGTGCGTCCCGTAGTCAAAATCTCCCTCGACGGGAGCTACGTCGCCGCCATGACCAGCCAATGTTTCGACCGGGAACTGCGCAAGTTCGAGTGGGAAAACAACTCGTGGCTGACGCGTAGTCGAGTCTACCTGTTCGACATGGCTACCGGGGCAATGAGCCGCGGCCCGCTCACTCTGGAGGCGGTCAGTGACCTCGTCATTGCCGATGAGGGTCGGCGCGTTGTGTTCGGACGCTGGGACGGAACGGTCAATGCACTCAGCCCGAAGGGAGAGGCCCTGTGGAGCACCCCGATCATCGGCGGCTGCAAACTGTCACTGCGAGGGAATCAGCTTCTTTGCACCACCAGCCGCGGACAACTCTACTGCCTGAGCGCGGTCGATGGGAAAGTGCTCTGGTCGGCGGATTTGAACCGTTGCCAGCCTACGCCGCTGCCGTCGTATGCTGAGTTGTCACAGCAGGCGTGGTGGACGAAGTAACGGAGTGCCGTATGCGCCTGTGGTGGTTCGGGAGCAATGGAATGTTGGAATGATGGAGTGCTGGAGTAGTGGCCCAAGACCCCTATTCCAGTATTCCACTACTCCAATCTCAATCCTCCCTCCTCCATTCTCGATTCGCCAATCTCCTCCCTCCTTCCGAACTGTTCCCATCGATATGGGAATGCGGTCAGTTGATGTCCCAGAGGTTTTCCGGGGTGAAGGTCTGCTGTACTTTCATCCATTTTACATGTCCGTCCACAAAGCCGTAGTTCTTTCCGCCACTGTGGATGTTCATGTTCTGATCTTTCGTCGTCTGCGCGGTCTGCCCCTGGCTCAGCGCGCAGCACACGTTCCCTGCATTGTAATCAGGGGCAGGAGGGATATACCCGTCCGCGAACGAAATCGTTTCTGCAGGTTTGGCGATTTCCGCCATACGAACCCGCCCGTTCATGGGATGTGGTCCAGCCTGGTTGGAGGCATAGCTACGCGCCCGGCCATTGCTGGGACAGACGAGAATCTGGGAGTTCCTGATGTAGGGCCCCACAAAACCATGTGCTGCCGAGTCCCAGGGATCGACAGCCGCGGGGTAGATCCCGCGGTAGGTGGACGGGAGCGTCTCGTCGTAATCCTGAGCATACATCATCGCCGCCAGTTCGATCTGCTTAAGGTTGCTCTGGCAACTGGCGGTTCTCGCTTTCTCCCGCGCCCTCGCAAAGACGGGAAAAAGGATCGCCGCCAGGATTGCGATGATCTGCCCGCTGAGAAAGTCGCCTCCCTGAATGGCTAAAATCTTGCGCGACTCTTGGTAGCGTACAGCTATCCCCGACGAACCAGGAGTCACAGCCCGATGATCAAGAAACCGAAGCCTCAAGCGATCACCGCCTCGATGGTGGCCGATTCCCCGTATCTGTACGACGCGCTGGTCCCGAAAGAGCATTTGCTCCGTCAGGTGAAGGAGCGGGTGGACTTTTCGTTTGTGCATGATCTGGTGAAGGATTGCTATTCTGCCGATCAGGGTCGTCCGGCGAAGGCCCCGGAAGTGATCGCGAAGGTGACGTATTTGCAGTTTGAGCACAATCTTTCGGATCGGGAGGTGGAGGAGTCCTGTGCGCAGCGGCTGGATTTCAAATTCTTTTTGGACTTGCCGGTGGAGTCGGGGGCGCCGTGTGATGCGACGACCTTGTGCAAGCTGCGGAAGCTGTGGGGGGCGGCGGTGTTTCAGAAGATTTTTGAGGAGAGTGTACGGCAGGCTCACGAGGCGGGGGTAGTGGGAACGAAACGGATCGTGGATTCGAGCAAGACGCTGATGAATGCGGCGGTGTTGAAAGCGTCGCAGTTATTGGCTCGGTTGTGCGAGCGGGTGCTGGAGGGGTTGAAGGATGTTCTTCCGGGTGACAGGCTGTCAGTTTTGACCTCAGAGGACGCGTCGTTGCGGACGGATACTTCGTGGTGGTTGAGTTCGGAGTTGAAGGAGAAGCATTACCTGCGGTGGGGGAGTCATGCGGAGAGTCTGGTGAAGTTTGCGCGGGAGTTTCTGAAGAGTCCTGGGGAGTGTGCGGCACTGGGGAACTGGGAGAAGCAGCGGGAGAAGCTGGAGCGAGCGACGGCTCTGTTGGAGAAGCACTTGAGCGATGCGGCGACCGAGGCGCAGATGAAGTCGGGTGGACGCAAAGACAAGCTGGTGAGCGACGTAGACCCGGACGCCCGCAACCAGGCGGATCACAAGAAGCGAGTGCGGGCCGGCTACAAGACGCACGTGAGCATGGATCAGGAATCGGAGATTATCACGGGGATAGCGGTGACGCCGATGAATGCGGAGGATGGGCCGCAACTGCTGCCTCTTCTGGAGGACGAACAGGAGCGGGGTTTAGAGGTGACAGAAGTCGCGGCGGACACCGCCTACAGCGATGGTCCGATTCGTGCGGGGTTGCAGGGAGACGAGGAGACGCCGGAGATCGTGGCGTATATCCCGGAGCCGAAACCGAAGCCGAGCGGAGACGGGAAGTTCACGACGGATCAGTTTCAGTATGAGGCGGAGAGGAAAACGGTGACGTGTCCGGCGGGAGAGGTTTCAGCGAACGGGAAAGAGAACAAGAAGAAGAACGGTTTCAACTTTTATTTTCCCAAGGCAACCTGTGTCGCGTGCCCGTTGCGGGAACAGTGTTTAAGCAAGGGCGAGCTTGCGGCGGGGGTGAAGCATGGGCGAACGGTCTACATCAATCCGTACCGGGAGTTGCATGATTTGGCGAAGAGGCTTCAGAAGACGAAGCAGCACAAGCAGGCAATGAACGAGCGGTTGGCGGTGGAGCACAAGCAGGGGGAGATGCTGAATCGGCACGGCTTGCGACACGCTCGGTACCGGGGTTTGAGCAAGATCAAGATCCAGGCATACATGACGGGGGCGGTGGTGAACCTAAAGCGGTTGATGAAGCTGCTGACGCAGCAAACAAGAGAAGCGATAACGAGGACCGAGGGAGGAGTGTGCCTGCAGACGTAGAAAACGCAGGAAACAGGATGAGATCGGTTACCAGGAGCCTTCGCGGCAGGGCAAGAACGGGTCGTTGACGCGCGGCAAGGAGGTTGGAGAGGGAAATCGGTGTCTGTCTCCTGAGGGGCACTACCCCTTCGCTGAAAAAATCCTGATAGAGTCAGGATCAGAGTATCACGAATCAAGCGATTATCAGCGGGCAGATGATGGCAATCACCACCAGCAATTCGATGAGGGTGAATCCATGTCTTCTCACTGTCATTTCACAACATCTCCTTTTGTATTGTCTTTGGTACGCGTCTGAACTGCATTATACCCCTTTGACACGAAGATCAAATGTTCGTTTGAGGTCTCTCGGTCTACAGCGGGAACATGAGTCAAGTCCCCTCCCGAAGACATCGACCTTCCATCTTTCCAGATCCCTCGTTAACTGAACTTCTTCTGCGCCTAAGGCGCTATCTGCGAACTGGCTGCCTTCCACAGGGAGGGCATGTTGGTATTGCTCTCAGCATACTCGAACTTCAGCCACTTCACATGACCATCGCAGAACGCAAAGTTGCCCCCGTCCGTATGCCGGTACTCCAGGTTGGAGGCGTGCGGCTTGTTGGCGCTGCTGTAGAAAGCACCATAGGTTGCTGCGCTGGACGGGAACAGGGAATAGACCGATCCGGTGTTGCCGTCGGCATAGTTGAACGTCTCTGCCGGATGCATGAGATCCGCCAATCCCAGATTTGGATTGATCCCCTGCCGCGCATCAGCACATCCGTTCTGGCCTAGGTATGCTGAGTTGTAAACGTACGACCACCGGGCGTAGGTGACCGGTCCCCACGAGGGATTGTACGTGGCGGTGCCGCCGCCGTCCTGGTCACTGGGACAGTGCCAGACCTGATTGCTCTTGACGTAAGGTTCCAGCCGGATGCTGTTAAAGGCCAGGGCGTAGGTGTCTGCGTTGGTCCCATTACATCCACTGGGGATCAACTCATCATAGTCCTGCACGTACATCTGCCACGCAATCGCGATCTGTTTGAGATTCGATGCGCAACTGGCCGTCCTCGCCTTTTCCCTCGCCTTCGCGAACACCGGGAACAGGATCGCCGCCAGGATGGCGATGATGGCGATAACCACCAATAATTCAATGAGTGTGAAACCTGACTTGTTCCTGAACATTCAACTTTCTCCTCCGAAAATAGCCCCTTGGGGTACGAAAATCAGGCCGCCAAGGGGAGTTCTTCCAGTTCGACTTTGTATCCCAAGCTTTCGAGCTTGCGAAGATGATAGCGGGTCAGGTGCTTCTTGTTGATTT
>Ga0210056_1001001_pt1 | contig 24485 bp, 15 predicted proteins | sample CryGeyCG2014_080_2_FD_183965 | JGI IMG/M metagenome (GOLD analysis project Ga0210056, IMG submission 183965) | Groundwater microbial communities from aquifer - Crystal Geyser CG07_land_8/20/14_0.80 (SPAdes) (version 2) | ecosystem: Environmental > Aquatic > Deep subsurface > Groundwater | place... | reverse complement strand
TGACAAGGCCCTTTGGAGCAATTACGAGTGTTCTATTTACTAGGCCTCGAAGCTTTAGCTCACGCATGATGAGCCCAGCCTCAATGGTCTTGCCGAGTCCCACTTCATCCGCTAATAGATAGCGAACTCGTTTGTCCAATATTGCCCTGGAGAGCGCTTTGATTTGGTGGGGCAAGGGAATAACGGACGCTTCGATGGGTGCAAGTAATACATCGTGAGTTAAAGCATCAGCGACTCGTCCTGCCGCTGCGACATAGGTAACGCCAGCTCTTGACCAAACTCCAGCTTCGTTTAGTGGTTTGAGGCGTTCTGCTTCGGCACGCACTACTGTATCTTGGCTGGGGAGCCACACACGGCAGGTTGTTTGACCCCATAGCCTCTGGGTCTCGATGACCCGGCATGGTGCATTGTGTTCATCACTCCATACCCACTCATTTGCTTTTAACGTGACCATCAGTGCCGATGACATCAAGTAGGTTCTTTAGGCAATCAGTGTCTCAAGGTCGAAAAAAGTCGCGTGTTTCAGGCCACGATAGCGCTCCGGATGGCACGTCAGTATCAAGATCTGCAGCCGCTGTGCAGCCTCCTCCAGGACATTCATCACTCTCGCCAAACGGCCTGTATCTGTGGCTGTCAATACATCATCCAGCACCACAAGCTGGCGCTCTTCCTTCCCTAATACTTCAGCTAAGGCAAGCCGCGTCGCCAGGTAAAGCTGCTCCTGCTCACCCCCGGAGAGGTTGTCTAATGTCACAGCTTCTTCGATAGACTCTGGCACCACCGTTGAGGGTTCAAAGGTCTCACCCACTTGGATTCGCCCCAACCGACGGCCTGCTATACGTTGCAATGTTTTCGTTGCCGTGGTTTCGACAGGCATTGAAACCGCAGCAATTGCCTCACTGCGGCATGCAGTTACAGTGTCGTACAACAAACGTATCGCTTCGACCCTCAATTCCTCACGTCTTACTTCCTGCTGAAGTTGTGCTACCCTTTCTTCCGTCATAACGAGTGCGGAGTAGGGCCCTTGGGCAGAAAGGCCCTCCAACCTTGCTTCTTCCCTGACTTCCTGTTCCCTTGCTTGGTTAGATTCTTGGTTGGCTGCCTCAAGTTGAGCTTCGAGCCGCTCTACTACAGCCACGGGTTCATCTCCGTATTGGTTCAGTTGGCCCTGGATTTCAGCGAGACGTGTCTGTGCTGATTGCCAGGCCATTGTGGTTCGCAGGAGCTCGGACTCACGCTCTTCTAAAGATTTACCGTCACTGGTCAGTTCGCTCAGCTTCTCCCTCAGAGTCGTCACCCGGCGTTTGGAGTCCTCAAGTCGTTGGGATAGTGTCTCCTTCTGCCCGGAAACGGCTGTCAGCGCGCTTCGAGCTTTATCCCAGGCAGCCTCCGCATTCTCGACGCGCGTGATGAAGGCCAGCCTTGCATCTTCTGCCTCCGCATCGAGTGCATCCGTATCTGGGGCTGTTTTTCCCCAATCCGGATAAGTGACAAGGAAGCTTTTGGACGTTGTCTCGAAGGTATTCCGCTCTTGTACAAACTCGTCCAATGTGCGTCCAGCCAGAAGCGTCTGAAGTTTGGTATCTGCTTCTGCCACGCTTGCATCGAGCTCCTTCCCCTTCTCCGCCACCGACTCCAGACTATCCAGATCGGACGTGCCGAACGGGTCAGTCAGTTCCTTCAACTTCTTATCGGCTTTCGCCCTCGCTTCCCTATGCTCCTCGACAGAACCTACAGGTCCCCAAGCACGTAACCTGGCAAGGCGAGGGATTTCAGCCACCACTTCCGGAGAGCCATGTACTTGAGTCGGGGTCCCTGCCTTTAACGGCATGAACCCGGTCGTCTCACCAGACACAACCTCGACAGAACCATCCTTGTGGGGTACGATTTCCAATGTGATGAGCGACGCGTCAATACGAAGTTGAGCGTCATCACGATCCTTGATGACTTTCCGAATCACCTTGAGGCTCCGTGCATCGGGTGCCACATGGACATTCCTTTTCTTTCGGCACTCAGCCAGCGCTTTCTCGGCCTTTTCAATTTTTGAGATAATTTCACTAATACGTCGGAGTTCCCTCCCGCACTCATTAAACCGCCTGGCTGCATCTGCTATTTGGACCGCTTTATCGACGGCTTCCCGGCCTTTACGGGCATCCTCCAACTCAGCTTTCCACCTTGCAGCCTCCTTTTCCCGCTCTTGAACCTCTCTATCTTTCAATGGACCTTCGCTTTCAAGGGTGGCCAACATTTTTTGGGCTTCGCCATGATCCCTCTTGGTTGACTTGATAAGATCAATTCGCTGTTTCAGTTCCTTGTACTGCGCCTCGGCTGCAGTAACCCGTTCGGACCGCTGATTTCTCTCTGCTACCAGCGTTCGGTATATTTCTGCAACAGCCCGTGCGTTACGAAGGGCTTTCATCGTCTCGTCTGCGTTGTAGCGGGCCTGTGTACGCCGGGTCCGAAGCTCCTCCACTCGCCGCGAGGCTTTCTCGAAAGCAACGTAGAGGTCATACGCTTTTTGTCGGGCTGCAATTGCCTCTTCAAGCCGATCTTTCAGCCGAGTCAATGGCGGTGCATCTTTACCAGCCTTGAGCTTGCCCTTGGCACTAAAGACCTGAAGATACCGCTCTTCGATGCGCTTCTCCACAGGGCCTGTGCTCCCACTTGCAGCCTGCGCACTCAACATGCTTCGGATATCGGAGACCACATCACCCGTGAGCGAACTAATAGCCAGGTTCCCTTGTGGCACCCAAAGCACTTGGGCAATGCCCCAGTTCGGTGTCTTAGCCAACCCTTTTCCCGGCGGATTTTTGGTGAGGATTTCCCTCGTCTGTTCATCCGCAGAGACTCCTTCCGCCAGTCTCCGATACCGGCCGTTCTCCTTCCGCTCAAGAAGGGCACAGGGACTATCAAGGAACTGCTTCGCTATCCGATATTCTTGGCCGTCGTGGATGAACTCCACCGTTACCTTGGGAGCCAGGTTTCTACCCCATGGGCGAATTGCTTCAACATCCTTCCCTATTACTTTGTGTCCATCGAGCAAAGCACGCCTTAATGCCTCGAAAAGCGTTGACTTCCCCGTGCCGTTGGGGGCGTGGATTATGCTCAAACCCTCTTCGAAGGGGCCGACCTGGATTTCGTCCAGGAAACACCGCCAATCAGCGACTCTTATCGATCGGATGTTCACTGCGGCACCTCCGCAACAATCGCGCAAAGTTCCATGAGCGCACGGGCTGCGATTTCCGATGAGGTACCGGGAGTGTCGCGCAAGCGCATGGCTGCGTCTCGGATGATTCCGAGCGGAAGCTTGGTAATCCAACTCTCATCTTCCGGTGAGGGTCGTAAGCGAGATGTATCAAACTTTCCCCATACAAACCGTGAACCCAGAATCTGTTCAATGTGGTCAAGCTCAGCGCGCTCATCGGCCATTAGAAGACCTGAAAGTGATACATCAACCAGTGTGTTGCCGGGGTTTTCCAGAGACTCGAGATGTTCACGGACCCGTACAAGGTCTCCGTGTTCACGCAGATCTCTTTCAATAGCAACCCAATCAAGACGCGCTGTCCTGACAGGCGTGATTGTGGGTGGCGCTCCTGCACTCAGAATCTCGACGATGAGCACATTTCCGCTCTCGCGTTCTCCGAACTTGGTGGTCTCGTGCGTGCCGGAGTATGCCATATGGGCCGTCCCGTCAGGAGTTGAGTAGGTACCATAGGAGTGCCAGTGCCCCAGTGCCAGAAAGTCCAAGCCGGCCCGCTGTGCAGCATCTCGTGGAATCGGATAGTCCGGCTCGTCCAGCCGGACACCCTCCACGGTCCCATGAGCCATCCCGATTCGTATCCCTCCATCTCCTTCCGTTGGAATCCAGGAAGTTGGATTGCGCCCCGAGTGCTTCTCCCTCACCGGGCACGGATAGAGAATACCACCAGGAACATCAACCGAGACTTCCTCAAACAAGACATGCACGTTTGACGCCGACCTCCAGGCCAGATGGTCCCACACTGAACCCGGCACAAGCGGATCGTGGTTACCGGGTATGACGTACACCGGTCCTCCAAACGAATTCAGAATATCCACCACCTTTTGAACCAGCACTCGGTCCACGGCGTTATCCTCAAACAAGTCCCCTGCCACCAAGAGAAAGTCGACATCGTGGCTATTTGCAGTCTCTATAACGCGTCTGCCAGCCGCCAGACGCTCCTCACGAACACGCGCGCCAGCATCCCCCAGTGCAGCGGCCTTCATGCCTATCTGCCAATCTCCCGTGTGAAGAAAGCGCATAGTATCTCCTCTAATCTCTTTTCTGTTCACGCCAGCGTCTTACAGTTTCTGTGACTATCGAATTATCGGAAATTTCTTTTGACCAAGCTTGTGCGAATGGCACATCTGCGCTTCGAGGGCGTCGAGATTCTGGAATTCGGTTAAATAGCATTCTGACAGGCACTGACGTTCCCTCACCGACAACCAAGGCTTCCCTCGTCCTCAGTGTTGGAAGCGCATCAACGAGACTCCTTACGCTTTCAGGCAAAGCTCTCTGGACGAAGTGCTGATCTTGCTCATTACTCATCCGTAAGGCAATAATCGTATTGCATTGTGAAAGAATGCTTTCCGATAGTTCAGAAGGCCTTTGGGTGACTAACGCCAATCCAACACCGTATTTGCGCCCTTCCTTTGCTATTCGGGCCAAAGCTTTTTTGGTCGGTTGAAAAGCTGCTTCCTCTCCCCGAGGCGCATATCGGTGCGCCTCTTCACAAACGAGCAAGAGTGGCGTGTCTCGCCTCCTTTTGTTCCATAGAGCGAAGTCGAAGACTGTTCTACACAGAACGGACACAACAACGTCCACAACATCAGAGGGAACTCCAGAAAGGTCCACTATCGACACAGGCTTACACGCGTCGGGGATCCTTAAAAAGCGGGTAATCAGCTCTGAGAGATTATCTTTAGTGCCCTCGTCCGGTGCAAGGAGAAAACTGAAACGCTTATCATCAACTAAGATATTTATCTTGTTAAGGATCTTGTAATAAGACTCAGCCTTACTTTCCTGGGAGGGTTTGGCCGTCTTGATGTTCTCAATAAGTCTCCCCAAAGTATACGGTACAGGAGTATCGACTGTGATCTTCTCCGTAGGCAAAGGGCCGCCCGGAAATTCCTGCCGCGCCTTTAGGATAGCATCCTTCAATATGTTAGTCTGGCTCGTTGCAGCGAATTCCGTTTTTCCAACAAACAGACCAATAGACTCTTCGAGATTCAGGAGCCAATGCGGGATTTCCAGGCTGGTTATGTCTATAAACTCAGCCCGGTCTGCAAAGGCGTTGCTATACTCATTGTGGGGGTCAAGAAGGATGATATGAGCATGTGGGTACTGCTCGATTATTGCATTCAATATGAGAGCGACAGAACAAGATTTCCCGGAACCCGTTGTCCCAAGGATGGCGAAGTGTTTTCCAATAAGTTCGTCCAAGATCAGGTGAACTGGCAGTCCCCGGGCCCGTGAGACACTGCCTACCTTCACCGTGGCCTTATCCGGTTTTTCGTACACTCGACGAAGTTCTTCTACAGTGGCCAAGTATATGGGTTGCCCCGGTAAAGGATAAGTTGATATGCCACGTTCAAAAGAGAATTCAGCCTCGGCTATCCCAGTCCGCAATCCCTGACCAAAGAGCTCGATTTCTATCCATTTTGCATTGGTCAATTCTGTACGCCCTGAAAAAATGTCTTTGCGCCCTTCCACTTCCGCCATCCTCAGACTCGTTAATACACCAAAGATCAGTAAATCGCCAGATTCGATCTTCACGATTGAGCCTACTTGGCCAACGGCATACTTGCGACTGCGATGTGTTCTGTATAAATCGCTAATGCTCGCCTCAAGCTCCCCGACCGTCTTGAAGCCATCTACTTCGATTACGTGTCCGATCCGAAGGATGTCGTCATTCATTGCCCGCCTCCGTCAACAAGTTCACTACATTCTCGAACTTCCACAGTTCGCCCCCGCAGATATCTCGCCATTCTGCATCATCCAATCCAGGACCGACGCAATATTTGTTACAGATCACTGCATTGAAGCGGTGTTCGCACCGCGACGCAATTAGTTCAAACCTGGCCTTCTGAGCCTCAACATCATCCTCGGGGCCAACAAAGGCATGAACCGTCAGGTTACTCTGGGGCGATCGTATGCCATCTTCAATTGCAGCGTTGATGTGCTCGTCTCCGAAACTATATCCGAGCACTACCAGCTTATTGTTGTTATCAGGATCCCTCAGTCTGTCGCGAAACAGACGCATGAGCGTTTCGTAAACTCCATATTGGGTTTGCAGGTATTTTTGTTCGGCAGGGTAAACTACGGCACGGGGTGTATCGGCAAGTGAACTTCCAGGACGCCTGCGCACAATGTCAGCATGATCCCTGATCCAATTAACGGACCCATGAAGCTTATAGAGCCGGAAGAAAACCGTGTTTGTTGGAATTTGCTCGAATGCACTTGGCTCAAAATATGCGTTCTCGCTTCCCACGAACCCATCGGTGTAACGAACCCTGATACTCTCCATACTTGCCTCAAGGACAGTGTCGTAGTTGAGGCAAAAAATGTCAATCGGTCGTCGGCGCTTTGAAGTTGCCAGTCGTACCAGAAAACGCTCATGGTGTTCTGATGGTTGCCAGTCTGCACCAACACCTTCCACAATCGCCTTCTGGATGTTCAGTAATTCTTCATCAATTGTGTCAATCCTCCAGTCCTCCCGCCCGGGAGGTGTTTTCCGCGAATCCATCAGTTGGCGCATACGCAAAAGATAGTTGATTAAGTCTTCCACATTAGCCTTTCGGTTGCCCTTTCCCCTAATGTCACCCAGAAGTACCTGGACGGCCTGAGACGAGGCGTCCCTAACCATCTCTGTAAGGCGGTCTATGGTAGGTTTCTTTGCACAGAGGCTACAACCGGCGCCTAATAAAAAGCAAGTGTTGTGGTCCACAATCCATTCGGTTACAGATTGTTTGGTCATTAATTACCTCCAGTTCGTGTCAATGCTTGGTCGTACCACATGAGTAGCTTTGGATCTTCCTGCAAAACATTCTCAGGGATTTTTCGGGCAACGTCGATGATTGTCTTATACTCTCTTTCCTGCCAGGCTTTCTTGAACCCAGCGCGCACCGCCTCTAAGCGGAAAACCCTAATTTGTCTTTGCTTGGATTCTCGGTATTGATCAAACTCCTTTAGCAGGGCCCGCTCTCGGAGTTTCTCCAGATCTCCTGCCTTGTTTGGATCTGGTACAAACCATCGATCTTTCGCCTTCCCCCTCAAAAGCGGATCATCTTTCGTCAGATTTCGGAGTTCCTTGAAGTTTGTAGAGAGATAGCTGTGAATCTGACTCGGAACGTCACCCTCCCCGCTGTACCGGAGGAAATTCTGCTCCAGTAGATCCATCAGTTCCAGGGGTTTCTCGTGTTTCTCCCAACCACCGATCTCTTTCAAAAACTGTGCATGAATTTCCTGAAAAGTCTGTGGCTTCTTCAGAAGCTGTTGTCTAAGCCATTGGATTGCACTGGACTCGTCAGTCACAAAAAGTTCAAGCTGGAGCATCTCTTTTACAGTCATGCGTTTTTTGTCATATTCGGTAACTTGGTCGGGAAGAAAATACATGCCTTCCCGCGGGGGAAAGCGTTGTGCAAGTCCTTGATAAAACTCTGCGGCAGAAAGCGGAACAGTCACCCCTCGCTGGACATGAAAGGCTACCATACGGTCAAAGAGAAGATAATTTTGCCGTTCGGCAACAACCTCAGCCTGACCATCCTTAGGAACAAAAACCGGAAGCTGTTTTAGGTGAGTGCGGATGAAATCCCAGACGCCATCCTCGGTGCCAGCGGTGATTTTGAAGCGGTTCTCTAAGCCGCCGTTGGGCTTGTAGGCGGAGATGACCAGGTCTTGTTTGACCGCGCCACCGCTTGTGACCTGCTGGAATGATCCCTGCTTTTTGTCTAAGGTGCGGACATCAGCAATAACAAAACCCACGCTTTGTAAGGCTTCTTGGATTGAACTCCACACACTGTTCTTCGAATTATGAAACTCGACAGTCATCCAACGGCCCGGCTTCAGCACCCGATAATAGTTACGGAAGCAATCGGTCATCATTCGCTGATAGTCGAGAAGCGTTTTCTCCTTAACCCGATCAACGATAGCCTCTGTTTGAGTAGCGGTAATGATGCCGTGCCACGACTCAACAAGGATGTTCAAGTCAGAGTAATAAATGTTCTCACCGAACGGTGGGTCAGTGAATATGTAGTCTATGGTGTTGTCCTGCATATTCACTGATGCGAGATCTTGTGTTGTAATGGCCGAAAAACCGACTCTTGGGCGGTATTGCCCAAATAGCTTTGCAAGACGCTTCATCTTGCCTTCAAGGATGTACCAAGGGCTGCATTCGGCATGTTGTGAGGGAACGTAGAATACGCCAGTTAGATACTGGTTGACCTGGGAATACCCAGTTGGTCGGAACCTGTTCAAGAGAGAAGATATCCAAATAGCTTGTTCAACAAAGAAGAGTAGCCGTTGTCGTATTGCTGGATCAGCGTGTTTTCGAGCCAATCCCCATGCGATTCCAACGCTATGTGCTGGACGGGAGAGAAAAAACTGATGGAGATGCTGTATTTTGGCGGGCTGCATGCGACCAACGCGGCGCATTTGCATGTCAGGCAGCTCGATGGCCGGTACAGAATCAGGAAGGGGTAATGATGAAATTCGTTCTAGAAGAGCTATGTCCTTTTCGTCAGGGGTTTTCTCATACCTCGTGCCTTGTACCGAGTAGTTTATGAAAACAGGGACCCTCTTGGGCAGTGACACCGTTTGATTGATTACTCTATCGAAAACGGTCTCATATAGAAGGTTCAGACCGCCTTTGTTGGATTCAACTCCACAATAGGGACAAGGGAATGTGTCCCGTATTGAACCTGTTGTCCTATCCAGTGCTTCCTTGACAAACACGATCTCTTTGGCGCAATTGGCACAGGAGAAGACGTCGCTCCAGACGGTGTAATTGATGCGACCTACTGTTTTTCCATCGCTGTGGAGGGTCTCATACATCCACCCACATTCGTCCTCCAAATCTTTCATAGTACGTTTCATCTCTCGCGCAAAAGCCTTTGCGTCAACTGGCACGGCATAGTTGGCCGCGATGAATGTTGCAGCGGGAGAGAGATCATTAAGTACGGCTCGTCGTGCGCCGAGGCTTGAGATAATTCTCGTGTTTTGCCCAAGACTGGTCTCGATGATCCTTCCGTCACTATCGATCTGGTAGCCGAGAGATGAAACCTCGATCTTGTCGCCACATAGTTGCGCTGCCACACCAGTCATCCCTGTTCCGGAAAAGCCATCGAAAACAATGTCACCGGGTTCAGTGTAATGGAGGATGTAGCGCATGATTGCTTTATGAGGCACTTTGGTGTGGTAAGAGTGAGCATTATAGATGGGAGCGTTCTTCCCCTCGCTCACATCGGCGGCGAATGGTTCCCGCCGGTATTTATCCGTTTTGGAGTCGTAGGGCTTTCCATAGCACCGGATGAAATCCTCGATGAATGGGTTGGGACATGCTGTATAGTAAGGCGGATCTGAGAGTGCAAGGATGTCGTCATCCGATCCGATTGGAAAGCCCTCGATTTTTCGAAACTCCGGGTCTTTCAGTTTCTCACGCAGCTCTTTTAAGAAATAGGCTCGCCGCGCCTCGTCGTTCTCGAAGGTCATTCCGAGGCATTCTACTTGCTTCTTTGCCTTGGCCTCCAGTTCCTCCTGGTAGGATTTCTCAAATAGATGGGGCTGACCGGAGGGGTCCCGGAATAATTCCTTTGTTTCCTTACTTGTGCGTTGTTTACGTGCCATAGGTTGTTCCTAATGGTGGGTTCGCCGTTTGGTGGATTCGACCTACCGGTCTTAATCCACCCTACATCTTTACCCCTCACCCTCGCCCTCTCCCCCAATGGGCGAGGGAGAAATTTAGTATACTCCCCCGCAAGAACCGAAATGGCCTTTTAAATGCCAATTTCAATGCGGAGTTCCACTTAAGTCCGCATTGGATCACATTCTATGCGAATTCTAATGCTGAGCATCTATCCTGGATGAACATTAAAAGTGACATTGGATGGCTCCTAATGGTTATTCCCCATGAGTAATGGAACAAAACTGGGACATTTTAATGTCAATTTAATGTCAATGGACATTAAGAAAGACATTAAAGTCTTTTTAATGTCCGTTTTAATGTCACGGACATTACTTGCGGATATTAAGCCGGTAGTGTGCATACTTTCCTCTTCCAGGCGGTTGGATATTTGAGTTCTCTTCCATTAACTCTTTCATCAGACGAATCACTTGCTTACGGTCGAGACGGGTTATCTTGCGAATTTCAGCGTTGGAAAGCCCTTGTTCCCCTCGCATGGCTCTCTGTTTTAAAACACTCAAAATCCTGGTTTTGGCGGCTTCCCAATCGATTCGGCGGTCACGTTCAGAGTACTCTGGACCGGAAAGTTTCCGGTGCAAATCAATGTGTAATGTCCAGTAGGTCCCCCGGCCTGTGCCTCCACGTTCAAGGTAGCCCATGGCCTTTTCCATCTCGCTTAGGATCTCGCGGGCTTCGACTTCGGAACGCTGACAAATCCGTGCGGTCGTTGGAGTATCCAACTCAGGATGGGAGAGAAGGTAGCGAAGCACCAATAATTGATCCACGGAGAGAATGCGGCCTTTCTTGCTTTCTTCAGCGATAAATGTCCGGAAAGGAACGGAGATCTCCCGGCGGAGGAAAGCAAGTCTAACCGCCTCTCCCTGCTCCTGGATCAAAGGCGGTTCTTTGCCCTCAATCAAAAGGGCTTCGAATATGCGGCTTATACCGAGGTTACTCCGATTGATCAATCGAAGCCGGGTAAGTGCATCCACAAGATTAGGATTACGGGCAACAGGTTCGTGGTGAAGAATATTGTCAGGCGAAATGCCGCCAATAAACCCGCCGGGGTTTGTGATTTCGAGCTGGTTAGCAAATTGTTTTATAAGAATGGGGCCAGCCAAACGATAGTCCGCATGACAAAAGGCATTCATTAATGCTTCGCGAAGGGCAATCTCAGGGTAAGTGCGATACTCGAAATGAAACATCCCATATCGGACGGTGGTAATAGGATTATCTGCCATGATCCGGTCCATAAGACGTTCTATAGCGATGGGGAGTGCATCGCAGCCATCCATTCGGTCTGAATATTCTGTCTCCGACCGCATCCGCAAATGGGTCCAGACATATCCCGGCATGTGCTCACGGATGGGAGTCTCTTTCCCCGCCAGAAACAAGCCGGCCCTGGTTAAACGACCGTTACGAATTACACCGATCGCAGCCAGAAGATCACTATTGCCGAGATTGAGAAGTTCTTCCGGAGCTCGCTCCTGCCTGGCCGCATCGCGAAGTTTTTCAAGTGCTGAGGCCGAAAGATGGGTTTCAATTGCCCCCACTACTTCTTCCGCTGTAAAATCGGCCTCGCCTGTTTCTATCATGATTCGGCGACGCAACGTCCCGGTCAGCGGCTGACAATCTTTGCCGATTCGGATCTTCCCTCTACCGGCAGTATCCGTATAGGGCGGTAATCCGGAAAAGACCTGCATGGCTAAGAGACGGCCCGTGCCTTCGGGTACACGAATTTCATGGAAGACAGGGGTTAGCTTTGGATCCGTCGAATCATACACAGCCTTTTTCATGCGATTGACATCTACTTCTGCTGGAACACCGATGATAGCTTTGGGACGGCCGATAGCTTTTTCATCTATCCCAAAAATTACGGTCCCACCCCCTCCATTAGCCATACAGATGGCCATTTCGATAACAAGATTAATGGAATCAGCCATACTGCGCGGATTCCATTCCTTGAAATCAAGGTCTTGATCCTCCAACTCATGAGCTGGTTGTTGATTGAGGCAATCAAGAAGAGAACGAATTTCTGCAATGCTTCGCACGGTTACTCCAAAACGATGCGAACCTTATTCGGTTCTTTGCCTTTTATTAGCTCATCAATATAATCGTCGAATCGTTTTTTCATTTCCGCTGGTGTTGCTGGAGCCCCACCGGAGAGTAGCGCTTGACGAAGATCTTCAGTCTTAACATTAACTTTCACCAAACCTGACAGGACCTCCTTCAAGGCTTGAATAAAATCCTGAGTGAGCTTTTCTGGCAAACTACGTTTTTTAAGAAAAGCGTCAACCTGCTTTCTATGCGCCGGTTTGAGTAGGGGCAAATTCTCCCTGGTTGTTGGATCTTCGAGGTTTGCCAGTAGAGTCTGTGTCCAAGTAGAGAGAAGGTTTTCGAGTTCACCATCTAACCCTTTGAGAATAGCTCCAGCTGGGGCCGCGAAAGGTTCAACACTCGGTTTGAAGGAACAATGGGGACATACGGGCGATACCTCCAGTTCTTGTTGGGTGAGAGCAAAACAACTTTTGAGGTTCGCTAAACGGTTCTGAAAGTCGGTCAATTGCTGGCGCGGCATTAGGTCGATTGTAGATAGTTTCTGGATTGTGCTAAGGCGTTCATCACGCATCAGGGCGCTTTTGCGCTTATCCTCGTTGACTCCTAACCTTGCTTTGGTATGGGACGTCATATAGCTCTGGATATAAGACTTCTTCAGATCATTTAGCTTGTGGAGGATTTGCTGTCGAAATGCTGGGGTCGCCCGCTTTTTAGGGTCTGAAATTTCAGCAAGTGCATCGGTTTGGACTTTCTTCATAAGGACCACCCACTCATGGTCCGTAGGCAAAACAGCCTCCGCGGTAGATAGATAGGATGCAGTCGTACCCAGGTCAGATACCAATTCCTGCAATGACTCGACATAGGCAAGCGTCTCCACTCCAACTCGTTGGCTGTTTACCTCCTGAGTATCGTACCGGAAGTTTTTTAACTTTCCTGGAGTAGAATAGGCTTGGAGTGATTCGAGGAAGGCCTTAGTATCCTCCAAACGTGACCGGATTGTTTTGGCTTCATCTTCTCCCAAAAGGCTTCGACCCCAAAAAGTAAGTCCACTCTGCATCTGCTGGAGTGCTAACACCAGTTTCTCGACGGTCTTGGAAATGGACTTTTGCATTTCCTGAACCGGTTCCTCCTTGGCCTGGGTTACCAGTTGGGCCATGCCAGGGGTGAGGCCCAGAAGTTCGAAGACTGCTTTGAGTGCGGGGATATTCCATTCCTTTGGTCGTTCGATATGTTTGAACTGAATTAGTTCGTCAATAGCGGTGCCGGCAAGAGCTGATAGGTTGCCGGCGTCTAACTTTTTGTCTGGGACTGCAAGAACCAGATCGCCTGAGTAAACCAAAGACGCCAATAGGACGACTGCCCATTCGGGCTCAAGCCGCAAACTCTGCGAAGACATATACTCAACCCCTAGTGCGTCTTGAATCAGTTCAGAGCGGTTGACAACCTGTCCATGACCCTTCTTTTTGAGAATTTCCAATATATGACTGGTATACTTGGAACGATACGGATCGAGTTTATCGCCATCGAGCAGTTCCAGTGCATCAAGGACCGCCGTTGCTTGTTTGGTGCGTAATTGCCCGGCAATGGCACGAAGGGCATCCTGCGCTGCCTGACCACGGTTGGCGTCAGTTATCAGCACAGAGAAAACAGGATATTCAGGGGCCTGGTCCTGAAAATGGCTTGTAAAACAAACAGAACCTGTAATGTTGACGATGTCACGGACATTGGCCCTTCCACCCCCGCCTGATGGGATCTTGCCTTTTACCCATTCGATGAGTTTCTTACTTTTACCCTGGTAGACTACCTCGAAAGCCACTACAATATTTTCCTGTAGCCATTTGACTAAATCGCGCAAGAATCCAGACGCTTTAGACTCATAGGTGGACTTGGCGTGGCCAGATGAAGTTGATGCCAGGTCAATGGCCGCGGCATAGCTGCGCAGCGCTGCCCGAAAAACATCGTCCCTCCCAGTCAGTCGAAAAAACACCTCATCTGCTTTTTTCTCATCTTTGAAGGGCGGAGGGTCATTGGGCTGGATGAAGTAGAGATAAAAGTCTCTGGGTGGAACGGCGGTTGAGCGCTCGTTTGGCGACCCAAAGAAGAGATAACCTCTGCGAGACGCCTTATGCTCGATCCATTCCAGCTCGTGCTGCCAAATCTTGTAACCAGTTACATAGGTCTGATCGGAACACTCCATTGCCCGCTTGAGGGCTTCAAAGTAGTACCGGTCAAGTTGAGAGTCACTAAGGCTTTCTGTTCGTTTTTCAATGAGCGCATCATAGTCATCTATTTTCTTAAGATCCAGGTAGTATTGGCCATTGTCCGGGTTGGAGGAGATGAACTGGCCACTGACGGTTTTATGTATTTCACGTAGAACCGTCTCGACCTGGGAAAGCAAATCATCAGCCGGAACACCACCGAGATCCTCAATGCCAGGCTGGTAAAGACAAAGGCCGTCCCGGAGCTCTCCCGCGGTTGCTCCAAGTGAGGCATAAATGTCTCCCATCGTTAGACGATGGATTGATAAACCGTAAATGATTCGAAGGGCCATGTCTTTATACGCAGGCCTCGTGAAAGCTTGCTCAATGCGCGATTCAAGGACCTGACTGCAGTCAATTACCGCCCTTATGTCTGGAACAGTGCGAAAAGAAGGATTCTCCTTCAACGTTGTCCAGTATCTATCATATCCAATAAGACCAGGATAATCTTTGGGGACATCTTTTTCGAGCAACCGCTTCATTGCAAGAGATAGAGTCTTAAGCACTTCACGCTTTTCTACCGCAGTAATGCGCTCAAAGGTATCGATATAGTCCGGATGAACCGGAAAAAACCGGACAAACTCTTCCATCTGCTCATTCATATGGCCGTAGAATTTAGCAAACGGGATTAAATACTCTCGTATCTGTGTTTGCTGTTCCCCAGTTTTCTTAAGTAAGCGCTCCGATACGACAAACTTGACATCTTTGCGGGCAATAAGGATTTGCTCGAAGCGATCCTTAACCCGCCGTATGCTGTCAGCGACGAAAGAAAACCTGGCACTATCAAAGATGGCTTCTTGCACACCAGCCATAAACCGGAATTTGAGATCCTTACACACTTCTCCAATCTCGCGCAGGAAATTCAGGTCGAGAATCAATTCTTGATCGTTGCGAGTGCGGAGGAAGTCGAGCAATTCATCTACAACAAGAAGCAATCCGTGGTCAGGATATTTTTGATGAAACAAGGCCATCATATTCTCAAATGATGGCTTATTGCTGGGAACCTTGTCAGGGAATTTGAAATTCACTCCCAGGATATTCAGATGTTCTTCAAGTTCGGCCACGATGATGTCCCTCAGTGACATCGTGGTAGCGCCAATCTCTGTACGAATCACCTTGAACTTTCCCGAAATTCGGAAAGATGATTTGGAAACTTCCTTGCTTGTGAGGGAACCGACAAGATCGCTGTGCTCCGCAACAGCAGAGATTAAAGACATGAGGTGAGATTTTCCAGTGCCGTAATTACCCACAATAAGTAGACCCTTATTGTCAGCAGGTTTATCGAATTGGAGATTGGGTACAGCAATTTTTATGAGCCGTTCGGCCATCTCGTCTGAAATAACGTAGGTTGCGACAAGCTGCCGAGCTGTTGCAGATTTATCGGCGTCCCGCAGTTGAACAACTGTCTCAATTGGATCAAATTGGATCAAGTCACCATATTTCATTTCGATTCCCCCATACGTTCTTGGTTTTTTATCACGACTTTTTCTCTAAAGTCACTACCAATAGATCATGAGCTGGAAAACGACGATATTCAGGGTGATTGGGTGCTGCATAGGTCAGATACCCTCCTGCAATTGTTCCGTTCCAACTCGCCACCACTGTTCGATTGCGTGAAATTTGTTGAAGAAGTCGAAGTGGATCCTGCTTCAAGGAAACCTCAAAGAGAATTTCAAGATTATCTATGAGCACCACCTGGTCAAAAGTTTTCCCAATTATTTCATCAACCAGGATGGGTAGCTTTAGAATTCGCTGCCGTTCAGTCAGTTCAAGAAGGGATCTACTAAGTTCTAAATTCAAATTGATATATCTAAATCCGGTTTGTTTCGATACCTCCTGCAAAAGAGACGTCTTCCCTGATCCAGACGGACCAACGATTAAAACCAATCGGTGGTAAAGTTCGTGGGCTTGCTTAATCCTATCAATGATTTCTTCAGATGTTGAAGTAGCCACTATTTTCGCGCCTCTCCTTATTCCCCCTCATGCAATCTCCCTTTTCCAAATTTCTATGGAATTACAACCCTTCGTTTGAGAGCCATGGGAAAAGAACTTTTCCTTTTGATCCAAAGAACTTAGAAAAATGTGAATCACCCCCGCGAGTTGACCTATTTATACCAAAAATTTAATTTTATAGCAATTTCCAGAGGGGTTCATATTGAGGAAAGTGCTCTGGGGCCAGGTCTTGCAATCACACATTTCAGAAAACAAAAAAGGTTCTAATCTTTTTCTTGATACCATAAGGGATGGGGATAGGAAAGAGGGTTGGCTGAATTGAAAAAAAGGCGTCCTTTCGGACGCCTTTTTCGTCTGGGAAAGTGTGATCTAATGTTTATTCAACCCTGATCTTGATTTCTTTCTTCTTGGCCTCTTCTGATTTTGGAAGAGTAATTTTCAAAACACCGTTCTTATAAGAAGCATTGATCTTGTCGCTCTGCACTTCCACAGGAAGGCGAATCGAACGCGTAAAGGCTCCGTAACTTCTCTCGACAAGGTGATAATCGGCCTCTTTCTCTTCCCTTTCCTGTTTCTTTTCCCCTTTAATGGTAAGCATCCCATCGGAGAGAGAGATATCGATATCTTTGGGATCCATCCCAGGAATCTCGCATTTTACAACCAGCTCATTTTTTGTCTCTGCAATATCGAGAGAAGGAAGCCATTCCCCGCCTTCCTCGGTTTTCCTTCTTAATCCGCCTTCCAAGAAGGAGTCCCAAAACCGGTCCATATCCCTCCTCATCCTCTCAAATTCCCTAAAAGGGGCCAACTCCCTAAAGGGCTTCCAAGTAGTTAATTCCCATGCCATATCTCATCACTCCTTTCTTCTAATTTCTAACAAAAAAATAATTACGACTTTTAAATTTGTCAAGTTCTCCGGTACACAAAATGCCCCTGAAAAAATTGAAAAATTCCTAAGATGAATGGAGCGAATGACAGCAGATAAAGTGAATAGTGACCATTTAATTCTATTGTCATTCGTTCCATTCGTTACCACTCGAATCATTCGTACATGGAAAAATTTCCTTGAAACTGGGATTTTTTCTGTTATGATAAATTATAATGAATTGAAAGGAGGAAGGATATGGCGTACACAGCAAAAGACTGCAACAATCTCATCGGTATGGAGGGGTTTAGTGAGACCTTATTGAAAAACCATTTTACCCTCTACGAGGGGTATGTGGCCAATACCAATAAAGTTTTGGATACCCTTTCTGAAATGGCAAGGGGAGGAAAGATTGGGACCGCTGAATATGCTGAATTAAAGCGCCGGTTGGGCTGGGAGTTTAATGGCATGCGACTCCATGAGCTCTATTTTGAGAATTTGGGCGGCAAAGGGGCATTGAATAAGGGGGGCAAGCTTGGGAAGAAATTAGCTGAGGAATTCGGGAGCTACGAAAATTGGGAGGCTGATTTTAAGGGAGTTGGTACGATGCGGGGCATCGGATGGGCCATCGTCTACCAGGATCCGGTAAATGGGAAATTGATCAACCAGTGGATCAATGAGCACGATGTCGGTCATCCAGCAGGTTGCAATCCCCTGTTGATCCTGGATGTCTTCGAGCACGCCTTTATGATTGACTATGGATTGAAAAGAGCGGATTATATTGGTGCATTCTTCAAAAACATCAAATGGGAGGCCGTGGAAGGACGGTTGAAATAATATTCTTTTACGGAGTTTATCCGAAGGTTAAGGGCGGTCCCAGCGACCGCCTTTTTTTATTTATGGGATTCTTATTCTCGCAATGACATTTCTAATAAGTGAAGGTTACTTTTTTTCATTTCAGGCCGGCATTGCGAAGCGCTTCGTTTTCTCGCTCCACGATTGCCAGGTCCCTATGGGTTCCTTGAGGAAGTTGTTCGATGCGAAATGTAGGTCTTATTCTAAGGACCTCCGCTGCGGCTGCACGAGCCTCTTCTTGGTGGCCGGCATAACTGTACACGGTGGTCAAGACGAGATATGCAAGAGGATCATTTGGCTCTTGCTTGATCGCTTTCTTTAGCTGAGCAATCGCCTCATCATATTGTCCCGCCTCACGAAGGGCAACTGCAAAATGACGGTAGTAATTGTTCGGTGGTTTAGGATTGAGACGTAATGCCTCCCGGTACAATGGGATGGCCTCATTCAGTCTTCCAGCGTAGGTCAAGATCATGGCATGACCATTGACAATGTCAGCTGAATTGGGTGCAAGGGCCAGGGCTTTTTCTCCTTCGCCAATACCCTCATCATGCTGTCGAATCATGGCTGCATATACGTAGCCCAAGCGCATGTGAGCTTGGGCCAACGAGCCATCCATGACGATTGCTCTTTGACAGAGCTCAATGGCCCGATTTACAGACTCTTGGGGAGACTTGCTCAACCCAAGCCATATATCAAGTAAGTGAGTACCGGCCAGGATGCAATACGCTAATGCATAGTTCGGATCCAGTGAGATGGCCTCCTCCGACAACTGACGAGCTTTGGTGACCTGTTCTTTAGTACCCTTAGAATATATCCAGTTAGCTTCCATGACCTTTAAATAGGCTTCAAGATTGTCTGTGCCTTTTCCATAGATACGTGCTTGCTCTCCCTCAGTTAACTTTACTTGTAAAGCCGAAATAATGTTCATAGTAATCTCATCTTGAATGGTAAACATGTCCTTCACTGTTCGATCATAACGTTCTGCCCACAAATGATATCCACTCAAAGCATCGGTCAACTGTGAACTTATCCTTATTCGATCTCCAACCTTACGCAGACTCCCCTCCAATACAAACTGTACACCTAAATCTTCAGCGACCTGCTGTACTTTCACCGGTTTACCTTTGTAGGTAAATGTAGAATTGCGGGCAATCACAAACAGCTTTGGGGTCTTAGAAAGGGCAGTGATGATTTCCTCACTCAGCCCATCGCAAAAATAATCTTGAGCCGGGTCTCCGGTCATGTTCCAAAAGGGGAGAACGGCAATGGACGGTTTATCGGGCAAAGGGTATGCTATTTTCTTCGTAGAATCGACCTTGGCTTTCTGTTTGAGATCAAAAATGAACTTTTCCCAAGCCTCTTCATTTAGACATTCTTCATATAGAATGGCAACGTCGTTTAAATCTATTCCTAATTTATCTATTGAAAACTTCAGCCTGACATTTTCTTCGCTCCCTTTGTACTCAAAAAGATTTGCCCAACTATCTTTTTCCTCTTCCGTGAAGTGGTAAGCCTTTCCAATCCCCTCATCATAATCTTTTTTCCTCCCGAGGACCTTGAAAAGTGGTGCGTCTTCCAAATCAGGAAGGGCATCTTTCCATTTCTTATAAATTCTTGGCAGCAAATTCTCCTTATCTGATGATCCGGCTGAGCCTCCAACTGTTTCGTTCAGTAAAGCAAGAAGGTCAAGGTGATGTTCAAGAGGGATAGATGAAATTTTTCCAAGTTTTTTCATCTCGTTAACAACGAGAGCGATGACAGATAGATAAAACCTTCGCGAAGGCGAGTTGAAATGAAGAGTCAATGTTGTTTTGTTTTTGAGACGAATATGGATCTTAAATTCATTTAGGTCGATTCTCATGACCTGTTTTGTTTTTTCATCCATTTCATCAGCTCATTCGATTATTATTAAAGATTAATGATATTAAATGGTTACTAATAATAGTAAAAAATCTCACGGTGCGAAACGTGAACTATTATAGCAAATGGTAATTTTTTTAAAACATTTATTTACCCCGTTAGAAAGCCTCAGCATTTATGCTGGGAATAGTGGAAATACCTGCAAAAGCAGGAGCATCAGCTCCTTATTGAGGGCGCGGTCAAAGCCCTACCCTTTCTAATGGGGTTTACTTCAACATCAAGGAGGTCACGGTTGAGGAAAAATTCTTTAAAAATGCCCCGATGAAGCCTCCAAGAGGGATTTTGTTCTCCCTATTGGAGGCTCCTAAATTTCAATCTTTCTTTCTAAGAGGAATCATAACCTATTTAACATTTTCCCCTAGTATCCGGGACTCAGCAAAGGGAGGTGGATCATGAAGAAGATGAAATTTTTTTTGCTATCAGGTCTTGTTGTATTAATAGCTTTTAGTTTCGCCCAGGCACAAATACCAAAAGAAGGTGCCTCGTCATACATCATAGGCTACAGCGGCACTTATAAGACTGTTGCAATGGGACAAGAACGAATTCAAATGACTTACGAAATCTTGGGCGTAATCGTAAGCGACACCAGTGATTGTATATTGCAAAATGCATCGTTACGCTGTGTAGGTTCGTTTCATGCTATAAAGGGCGCCTATGAAGATGATAGCGGTTTTTGTGTCTGCACCCGTCCGGATGGGGACCAACTCTTTACTTCGTATAAAGCCAGTGGCAGACTTGGAGCTGTTGGTAAGGGGACGGTTACGTACGTAGGTGGCACGGGGAAATTTACTGGTTTACAGGGTAACGGTGAATTTACAAGAATCAATGTGCGCCCCGCTGCTGAGGGGACCCTTCAGGGCTACAATAGAGTAAAAGATCATTATAAGCTACCCTAACTGGTTCTCTGCTTTCACCTTTCTGGTTGCTTAAAGGCATGTCTATGAGGGAAAAAATGGGGAAGATATGAAGGGCAGGGTCTGAAGAGGCTTTGCCTCTTTTCTTTATTTCAATCGAAAATCTTCATGAACTTTACTTGCTGCATGGAAAGATGAGCAGAATATTCAATCTTAGTTTTTATATCTTATAATTACTTTTTTCTTATCTCCTTAAAGGTCCTCAATTTCTCAGCAGCCTGCTTGAGGGTCTCCTTCTTTTTTGGAAAACAGAAACGAACCTTTGTCGCTCCCAGAGAAGAGCGGCTGTAGAAACTGCTGCCCGGAACAGTCGCCACTCCAAATTTCTCTACTAAATAGAAAGCAAAGGCCACATCATCCGAAATACCAAAATGCCCTATGTCCGTCATAATGTAATACGCACCGTTGGGGCGGTAAATCCGAAACCCAGCTTCATCTAATATCTGAGCAAGAAAATCCCTTCTTTCCTCGTATTCCCTGGCCAGAGTCCGGTAGTAACTTCGATCTATGCGCAGGGCAGTCGCTGCAGCTTCCTGAAGAGGATGGGGTGCACCTACGGTTAAAAAGTCATGAACCTTACGGATGGAGGCCGTCAGAGAGGCTGAGGCAATGGCCCAGCCCACGCGCCATCCGGTGAGACTGTAAGTTTTGGAAATAGAGTTGATGGTGATGGTTTGATCCCGCATGCCAGGAAGAGAGGCAATACTGATATGTTTAGCCCCATCATAGAGGATGTGTTCATAAATCTCATCCGTCACGGCCGCCACACCCCATTTCAGACAGAGATCGGCGATGAATTGTAATTCCTCCCGTGAAAAAACTTTGCCAGTGGGGTTATTGGGTGTGTTGATGATGATGGCTTTGGTCTTGTTGGTGAAGGATTGAGATAGTTCTTTCTCATCAAAATGCCAATCCGGTTCGTGAAGGGTGATAAATCGGGGTTTAGCATCACAGAGAATGGTGTCCGGACCATAGTTCTCATAAAAAGGTTCGAACACAATGACCTCTTCACCTGAATTGACGATGGCCATCAGAGAAGAGAGCATGGCTTCTGTGGATCCGCAGCAGACTGTAATCTCTCTTTCAGGGTCTATGGTAACGCCATTATACCAGGCAAATTTTTCGGCAATGGCTTGACGAAGATTTGGTGTTCCCCAGGTGATCGCATACTGGTTCAAATCTGCCCGAATGGCCCTCAGAGCTGCTTCCTTAATCTCCGCTGGTGCTGGAAAATCTGGAAATCCTTGTGCAAGGTTTACACCGTGATGTTTGAGACAAATACGGGTCATTTCTCGAATGACCGATTCAGTGAACCGGAGGGCCTTTTCGGAAGAAAATTCTTTCAACATATGATTTTCCCGGACCAGAGGTCTTCCAGAAAGAGTCTCCAGGGGAGAATTTCGACCCCGGCCATAACCGAACGGGGTTGGGGATCACAGGAGACTAATATGCGACGGCGAGATCTGTATTCCTCCCCAAAGGCAATCAGCCCTTTAAGATGTTGGGGCTGGGCAGAACTCGCCCCTTTAACCTCGATGACGACTTCGTGGTCCCCCAGGATGAAATCGACTTCCAATTGGGAGGCTGTTCGCCAGTAAGAGATCGAATAATGATGTCCTGAATAACTGGCGTAAGCGGACAGCTCCATGAAAAGGAAGTGTTCGAATGCCCTCCCAAAGAGTTCGGATCCCATCTCAACGCGCCCGCGTTTGGTCAAGAGGCCAACCACTCCAACGTCAAAAAAATAGAAACGGGGAGCAAGAATGACGCGTCGTTTTGGGCGCTTCTGATAGGCAGGGATGAACTTCCCCAGAAGCGTATCCTCAAGGATCTGGTAATAGGATTTTACCGTCGGAGCACTCACTCCACATTCCCGGGCAATGTTGGTAAACTGGATCATTTCTCCGTTGCCCATTGCTGCGACTTCAAGAAAACGGCTGAAACTCGGGATGTTTCGGGTAGCTGCTTCCGCAGCGATTTCTTCCTGGAGATAATCTCCCACATAAGCTTCCAAACGCGTTCGGGCCATATTGCTGCCGTAATGGGGAGGCAGAAGTCCGTCGTTTAAAGCTTTTTCAAGGGAGAAATCGGGGATTTCAGGGAAAACAAGGGGAAAAAGTTCATAGCGGATAGCGCGCCCTCCAAGCAGGTTGGCATGTCCCCGCTTCAATTTTCTGGCGCTTGATCCGCAAAGAATAAAGCTCAGTCTAGCGTTTTCTATGAGCCAATGAATTTCGTCCAGAAGATCCGGAACTTTTTGGACCTCATCTACGACGACAGGTCTGTCTTTGGTATCTGTACGCCTGGCCAAAGCCAGACATTCTTCCCGGAACAAAGAAGGCTGATGCATGAGACGCCGATACTCGTCAGAAAGAAGCAGATCATAGCGTTTTGAAGCAGGGTAGCGCTCCTGGAGCAAGGTGCTCTTTCCCGTCTGGCGAGGTCCCCAAAGGAAACAGCTCGATCTCTCCGGTAGCGCAATGTGAATGATTCGTTTATACATGATAATACAAATATCACTTTTATTTTATCATGTCAAGAAAAGAATGGGTCCATCCAATGCCTGCTCGGTCGTCATGCTCTCTTTCCACCGGAAACAAACGTAGAGTAAGGCAGGGTTTCGACCCGGTGGATTTTATTAAGATATGGATGATAAAAGAATTTTATGTAATAAATAGTAATTATTTGTAATTTTTTTCATTGACAAATTGATTGGGCTCATTTAGCATATAAACGTCTATTGGAGGTGAGCTTATGTCTGAAGAGATAATGAACACGAAAGCGGTGGCGAAATATTTAGGCATCCATGAAAAACAGGTCTATGCATTGATCAAGTCCAAGAGGATTCCATCTACCCGGGTTACAGGGAAGTGGATCTTTCCGAAAAAACTCATTGATGAGTGGATTGAATCCAATGCCCAAAAAGGCCTTGGGCAGGTGCGGGAGAAGAGCAAGCGCATTGAGGGAGCCCTCTTGGCATCAGGAAGTAATGATCCCATACTCGATATGGTCCACACCTATATGAAGGAATCGTATCCTGAGTTCTATATCTTTTCCGCAAATACGGGCAGTACCGATGGACTTAAAGCCTTAAACAAAGGTTATACGGATATTGCCTGGTCCCACCTCCTTGAACCCAGAACAGGAGAATATAACATTCCCTTCCTGCCGACCTATCTTCCCGATGTCCAGCCTGTTGTGGTCAACCTTTTTTACAGGGACCTTGGTTTTATCGTTGCTTCTAAAAACCCCTTGGGTATCAGAGGATTCGAAGATTTGGTTCAAAAGGAAATTCGCTTTATCAATCGCCAGAAGGGTTCTGGAACAAGAGTGCTTCTGGATTATTACCTAAAACGGTTGCGGCTCTCGGCTTCAAAGATCAAGGGCTACGAAAAAGAAGCCTATACCCATTTTGAGGTAGGCCTTTCCATCCTATCCAAAGAGGCTGACGTGGGGATTGCCACCATTGCCGTATCGAAACTCCTCGGCCTCTCCTTCATCCCCATCACCCAGGAACGATTCGATATGATCCTCAGCAAATCGACCTTTTTCGATAAGGGGATACAGGCTTTCATTGAGGTTCTCAATTCAGAAGGGTTCCGAAACAGGGTGGCGAGACTGGGAAACTACGATTTCAAAAATTCAGGGAAAATCCTTTATTCAAAAAACTAATTCAGGGAGGAGAACGATGAAAAGGATAAGCAAGAAGCGGTGGATTAGTATCGGATTAATGTTTTTATTCTGT
>Ga0210056_1000998_pt1 | contig 24496 bp, 24 predicted proteins | sample CryGeyCG2014_080_2_FD_183965 | JGI IMG/M metagenome (GOLD analysis project Ga0210056, IMG submission 183965) | Groundwater microbial communities from aquifer - Crystal Geyser CG07_land_8/20/14_0.80 (SPAdes) (version 2) | ecosystem: Environmental > Aquatic > Deep subsurface > Groundwater | place... | reverse complement strand
CGAGTTTATCCCCCCCCCCCGGCGCGTCGCAAAGAGACTGGCCCCCGCCGCAAGTGTCCCGATGGCTACCAGAGGCACCAAGACGCCCATGGACTGTGGTCGCGGTACTCGCATGTCTGCTCTCTCCTTACGTCAGGGCTGCCACATCGACAGTGGCGATGCCACACCGTGCCGGCGGGCATGGTTACCAGGTCTTGCAGGATAGCGAGGCGGTTGGTGCTGGCGTCGACAACAGCGCGGCAGTGATCGAGGGACAAACGGTGGCTCATTCGGTGCCTTTGGCGCTCAGCCGGCGGCGATAGCAACGCCCTCTGCGGTCAGGGTTTCGAAGGAGACGCGCACGTCGTGCGCCCTGACCGGCGAGAAGTTCAGCTTCTCAAAGCCGATGACCTGCCCGGCACGGTCCTTCATCAACACCAGTTCGTCTCCCGTCTCTTCGCAGACGCACTCCGCGAGTGGGTCGCCGAACCAGATCGTGAGGGTGTTGCCGGTGCGGTCATGGACGACCTTCACTTGGTCCACAATCGTTCACCTTCCTTGATGGCGTCCGCCGGGTACGTCGCGACGAGGAACCCCTCGCCATCGAGGCGCTTCGCCACCACACCGGTCCACCTTCCCGGCCGGTCTGACCGGTAGAAGAGGTGCACCGTGGGATCACTGCGACTTCGGCGAATCTCGCAGGGACCTCGGAGAGTCAACTTCACCTCTGCCAACCGGTCGCGCATGACCGGATGCTTGTGTGTCACGATCAACTCCCAGTAGCTTCTCGTTGCACGGACAGTGAAGCCCAATGGAGTCGGCACCTAAAGCAGCGAGTCCTCTGCCATTGCACTGAGCACATGTCGGGCTGTCATGTCTTTCCCGTAGCCTGCGGCGGCCGTGGTTCCCGGCTATCTCCTCGCCAACACCCGCTCCTCATACCCCCGCACTTCCTCCAGCCACCCCATCCCCGCCGGCACTCCCTGCTGCTCGCAATAGCGGTCCCACACTGCGCCGGCAGGCATGGTCTTCAGGTCCTCTTGGATGGCGAGACGGGCGGTGAAGTCGCCGCTCAACTCCAGGTCCTTGAGCATCTGGGTAGGCTGCAGAAGCGCCAGCAGTAGCGACTTCAGCATGGCCCGGGTGCCGATGACCCAGGCGGCGAGGCGGTTGATGCTGGCGTCGAAGAAGTCGAGGCCGAGGTGAACTCGGTCCAGGACGCCGCCGCGGACCAGCTCTTCGGCCAGCAGGCGGAGATCGTCGTTCAGGATGACTACGTGGTCGCTGTCCCAGCGGACGCCGCGGCTGACATGGAGCAGGACTTCGTCCATGAAGGTCAGGACCGCCGACAGCTTGTCGGCGATACCTTCGGTCGGGTGGAAGTGGCCGGCGTCGAGGGTAATCATCTTCCGGTTGGCGACGCCGTAGGCCAGGTAGAACTCGTGGGAGCCGGTTACATACGACTCGGAGCCGATGCCGAAGAGCTTGCACTCGATGGCATCGCGCATGTGCTCCGGATTCAGGTCTTCGGCGAACATCTCGTCCAGCGACTGCTTGAGTCGTGCCCGTGGCGCCCAGCGGTCGGCGGGGAGGTCTTTGTAGCCGTCGGGGATCCACACGTTCACCACGCAGGGGCTGCCCAGCTCGCGTCCCATGGCTTCGCCGATCTTCCGGCAGCAGATCCCGTGCTCCACCCAGAACTTGCGGATGCCTTCGTCGGCGCTGGAAAGCGTGAAGCCGTCGGCGGCCTTGGGATGGCTGAAGTACGTCGGGTTGAAGTCCAGCTTCAGTCCTTGCTGTTCCGCCCACACGATCCAGTCTTCGAAGTGCTTCGGCTCCAGCTCGTTGCGCTCGACTTTCCGCCCGCGCAGGTCGGAATAGAAGGCGTGCAGGTTGAACCGGTGCTTGCCGGGGATCAGGCTGAACGCCTTCTCGGCATCCTGCCGCAGCTCTGCAGGCGTCCGTGCCTTGCCGGGGTAGTTGCCCGTCGCCGCCAGGCCGGCGCCGATCTCGGAGCCCGGCGACTCGAACCCGCCCACATCATCGCCCTGCCAGCAGTGCAGCGAGATGGGCGTCGCACTGAGCGTGTTCATGGCGGCTTCGGTGTCCACGCCGAGTTGGGCGTAGGCTTCCTTGGCTTGGTCGTAGGCTTTGGCGATCTGCTCGGAGGAGGGCGTGTACATGAGTGGGTCTCCAGTGTGTTCTGGTGGTCAGTTGTCAGTAGGCAGACAGGGGTCATCTCACGCCAGCGAAAGCGCCAGGCTCCGGACCCGGAGCTGGCGACGCATGTCCTTGGCGGCGTCTTCCGCGAGCCGGTCGGCGAGGTCGCTCACCTGCACCGCCACGGGCCCGTCCACGAATTCCTCCGCACAGTCCTGACAGATGCGCGCCGGGACTGCCTCCACGGCGAGTTCGATCCCCAGCCGCTCAAAGGTCAAGGTGGTTCGGCCCGGCCTGACCGTTCCACCACACTCGGGGCACTTCTGGTTTCTCGCTTCGGGCATTCGGGATCACCTTCTGGTCTTGCCTGCTATCCAATCGCAATCCTGCGGAATGTAGACCGTCACAATCCAGACGAAGCCCCCCTCGGCGAGGTCGCACACAACATGGAGCGGGAGGCCGTCCGACATCAGTCCATGGATGAGACAGCGGTGCCGTTCCGGGTACTTCTCGATGACGGTTCCAGTGAACACCACACCGACGGCATCTCTCGGGTGCACACCGTCTTTGTCAGCTTCCACAAGCGCGTGCTTGTAGAAGGCGTAGTCGCCTCTTCGGACAAGCCGCCGGATCTGGTCGAGCATCGTCGTCTCCCCCGAAGGCAAACGCCACGTACGGTGCACACCTACACAGTCTAACGGCGGACGTACCCGGCAGTCAACCGTCCGGGGAAGGGGTGCCCACTCCCTCGCTGCAGCGCCTGCGTCCATCGCCTTCAGCGCTTCCGGGCGGACGGCTTTCATATTGGACTCGGTCAGCCTGCAGAGACCGTCCTCCGTTGCCCTGGAAGGGTCGGTGGGCGGTATTCGCCGCCCGGCCTTCGATCTCCTTGCGCCGCCTGCGCCTCTTTGCGGCTACTTGCATCCCTGCGGCATCACGATCTCACAGAACTTCCGCGTCTCCGCCGACTCCCGCGCCCACAGGCAGGTCAGCGCGCTCAGGATGCCGGCCTCGATTGGGCTGCGCGACGGGCGGCCCTCCTTCATCGCCAGCAGGAAGTCGAAGCACAGCTCCCGGTCACCGCCGAAGTGGGGCATGTTGCCGGTGAAGTCGATGGTCTTCACCACCGGCGACTGGTGCTTGTAGAGCTGGATCTGGTTCCTGTACCAGTCGAAGTAGATCGTCCCCTTGTAGCCGTACAGCCGGGCGCCGCGCTGAGCCGACTTGAACCGGGCGAAGAAGTTCTGGGTGTAGCTGACCTGGGCGCCGTTCTCGTACTCGACGAGGCAGTTGCCCTGGTCCTCGTTCCTGATGCCCTCGGCGAACATACACAGGCGGCTGTCGTCCTGCACCAGCTTGTTTCCCTGGAACCCCTTGTAGAACCAGTTGAATGGACTCTCCGGACACGCGTCCTGCTCCTCGCAGTCCTTGCACTTGAGGTCGAAGGGCTTGTCGCCGCCGTAGACGCGCTGGGCCTTCATCGCGCAGATCCACTTCGGGCGGTGGCCGACGAGGTAGTACAGGTAGTCGAGGTCGTGCGTCGCCTTCTGCAGGAACAGCCCGCCCACTTCGTCGTAGTTGCGGTACCAATTGGTGTAGTAGACAGCGGCGTACGGCACGTCGTTGAACGCCACGGCGTGCTCGACCTGCCCGATCTCGCCCGCCTCGATCATCTCCTTCACCGTCAGCACAATGGGCGACAGCCGCAGCGGGAACGACACCACGCTGGGCGCCGTGAACGACTGGAACGCCTTGTCCAGCCGGGCGACTTGCTCGAAGCTAATCGCGACGGGCTTCTCCAAGAAGAGCGGGACGTTTCGCGTCGCCACCTTGCACGCCATCTCCGTGTGCAGGAAGCACCGCGTGCCGACCATCACGCCGTCCAGCTCTTCCTGCGCCAGCAGGTCGTCGGCGTTCTCGTAGAAGACGGCGTCCTTGAGGAACTCGTCCCCAGCTCCCTTGATCTCCTCCCACCGCGGGTCGGCGACTGCCGCCACCCGATAGGGGATGTCGAACACCCCGAGGTTCTTCGCCATGCCGGAAGCACGACCACCGTACCCGATGATTCCGAGTTTGAGCCTCAAGCGCACATCCTTTCGGGGCTCCAACCAATGCGACACGGTGAGCACAGAGAACAGCCGATGGAAGACTGGGGCGCGGCACGCATTGAACTTGCCCCGGCCGGAGTCCAAGCCCTACTCCTGCTCTGTCCGGGCGCACCGGGCGCGCCCGACAAAGCCGCCACAGAAAGTGCCCGGCCGGCCTTGACGCCCCCCCCCCTCCCTGCTGCATACTACACGCCATCGTTGATGGATGACTGCGCAGGTCTCGGTCGATGCCGATCCTGATGGCGGCCGCGACCTCGTATCGAGTGGACTGAGCCATGGGCGGCTGCAAGACCAAGTCACGGCGTTCGCGATGGGCGCGCTCCGTTGTTGGCGCGTTCTGTCTGTGTTGTCTGCAACCGCTGGCCTGTGCGGCGGCAGAAGACGACGCCTTCGTCCTCGACGACTTCGAGGGCGGGATGCTGCTGTGGAAGGGCTCCGCGCAACTGGACTCCACGCTGGCGAAGTCGGGGCGGTCTTCCCTTCGGTGGGACGCTGGGCCGGGCGGCGGCTTCCTGACGCTGGAGACAATCCCCCGCGACTGGTCCAACTGCAACCGGCTCAGCTTCTGGTGCCATTCCTTCGAGGCGACGGACGCGCGGATCATGATCCGGCTGCCCTCGGAGAATAAGAACACCGACGGGATCGACTACTACCATAGCTACTTCCTCGTGGACTGGACCGGGTGGAAGAAGCTCACCTACGACCTCCGGCGTGAGTTCCTGCCGGTCAGAGAGCCGGTTGGCTGGAACGCTATCGACTGCCTCGAGCTGCGCTGCGAAGAATGGCACAAGCTGCAGCCCGTTGCCGGCACCGTGCTCCAGTTGGACGACTTCGGGCTGTGGCAGGAGTCGCCGGGCGACGAACAGGTGGTCAGCGACTTCGAGCGGGACGTGGAGTTCTGGAAAGGGCTGCAGCGCAGCAAAGAGCAGGTCAAGGACGGTGACTCGGCGGGTCTGTGGGCCAACGCGAGGGCCACCCCCGTCGTGTACAACCACCAGACCATCCCGCGCGACTGGACCGGTTACACTCACTTGGGTCTGTGGCTGCACTCGCACGTGGCGAACGGCGCTGAGGTCCTCCTCCGGATCGTTTCGGAGAACGAGGCGACTCCCGAGGAAGACTACTACAGCCAGAAGATCGTTCTGGACTGGCAGGGCTGGCGAGAGCTCTGGTGGCCGCTGGCGAAGCTGAGCGTGGCGCGGAAGCCGAAGGGCTGGGACCGGATCGACTCGGTAGCGTTCCACGCCAGCGGGTGGGACATGATCCCCCGGTCGGACACGCGGCTGCACTTCGATCGCCTGGTGCTGCGAAAGGGGCAACCGCCGCAAGCTGTCGCCGCCTCGAGCGTGCCGGGGGCTACGGCTGTGGCGGCCCAGAACGGGGAGGGCGAAGCTCCTGCTGAGCCGGCTGGCGGGGTGCCTGCTGAGGACGGCTTCCAGTGGCGGCGCGACGGGCTTAGCCTGGTCTTGGACGACTTCGAGTCTGGAGTGGGCCGCTGGAACGGTCTGGCGCTCGATAGGGAGCTCGTCAGGGCGGGCAGCGCTGCCGGCGCATGGGTGGACACCACCAAGGTGAGGGAGGTCTTCGCGGCAGTGCCGTCCGACTGGACCGCCTACGACCGGCTTCGGCTGGCTGTTCACTCCGTCGCGGCGACCGGCGCCCTCATCAACCTACTGCTGCACTCGGACGACCCGGCGACACCCGAGAAGGACTACTACAGCCACACGTTTGCGGTCGACTGGACGGGCTGGAAGGAGCTGGACCTCCCGCTGGCAGCGTTCGCCGCCGCGCGGAAGCCGCTGGGCTGGAACAGCATTCGGAAGCTCCAGCTCTCGTCCACGTGGGCGATTCGGCCAGTGGCGGGCACGAGCCTGCGCTTCGACGAGCTGCGTCTATGCCGCGATGCCTTGAAGCTGACCTCGCTCGCCTGCGCCGCGAAAGCGGGCGCAGAGGATCGGCCTCGTCTCGAGTGGAAGCTGCGGGTCGCGAGTCGGCTCGACTCGCCGACCACAGTGAAGCTGGGCGCCTCGGCAACCGGATTGCCTGGCGGAACCGCGGTGGTCGAGCCCTCGCAGCTCGCGCTGCCGCCCGGGGAAGCCGGGGAGGTCACGGTGAAGATCGGCGTGGACGACGCCCTGACGCTGCCACTGCCCGGCACGGAGCGCCCTCGGGTGACCTGCACCGCCACCGTCGAGACAGCCGGCGAGCAGCACCGCCTGGAGGCGGCGCTCAGCGACGGCGGGCTGTTCTTGGCCGCCCTCAGACCCGGCTCGCACCCGAGGCTGTTCTTCACCAGAAACGAGCTACCTGGGCTGCGCGAGAAGCTGAAGCACCCGCGGGTCGCGGAGTTCTGGACGGCAATCATGAGGTGGTCGGGTGACCTTCGCCAGTTCCGCGCGAACGTCCGAGGTGCCAGGACCAGTGAAGGTCGGCGACGCGCGACAGGGTGGGGGATGCGCGTGAACGCTCTGGCGTACCTGCTCACGGGCGAACAGGAACGGCGAGAGGCCGCCCTTGCCGGACTGGAAGCCCTGTTGGCGTGCGATACGTGGCTGGAGGAAGAGAGCGTCCAGCTCGGCCGACCGATGGATATCCGCAGTGCCACCCTCGCCCGGTTGGTGGCGGAGGTGTACGACTGGCTCTACGACGAGTTGTCCGAAGAGACGCGAGCCAAGGTGCGGAGCAAGCTGCGGCAATTCTGCTTCGAGCCCGCCGCCGAGGCGTGGAAGCGGCGCGACGGCTACATGACGGTCTACCAGTACAACTGGGCGTGCCTGGCCTATGCCGGGCTGGGCGTCGCGGCGTTGGCGGTGGCAGGCGAGATGCCGGAAGCCGTAGAGGCCGGGGCGCTGGCGCTCGACGGTGCCGGGCGGATCCTTGAAGCCATCTGCCAGGACGGGGGTTGGCAGGAGGGCGTCGGGTACCTGGAGTACGGCATGCCGGAGCTGACGCAGTTCCTGGATGCCCTCCGCCGTGCCAGCAATGGCCACACCGACTGGATGCAGCATCCGCGCTGGCGAGCGCTCGGCGAGTTCGAGCTGTACACGCTGCTGCCGTTCAACCGCACGATGAACTTCAGCGACGGCCACCCGTTCCCCCACAACCCCGCGCTCCTCCTCAAGCTTGCTGCCGAACTTCATCGGCCGGACTATCAGTGGGCGGCTTCCCCAGCTCAACAGATGCCGAACTGGTGGGACGTCTTTCAGGTCATTTGGTACGACACGGAACTCCCCGAGAAGGAGCCTGTGGGGCTGCCGACAGCCAAGCACTTCCGGGGCATCGACTGGGCGGTGCTCCGTAGCGGATGGAGCTACCCCTATGCGGCGCTCGGCCTGCGAAGCGGCTGGCGAGGACCGCACGCCCAGCTCGAATCTAATTCAGTCATCGTCCGGCTGGCGGGCGTCGCGTTCGTGGTTGACCCGGGGCAGCCCATTCCTCGCGACGGGTCCTTCTACCCGAAGGACTACTTCACCGAGAAGGGCTGGGAGCACTACGAGCGCTCCACCCGGAGCCAGAATACGATCCTGATCGATGGCAAGAACCAGCTCCCCGGCGAAGACGGCGGACGCATCGCCAAGCTGGAGAGCCGCGAGGGCTACGACTACCTGTGCGCCGACGCTACGGCCGTGTACGAGGGCGCGCTGAAGGTCGTCCGGCACGTCGTGTTCGTCAAGCCCGACTGGTACGTCATCGCCGACGAGGTGGCGACCAGAGAGCCGGCCGACATCGCCTGTCTGTGGCACCTCGAGACCTATCTGGAACAGCCGGTGTGGGAGCACGGCCGCTTGCTCGCCGTCCAGACAGAACGCCGGCCCAAAGGGCACTACGGCCCGCCTGACCTACGCCAGCGTCTGCTGCTCGTGCCCTTGCTACCGGAGGGTGCGACACCCAAGGTTGACAAGGACGAGCGGCAACTGTGGAGGGTCACCGTGGGTGGCCCTGAGCAAGCCACGGAGCGCGTGTTCGTGACCGTGCTGACCGCGGGCCAGCCGGTCGGGGCAGGCGACCTGGGTGTGACGGTGACAGGGGCTGCGCAGGGAAGCGACTACGTAGTGAAGCGGACCCACGGAGACTCCGTTCGGAGCGTGACTCTGAAGGAGCTACTGTCCCGAGGCGGAGCGCCCGAGAAGACTCGCTTGACTGGCATCGAGGTGGCTGCATGAGCACAACAGACACACGACCGGAGGAAGCCCGTTGCGACTGTGCGGAGCCGTTCGCTCCACCCGGTTACGGCAGCCCACCGGCGGGCCAACTGATGCCGCGGCCGCTCTCCGCTCCCGCCTTCGGCCCGCCGCCGGCGCCCGACCCGCTGGACGCCCTGTTGGACCGGGTTGCCGAGGCGGTGGTCAACAAGCTGGAAGAGCGGCAGCGGATCCGCGCCATCGCCGAAGCGGTGATTGACAGGATGGATGAGCGGGCGAAGCAGCAGACGAACTCTGTGGTCGATAGCGGGGCTTCGCCCGTCACGGAGTCAGCCACAGAGCCAGAAAAGGAGCACAGCGATGTCTCAAGAGACGGATCGACCGAATGCTAATGCGGCTGGAGACGTGCCGCCTGAGAGCCAGACTGATGACAGCACACGCCGGCAGTTCATCCGGAGGTCCGCGGAGGTGGCAGCGTTCTCGCTGTTTGGCGTCGCCGAGCTCGAGGGTCTCCTGGAGAGGATTGCCACGGAAGTCGGACGACTTCGCGGGGATGCCCGCATGGCCACCGAAGCCGCAGAGGTGCTCTCAGAGGCGGGACTGACAACGATGGCCTCCGCGCAGTGTGTTTCGTGGGAGCAGGAGTGCCGAGACGCGGGGGCGTACGATCCGGACTGCGTGCGTCCCGACCCACACGACTGCGGGAAAGTCTACCACAAGTTCCGGCCGTTCCCGTGCGGAGGGGAGGTCTGGTATGACTGTTATTCGCGAACCTCCCCGAACTACGCGGCTGACTGCGAGTTCAGAGCTCCGTACAGCCTGTACTGCGGCCCTGACCAGTCAGTGCCAAACGAGTTCAGTGAGCAGTGCCAGCAGTACCTCATGTACGGCAACCAATGTCTGGGGGCGAACGAGAACTACCAGTGCGTGAGGTACGTCTGTGACGCATTCCCCGGGCTGGTGTTCGACTGCAGCAGCGAGTCGGGTTCCAGCTTCACCTGCGAGCCGTCCGAGTACCACGGCTTCCAGTGCTCGGGCTCTGACGGCCTTGCTGACTTCCGTTGTTTCCGCACCTTCGGTTGCGCCGGCTCCGGCGACCAGTTCGACTGCTACGCCGCGCACTTGTTCCAGTGTTGGCGGGACTTCGAGTGCAACGCTGGACCCACGTTTCCACAAGAGCCAGGCTTCACGTGCTCGGGCGGGGGTGCCGGCACCATACAGTGCAACACGTCGAATACGGGCAGGTACGACTACGACGACCCGGGAGATTTCCACTGTGTGAGCACGCCCGGAGTCGGCGTTGCGTTCGACTGCCGCGGAACGGACCTCAGGGGCTTCTACTGCACCGGCGTCGCTGACGACTTCAGTTGTGGAGATACCGCCTCGCCCACCATGAGCTTCCAGTGCACGTCGACCTCGCCCTTTAGCGCCGATGGGCAGTGCGCCGCGAGCCCTGAGCAGGGACACCTGTTTCAGTGCGGTCCGGGCAACTTCCACTGCCAGCCACAGGGCGCGTACACGTGCCAGAATCAGCAGTACTACGGGTAGGTGATGACAATGCTTTGTTATGCGACTGGAGCCTGGCGCGTCGCCCTCGCTGGGCACGCGCGCACTGCCAAGTGGAGGTGTGGAGCCACGATTGCCATCGTCAGTGCGGTGGTCATCACACGCGCGTACGCCGAGCTGAAAACACCAGGACTGGGCAGCTACGAGCGCTGGGTCTTCGGCTATGAGGGAGGCACTTGGCAGGCCACGGACCCCGACGCAGACCTGGCCCCGGCAATCCGCCACGGCTACCAGCCTGTGACCGCGTTGTGTCCTATTGGCGACAACATCGTGTACGCCGCCCACCGGTGGAGGTGCGGTGGGCTCAACGACCCCATCGCCGGCTCCGGGGTGTTCCGTTTCGATGGAAGGACGTGGCACGCGGAGATGCGCTTCGTGGGCCCGTACGCGCCCATCATCGGCCCACTCCTTGCTGATGCGGGAGAACAGCTCTGGGCGTGCCACTCGGCCGGTCTGCTACTCAGGCGAGATGACCACTGGGCGGAACTCTCCGGACTGTACTATCGGCACGGCTCGATGGGAGCGGCGCTGCTTGATCCAGTTCCGGGGTCACAAGACTTGGGCCGAGTGGATGCTGTCGCCCAAGATCAGCGGGGGCTTGTGTACGCATCCGCCGACAGTGTCGGGATCCGAGTGCTGGAGGCCTCCGCCGTAGGCGACGCCCGACCCAGCCAAGCGTCGCCGAAGCCGGTTCCGGAGGGCGTTCTTCGGCCCGTGCGACTGGCTCACCGCGATGGCACCTTGTATGGAGTGACCTCGAACGGTTCCTTGCTTGAAGGCCCTGATGGCCTGGCAGCCATGCAGTTGGTGTGCCTCGCGCCTGAAGGGCTCGACGTGGTTGCGGTCTCAGCGTTGTGTGTCGCCCCGGGTCCTAAGATATGGATGGCGTGTGTGACGCCCCAAGGCAGCCCCATCTGTCGGCTGGAGGACGGCAAGTGGTGTGTGGATCCACTCCTTACGGATATGGTCGGTGGACGAATCGTCCGCGACATCATCGTCGGCCCTGACGGGAAAAGCCTGTGGTTGGCGGTCACCGGCCTGGGCGTGCTCCGCGCGGCAGGGGAAGAGAGAACGTGGCATTCGGTGGGGAAGGTGCTGCCCCATTTGGAGGGCTCGCCAAACCTGCAACGCCACCCGGAGAACATCCCGCTCCTGCTGGAGCAATCCGCCGACCAGCCCGAGCAAGTCCGGGAGAGCCTGCGGGCACGGCTCGCCAAAGGAACCACTAACGTCCCTGTGGGGTCGATCGCCTTCGACCAGTCCGGAGCCCTTTGGGTGGGCGGGAACAGCACGATAGTGAGGGTGGCACGTCCTTGACCGGGAGAGCCACAGGTAGCCGTGCCGCTTCCTGCCCGGATGCTCCTGCCGCTGGAGTCCGTCTCGGGAATACTCTGGCCCACCGCCTGCTCCCCCCTGTTGTATATGCGGACATCTTCCTAACCGAAGACTGCAATCACCAATGCGACTACTGTTTCGTCAAGGGCAAGCAGCCCCGCACGATCTCCCGGGAGGTCGCGAGCGCCGCGATTGAGTTCATGATCCGGAGTTCTGCTCGCCAGCATTACGTTAGGTTCCTGTTCTTCGGCGGGGAACCGTTACTCGAATGGGGCCTTCTCCAAGGCTTCGTCGAGTACGCCAGCTCGCGCGCCAGACAGTCGGGCAGGCGCGCCGAGTTTAGCATCACGACAAACGGGAGTCTACTTGACGAGAAACGGTGCACTTACCTGCGCGAGATCGGGGTGAAGTACCTGCTTAGCATCGATGGTGACAAAGGGAGCCACGACCGTCACCGACACATGCGCTCTGGACAGAGTTCCTACGACGAGGTCATGGAACGCCTACCCATGATGAAGCGGTATCAGCCGTGGCAGGGCACTCGGATGACGCTCACACCCTACACGGCGGCGCGCGCTTGCCAGAACGTGCGGCACCTGTACTCCCGCGGCATCAACCAGTTCATCATCGGGCCCGCAACCGGCATCGCGTGGCCCGACGACGCCCTGGCGACCTACGAAGCTCAGATGGTGGAGATCGCCGAGCTCTACCGCGAGCTGAAGGCGAAGAAGGCGCCGTTCCGCATGACGCTGTTCGAGAAGGATTGCGAAGCCGATGCCGGCAAGTACAAGGGCGTCTGGGGCTGCGGCGCCGGACGGGGGCGCGTCTGCATCTCCGTCACCGGCGACTTGTACGGCTGCGCGAAGATCCTCGGTGTGGACGGGCTGAAGGACACCCACAAGTTAGGCGATGTGTGGAACGGGATCACCAACCTGAAGGGGCGCTTGGACTTGCTCAGCGTCAAGCCGGAGGATCGGCCGCAGTGTGCGTCGTGCCAGCACAGCGACGACTGCGCCGGCGGCTGCCCGGCTACGAACTACGAGGCGACGGGGAGCCTGTTCCAGCCGGCGCCGTTGGATTGCGCCCTGATGCCCATCGTCAAGCGGGTGCGGGCCACGCTCAAGGACGAGCCGGACGGGAAGTAGCGCCTTCGGCGCCGTTCGTAGCGTAGGTTTCCAACCTGCGGCCCTTGGTGTAGGCGTACCGCGAAGGCCGCAGGTTGGAAACCTACGCTACGGATGGAAGTTAGGCGTGAGCCGGCGCCTCAATTCGTTGCCGCCCTCAATTCATTGGGAAGGGAAAGCCGCGTGAGTGGACCGGACCAGCAGTCGCCAGGTCAACGCCTGGCCGCGAGAGTCGTCCAAGAGCAGCAACGCCGCCAGGCCGAGGCGCCTGCCTCGAAGCAGGAGGTTCAGCGAGGCTTCCAGTCGATCCGCCAGGAGCTGTACGAGACGCAGCGCTGGCTGCGGGAAGCACTGGTCCGGCTGTCGCGGCTCGAACGGGCGGCTGGGCAGCAAGAGACACTGGGCGGCGCCGGTTCGGACGGCTTCCGACGCGAGGCGCTGCGGGCTTTGCTTGGGTCGGCGCACCCGGCCGGGCTGGGTCTGCGTCTGGACGGCAACCAGCAGGACAAGTACGCGGTAGCGCCCGCCGCTCCCGACTGCGAAGCCCGGCTCCCTGTCTGCCGCGCCGTGTGCTGCCACCTGCCCTTCCCGCTCAGCAGGCAGGACGTGGACGAAGGTGAGCTGGCGTGGAGCCAGGACTACCCGTTCCAGATGGCGCGGGCACCCGGCAGCCGGTGCGTCCACCTCGATCCGGCGGCCAGGCGCTGCGCCGTCTATGACAAGCGCCCGCGCATCTGCCGTGCCTTCGACTGCCGGGCAGACCGGCGGGTGTGGCAGGACTACGAGCAGATGATCCTGACGCCCTGGGCGGAGAAGGTGCTGGGGCAGGCGCCAAGTGCGGAGACGGACGCGCCCCTCGTGGGGTGAGTCTCTGACTTGCCAATCTCGCGGGCGGGCGGATGGAGCGCAAGTCAGAGACTTGCGCCACGTGCGGGTCGCGGTTGTCGCGGTCGTCGTCGGCAGCGCTGAGGACCTCGTTCCCGTCGAGCGACACGGTGAGATCCTTGCCGCGGAACTCGACCTTCGCCGTGTGCCAGGCAGCGGCTGTGATCTTGCATGGCCCGCGCGTGATCTCGTCCCATGTCTCGTCGGGCGTCGAGCGCACGAGGAGGACCTGGCTGTTCTTGGAGTCCAGGTGGACCCAGTAGTACGTCAGCGTGCCCGTCGCCCGGAAGACGACCGCTGCGGCCCGAACGCCCTCACCCTCCGGCTGAATGTTGAAATCCACCGTCAGCGCAAAGTCGGCGAGCGCCGGTTCCCTGAGAAGGGCCACTGAGCCGTCGAAGACGCTGCGCTGTTCGAGGACGCCCTCGGTCAGCGCCCACTCGCCACGCGGGAACCACCATTCCGCCTCGTGCTCCGGTGAAAGGCGAGGCGAGACAGCGTCGGCAGACTGAACCAGCGAGGACTGCGCGAGAACCACCAGCAATGGAAGCATGGAGGTGACACCTTTCAGGAAGTGCCTCCCTGCTTCGCCAAGCAGGCCGCGGCCCCTTGTGGCGGCGCCTACTGCCCTTTTGCCGCCTTCGCCCTCGCCCGGTTCCCCTCTCGGTCGTCGCCGGGGGGCGGCGGCTTTTTCCAATCACCCTCGCCGAATCGCTTGTGCCAGCCCTCGCCTTTGCCTTCGCCGTCTTTCTCCCACCACCCGCGGTGTTGGTCGCCTTTACCACCGCTTGAGTGGTCGCCCGGCCAAGGCGAGTAGCCGCCGGGCGGCTGGCCGGGCGTGCCCTGAGGACCCGGTCCTCCGGGTGGCGACCAGCGGGGCGGTCCCATCTGCCGGAACTTGTCGAGCCGCTCCTTCCAGGCCCGCGCCTGCTCCGGAGTGAGGACTTTGGACAACTCGTCCTTCATCTGCCGAAGCTCGGCGTTGACGCGCGGGCTGGTCTCTTCCCGGATTCTGTCGAGGGCCTGCATCCGCTCCTTGACGATCCGCTGTACCTCGGCTGCTTGCGCCGGGCTGAGTTGGAGGTCGCTGGTCATCCGCTCGGTGATGAACTTGGCGGCAAGCCCCGGCTCCATGAACGGCGGGAGAATCTTCTTGGGCGCGATGAGCAGCACGCCGCCGGCACCAATCGCAATGCCGCTCAGCAAGATGACGAGCCCCAGCAACACCGGCCGCACGCGGGCGATCTTGCGCGGCGCGGGGATTGGGGGGGCGTCAACTGCCGGGGTGCCGTTGGGGCCGTCGCTCACAGGAGACCCTCCTTGGCGGCGGAGAGCAGCGTCACCATGAGCGGGCTGGTCAGGCTCTGCCAGGCTGCGTAGCCGGCGAGGGCCATGGGGATGGCGGCGGCTGCGGAGAGGGCAGCGACCCACGCCATGGGCCCGGGCGCGAAACGCCTCTGCGAGCTACTCTCCCGGAGGACTGCCATCACGCGATCGGCAACATCCACGGGCGGCGGCGTCTCCAGCCGAGCCCGTTCCGCCAGCGTCTGGAGGTACCTGTCTTCGTTCATCGGTTTGCCTCCTCGGTGGCTTTCTCGAAAAGTCGTTTGAGCTTCTTCCGGGCGCGAAGCGCCTGCACCTTCACCATCACCGGGCTCCATCCGGTCAGTTCGGCCGCCTTCTCGACGCTGTGGTTCTCGACGTAGCGCAGCGTCAGGACCAAGCGGTCCCGCGGCGGAAGCAGGGCCAGCAGTCTGTGCAGGAGTTGCCCCGCCTCCATTGGGTCGAGGTCATCGGCCGCCTCGTCGGGCACGTTCTCCCAGTTCTCGATTGGCGCCGAGCGGAGCGCTCGCTCGCGCGTCTCGCGCCTCCAATACTGGTAGCCGAGGCGAGTGGCGATCCCGGCCAACCAATGGGCGAAGGGCGCCTCCGCGCGGTACTTCGCCAAGTTGGCGTAGCCCTCCACAAAGACATCCTGAACGAGATCTTCGTGCGCCTCCTTGTCGCGGGAGAACCGCCACATCATCGCCGATACTTGGGCTTGGTGGCGCTCCACCAACTCGCGGTAGGCGTTGCCGTCTCCGCTCAAGCAGCGCTGCACGAGGCGCAGGTCGGCGGCGTGGATCGAGGCGTTGCGGGGAGTCGCACCGACCTCCGCGAAACCGGCGAGCACGACGGGGACTCGCAAAGGGAAAGGGAAGTTAGGGGCGAGGGTCTGGGCTGTCAGCGTACACACCAGCCTTTCGCGTTCACCACTCATTGCCTCTCCTTTGGCTCCGTAGTGGCTGTTCAATCTCAGAGGTTACACGCAATTGGCGCGGCTGTCACCCAGGTCGCCAAGCGCCCCCAGCCAGTCCCCACGGCAGGTCGTTGACACGTAAACTGTTTAGTTGTAAACTACACGACGCAATGGAACCAGTGGTCGACGCTACTTCTCGTCGCGTCTGGCGCGGTCTGTTCCGCGTCAGTTCTCGCCTGCGTGCTCGCGTGCATCAGGAACTGGCGCCGTGGGATCTCACCGGCGCGCAGTTCTACGTGCTCCGCTCGCTGCGGGAGGTCGATCAGGAAACCGGGCTGCCGCTCAGCGAGCTGGGCGCCCACCTCTGCGTGACGCGCGGCAACGTCACCGGGCTGATCGACCGCTTGGAGGACCGCGGGCTGGTTCAGCGGCTTTCCGACGAGGTCGACCGGCGGCAGACGTTCGCTGCGTTCACTCCCGCCGGAAAAGCCCTGGCCGACGAGATTGTGCCGCACATCCAGTCCTGTCTGACCGAGGTGCTCGCAGTCCTTACGACCGCTGAGCGCACGCAGTTGGCAGGACTGGTAGAGAAGCTGCTTGGCTGCTTGGAGAATGACCTGCAGGAGCCGTAGCTGCCCTAAGGACGACCCGGAATGCAGCAGCGTTCACGGCGATTGCGACGCAAGCTGGGCTGGGTGTTGGTGTTCTCCGTCGGGCTGGTGGTGCTGCGGACGACGCCGTTGCGCGCGCGGATGGACTGCGGGTTGACGATGCTGGAAGCGGCGCTGATCCTCCTGCTGGTGTGTCACGGTGGCAGCCTGCTGTACGACACGCTGTTCGAGTGGCGGCTTCATTGGCCGCCGAGTTGGCGAACGAAGTGATCGCCGACTCGAAGCGCGGCGCGCTACGTGTACCCCCTGAAGCGCAACAGCCACTGCCCAACCCGAGTGGGTAAGCCCGCACTCAGTTCGAGACCCTACCGCCAACGAGGAGAGATGTCGGATGAAACCAAGGTCGCTCGTCACCAGTCTCGGAACCGTATGCGTGAGTCTGTTGTTGCTGTCGCCCGTATTCTCAGAGGCCCCCCCGCCTCGGCAGGGCGGCAGACCGGGCGGGGGGCAAGCTGCGCCGCGAGGTGGCCCGCAGGGTGGCGGCAGTTTCCAGCCGCCCACGGCTGAGCAGATGAAGGAGTGGTTTGCCCAGCGACTGGAGCAGATGGGCGTCCCCAAGGAGCAGTCGGCCATGGTAGTGGCGGCTGCGCAGGCGAAACGGGAGGCGCGCGGAGCGTATCAGGCGAAGTTGGCTGAGCTGGGCAAGGAACTGGACGAGAAGACGAAGGACGCGTTCGTCACCGACAAGGACCTCCTTGCCACCCTCCAGTCGTGCAAGCAGGCCCAGAAGGCCGCGGAAGTCGCGTACCAGAAGGTCGTGGCGGAGCAGGACGCCAAGATCATCGCCGGCGTGAGTGCCATGGCCCAAGTGAAGCTCTTCTTGGGCGGCATCCTCGAAAACAACGGCGTCTTCGCCTTCCCCCAAGGCGGCGGGTTTGGCGGCTTCGGCGGTGGGCGCGGCGGCCCTGGTGGCGGCCGCCCGCGCGGCGGTCAGTAGTGTTATACCCGCGAAGGTTAAGAACACACCGAAGTGGAAGTTCGCGGAACTTCCCCGGCAGGCGTGCAGCAGACGGAGGACAGAGGGTATTCTCCCAGACGGAGCCGAAGTCGCACCGGGACTTCGGTGTGTTCCCAACCTTCGCGGGTATAGCTCCTTGGCGGGGCGCGGCTTGCCGGCGCCCCACATAACGACACGCGCATACCCGGCTTCCCCAACCGGAAGCTTGGGAGGAGGACAAAGAGGATGCCCAAGGGTCTCATCACATTCTGGTTGGCTGTGCTGACAGGGGGGGTGCTCGACTGCGCACTCGCTCAGGAGCCGGCGCCGCCGGACCTCAGCCAGCCGTTGTCCCTGGCACAGTGCCTCGGGCTCGCACTGGACAACCATCCCAGCGTCAAGGCGGCAGCGGCGGGAGTCGAGGCCGCGCAGCATCGCGTGACGGAATCCAAGTCGAGTCGGTTCCCGAGCCTCGACCTGACCAGCAATTGGAGCCGCTTCCAGTCAACGCGTCAGGGGTTCGCCATCGGCAGCGCCGGTTCCTCGGAGAACCGCGAGACTGCGCTGAGTGCTTCGTATCTCTTCCTGGACTCCGGCCAGCGCAAGACGGTTGTCCGCCAAGCCGGTGCCAACGCCGGGGCGAGCGTGGCGTCACTGACCAGCACGGAGCGGGACACTGCGCTGGCGGTGGTGCAGGCCTATTACAGCCTGCTGACCGCACAGAAGCTGAAGGCGCTGCGGGCCAAAGTCGTCACCAGCGCCGAGCAGCACGTTGCCGCCGCCCAGGCCGGTTTCGACGCCGGCACGACGGCCAAGATCGACATCCTCCGCGCCCAGACGGAACTCGCCAACGCCAAGGTGGACGTGGTGGCTGCCGATGGTGCGATCCAACGCGCAGTGGCAGTTCTGCGGAACGCCATGGGGATGGAAGCCGCCGTGCCGCTGACCATCCTCGATCAGGACAAGCTGCCGGACCCGCAGCTCGAGCTGACGGCAGCCCAGCAGGAAGCCCTCAGCAAGCGTCCCGAACTCCGGCAACAGGACTACGGCTTGGCGGTTGCCTGGGAGACGGCCAGGAGCGCCAAGATCAACGCCGGCCCCGCGCTGAGCTTCACGGGCGGATTCGACAGGTACCTGGACTCCAGCCGTGACGTGACGGATGAGTGGGTGCTCCGGGCGACAATGAGCATGCCGCTGTTCGACGGCAAGCAGAGCCGCTCCCGAGTGGAGTCTGCCAAGGCGGACCTCGTCGCACGGCGGGAGCAGCGAGAGCGGGAACGGCAGAGCATTCTGCTGGAAGTGGAGCGGGGCTGGATCAGCCTGAATGACGCGAAGGCGCGCATCGGCGCCGCGGACGCGGCGCGCGCGCAAGCCGACGAGAACCTGGCGCTCAACGAGGCCAGCTATGTTGCAGGCGTCGCCACCATGGTCGAGATCATCGACGCCCGGTCGGCTGCGGCGCAGGCGGAGACAAACCAGATCCAGGCGCTCTACGACCACAACCTGGCTGTCATGCAGTTGCGGTACGCCCTCGGCCGCGACTTGATCGAGGAGGAAGTGCGCTGATGCGGGCCGTCAAGTATGTGGTTCTGACTGCCGTCCTGGTGAGCGGCGGCGTCTACTTCGTGAAGCACCGGAAGGCCACCAACGGTGAGGAGGAGCCCGTCTACCAGACGGAGAAGGTGGAGCGCACAGACCTTCGCATGACCGTGTCGGGGTCGGGCGTCCTGCAGCCACTCACCACGGTTGAGGTCAAGGCCAATGTGGCTGGTGAGATCACCAAGCTGTTGGTGGACACCGGTGACGTGGTCAAGGCGGGGCAGCTCCTCGCCACGATCGATCCTACTGAGAGCGATTCCAGCTACCGGCAGGCGGCGGCTGACGTCCAGGCGGCCAACGCGCGGGTGGGTGAGGCGAAGGCCAACCTGAAGCTGCAGGATCTGTCCACGCCGCTCCAGATCAGCGTCTCCGATGAGTCGGTGAAGTCTGCTGTCGCGCGCGAGCAGCAGGCTGCCACGACCCTCGACATCCAACGGCAGACCAATGTAGCCCAGGTCGAGCAGGCTGAGCAGAGCCTGGCCGCGGCCAAGGCGCGCTTGGCGGCCGCTGAGCGCACCGCCGCAACGCAGCCCGCGCTCACCAAGGCTGCCGTCGAGCAGGCGGAGGCGACTCTGCACACGAACCAGGAGTCGCTCAACGAGCTGAAGAACGCCACGCAACCCCGTGCCCGCGCACAGTCGCAGGCGTCGCTCCGGCAGGCCCAGGTCAGTTTGGCAAATGCCAAGCTGGACCTGAAGCGGCAGCAGGAATTGCAGGGCAAAGGGTTCGTGCCGGCCCGGAATGTTACCGACGCGCAGGCGGCGGTCGATGGTGCGCAAGCCTCGGTAGACAGCGCGAAGGCCGCGCTGGACTCACTTGACGCGGAGCACAAGGCCCAGTTGAAGGCTGCCGAGGCGCGCGTGGTGCAAGCTCAAGCCGCCTTGGGCTCGGCCAAGGCCAACGCGGTGAAGGACGAACTCACGAAGCAGGACGCGGAGGCAGCTCGCGCGGCCGTGAAGCAGGCGGAAGCAGCGGTGGCAGCGGCGCGGGCCAACACGCAAGAGGACCAGGTTCGTGAGGCGGAACTGGCGGCTGCAAGAGCTGCCACTCGACAGTCGCGCCAGAACCTCAAGCTGGCGAACACCGAGAAGATGCAGAGCGCGGTCCGCGGCCATCAGGTCGCCGCGGCCCAAGCGCAAACCGTCCGCAGCCAAGCACAGCTCGAGAACGCTGCCAAGGCGGTGCGCGACACCACCGTCTACGCGCCGCGCGACGGGGTGGTGGTAGAGAAGTTTGTTGAGGAGGGGTCGATCATCACCTCCGGCCGCTCCGCGATCTCTGCGGGAACCAATATCGTCACCATTGCCGACATCACGCAGATGTTTGTGCTGGCCGATGTCGACGAAGTGGATATTGGCTCGATGCGGATCGGGCAGAAGGTCGATCTCGCGGTGGAGTCTTTTTCCGATGAGTACTTCTCCGGCAAGGTCTCCAAGGTGTACCCCAAGGGCGTCGACCAGCAGAACGTGACGGTGTTCAAAGTGGAGATCGCGCTGGACTTCACCGACCCCCGCTTGCGCCCCGGAATGACCGCCGAAGCCACCATCGTGATCGACGAAAAGCGGGGCGTCATCGCCGTCCCGAACTCGGCGATTGTGGAGCAGGACGGCAAGAAGTCTGTGCAGATGATGGTAGACGGCCAGCCCCAATACCGCGACGTGCAGACGGGCCTGGCCAACTACGAGCAGACCGAGATCCTGTCCGGTCTGAAGGAAGGCGAGGAGATCGTCACCCTCGCCGTGGTACCCAGAGATATCAATGCCGAAGGGAAGGGCGACGGCAAAGGTGGCGGCAAGGGCGACTCGCAGCGCAACATGCGTCGCATGATGCGTACCGTGAGCCCACGTCGCTGACGCCGGCGCCTCGGCAGGCGCGGTCCGACTCCGGAGAAGGCACCGAGCAACATGTCCGTAATCGAGATCCAGTCGTTAGTGAAGACGTACCGCATGGGCGACATTGAGGTGCGGGCGCTCCGTGCGGTCTCCCTGACTGTGAACGAGGGCGAGTTCGTCGCCATCATGGGCCCGTCAGGCTCCGGGAAGTCTACCTTGCTGAACATGGTTGGGTGCCTCGACCGCCCCACCTCCGGCGCCTACCTGCTCAACGGGACCGATGTGAGCAAGCTGAACGAGAACCAGTTGGCCCGTATCCGTAACCGGACCATCGGGTTCGTGTTCCAGTCCTACAACCTGCTGGCGCGCACGTCGGCACTGGCCAACGTCGAACTGCCGCTGCTGTACGCCGGGCACGGGCACGACCGGGCGCGCGGCGTGGAAGCACTGCGCCGCGTGGGGCTGGAGGCCCGCGCCGGGCACGTCCCGTCTCAGCTCTCCGGCGGTGAGCAGCAGCGCGTAGCCATCGCCCGCTCGCTCATCAACGACCCCAAGCTGCTGGTCGCCGACGAGCCCACCGGCAATCTCGACACCCGCACCGGCGATGCCATCATGGAGATCTTGCAGACCCTCAACGATTCCGGGATGACCATCGTGATGGTGACCCACGAGGACGACATCGCCCGTCACGCCAAGCGCATCGTGCGGCTGCGAGACGGGGAGATCATCTTCGACGAGCCAGTCGCGGAGCAAGCGCGCGCGACTCCGCCTCAGGAGGCAGCGGCATGACGATTTGGGAAGCCGTTCGCGTTGCCCTGAGCGGTCTGCGCAGCAACAAGCTGCGCTCCGCCCTGACCTGCCTTGGCGTCATCATCGGCGTCGGAGCCGTTATCGCCATGATCGCCATGGGGCAGGGCGCTTCGGCCGACGTGCAGGAGCGCATTCAGTCGATGGGCACCAATCTGCTGATCGTCTGGCCCGGGCAGGCGCGTCAGGGCCGCGTTTGGGGCGGGGTGGGCAGCCAGGACTCGCTCTCCTCCGACGATGGCGTCGCCATCGCCAAGGAGTGCAAGAGCGTCTCTAAGTCCGCGCCGGTTGTGCAGGGACAAGAGCAGATCAAGGCGGGGAATGCCAACTCCTACGTAGGCATCACCGGCTCAACGTCAGACTGGCCCAGCGTGCAGAACTACGAGGTGGAGCGAGGTCGCTTCTTCAACTCGATGGAGAACCGGACCAACCGGAAGGTGGCGGTCATCGGCGCCACCACCCGGAACAACCTGTTCCCCAACTCCGATCCCATCGGCAAGAAGATCCAGGTCCGCAACATGCACTTCCTGGTGATTGGTCTGCTGAAGCCCAAAGGGGGCAGCGACTGGCATGATCCCGACGACGTGGTCGTCATCCCGTTGGGTACCTTTCTGCGCCGTCTGGGCGGGGGGACCAAGGGTGGCAAGGACGTAGTCAATCGCATCTACGTGGAAGCCTCCGGACCGAGGCAGATTGTGCTGGCGCAGGCAGAGATCGAGCAGTTACTCCGCCGCCGTCACCGGATCCTGACCCCTGCCGACGACGACTTCAACGTCCGCACCCAAACCGAGATTCTCGGTCAGTTCGAGGGCACCTCGAAGACCTTCACGCTGCTGCTGGCGGGCATAGCCGCCGTGTCGTTGCTTGTCGGCGGCATCGGCATTATGAACATCATGTTGGTCTCGGTCACCGAGCGCACCCGGGAGATCGGCATCCGCAAAGCCATCGGCGCTACCGGGCGCGACATCCTGCTGCAGTTCCTTGTCGAGTCCGTGGTGCTGAGCGTCATCGGAGGACTGATCGGCATCGGGCTCGGCGTCGGCGGGGCGCGAATGCTCTCGAAGTTCGCCGGCTGGCGGACCCTCGTCTCGCCGCAGTCCATCGTCATGGCCTTCTGCTTCGCCGCCGGCGTCGGGGTCTTCTTCGGCATCTACCCGGCCCAGAAGGCCGCCGCCCTCGACCCCATCGAGGCCCTGCGCTACGAGTAGCCCGGCTGGAAGTCACCCCCAGCCGGTCCGCTCCCCCGTGTCCCGCAGGACCCCTCGCCAAATGACGCCCCCTCGCCCGGCACCCGGCACCCGCCACCTGACACCTGACACCTGACACGCCCTTCCACCGGAGCCCTGTTGGCAGTCTCGATGATCGTTGCCTGTCTCTCTTGCGGCAAGGAAGCCGATGAATCCGGAGCCGGCAAGGCAGCGCCGGCAGCGAAGGCGGGTCCGGGCGGCGGCGCCGGCGGGCCCGGTGGCGCCGGTGGGTTCTCGCCGGAGCGGCGCGCCCAGTGGGAGGCGTTCCGCGAGCAGAACAAACTCACCTTCGACCTGAGCCGCCTGGTGCGCAACCTCGGCCGGCTCGAAGACGAAGGCAAGGCGACGCTGTCGGCCAAGCAGGCCAAAGCACTCCTCCCGACCGTGAAGGAACTCAAGGCAGAGAAGAAGCTGACCCAGACAGACTGCAAGGCGTACCTCACGACGATCAAGAAGGAGCTAACCGCTGACCAGCTCCAGGCACTCGCCGACATGAAGTCCCGCTGGCAAGGCAGCGGCGGCGGCCAAGGTGGCGGCCCCGGCGGTGGTGGCCCCGGCGGCGACCCAGGTGGCCCGGGTGGCGGGAAAGGGAATGGCGGCAAGGGCGGCAAAGGCTTCGACCCCGCCGCCATGAAGGACTTCAACCCCTTCGCAAAGGGCAGCCGAGGCGAAGAACCGATGAACGCTCTGATCGCCGCACTGGGGAAGAAAGCGGGCGGCTGAGACCGAGGTCCCGGACACCGCCTCGACCGGCCCATGCCACAATCACCATGCGCTTCGGTGTGCCAGGGCCTGCTGCGCAGATGCAGGCTCAGCCACGGTCTCATGACACCCGATGCCCCGATCGCGGCGACGGGCTTGTCCCAAGTCATCCCAAGAACCGGCGTGCCTACCGATTCATCAGCGGCGCCTCGACCGAGGCGTGGACCCGCTTCCCCGCTCCCCCGCTCCCCTCTCGCTTCCCTTGGGCGGCGCAGGTGTAGAGGCCCGCTTGGGCCACTGACCGGCCCGCCGAACCGCCCTCTTCAGCCGAGCTGCCGGACGAACTCGTCAATGGGGGTATGCACTTGACTCCAGCGCACCCCACACATATAGCGTTTCAGTCGCGAGTGACGGCGCCGAGTTGGCAGTTCGGCACCGGATCCACTGCCACTGGTGCGGTTGCGGCCGCGGTTGCAGAAGGCCCACGCGATCAGCATGGCCATGACGACCGTCTTGCCCGCACCGGTGGCCATCTTGCACGCCATTCGGGGGAGGGGCTGCAGCCCCTCGGTCACCGGTCGGTCGGTGAGCGTCGGGAAGAAGTCCTCCGAGCCGCCCTCCAGACCGGGGCGCTGACCAGCTAACAGGCGTCGCAGGTCGTCCTCGCTGAGCGCGAAGCGCTGGAACCCCGTCCGCGACGACCGCCCCGACAGCCGCATCTCCGCCAGTCGCGTCTCCGGTATTCAGTCGTCCTTTCAGGACTTTGCGTGGTGTCTGCGACGCACATCGACCCAGGGATGAATCCACTGGGCTATTATCACTCGGTCCCTCCGGGACGTAGATCCTGCATTCCGCTTGGCGGAGGGTGAGCCGCCGCGTCCTGAAGGGACGCCACGACGATAGCCCGGCGTTTCAACGCCGGGACCACCGGCGACGACAGGAGCCATAGTCCTGCTATGTAGCAACCTGTCAAGGTGTGCGGAAAGAAAACGGCACTTCCACGGGACAGAGAACCGATCACCAATCTCGCGCAACCTGCGCATGTGCCCCACGACATGAATCTTCTTTCGCTTGGGCGCCCGTTGCTCCAGGTCTTCGAAGAACTCCCGGGTCTGTTGAGGGTGCGCCCTCCGGGACCAGACCGCTTGGTTCAGCACCTTGCG
>Ga0210056_1000997_pt1 | contig 24504 bp, 14 predicted proteins | sample CryGeyCG2014_080_2_FD_183965 | JGI IMG/M metagenome (GOLD analysis project Ga0210056, IMG submission 183965) | Groundwater microbial communities from aquifer - Crystal Geyser CG07_land_8/20/14_0.80 (SPAdes) (version 2) | ecosystem: Environmental > Aquatic > Deep subsurface > Groundwater | place... | reverse complement strand
GGAGGGCGGCGGCCGGAAGCCGGGCGTGAATGAAGGTATGGAAAAAGCGTTGAAAACCAGAACGGCGGCGGCCCTTCTTGCAGCGGGGCTCACCTTGATCGTTTTTCTGCCCGTGCTGGGGAATGGCTTTGTCAATTGGGACGATAACGAATATATCTATGAGAATACCTTCATCCGATCACTCGACGCGACGCTTCTCAAGACGGCATTCTTCGATTACCCCGTCTCCTACTGGCACCCCCTCACCTGGGTCTCCCATGCAGTGGACTATGCCGTCTGGGGATTGAATCCCCTCGGCCATCATCTGACGAACATGATCCTCCACGCCCTGAACACCCTGGTGGTCGTGCTGTTGATCGCCCGACTGACGGATGCTTCCCGGGAGAGACCGGACGATGAAAGGGCATGGGGCCGGACGGTCCTGATTACGGCCGGAGTCACGGGGCTCCTCTTCGGTCTCCATCCTTTGCACGTGGAGTCGGTCGCGTGGTCTTCGGAAAGAAAGGATCTTCTCTGTGCCCTGTTTTTCCTTCTAAGCGTGATGGCGTATGCAGGCTATTCGGGCCGCTCAAAGGCCGGAGCGGTTCCGGCACCGCTCTTTCTGAATAAACAGTATCTCCTTTCCATCGGATTCTTCGTCCTTGCCTTGTTGAGCAAACCCATGGCCGTGACCCTTCCGGTGGTACTTCTGATCCTGGACGGGTATCCCTTTCGCAGGATAGCCTCCTTCAAGACCTTGCTGGCCGCGTGTGTGGAGAAGCTCCCCTTTATTGCGTTGAGTCTCTTTGCCTCGATTCTCGCGATCCTGGCGCAGAAGGAAGTCGGGGCCCTGGCGACCATGGAATCTGCGCCTCTGTCCACGCGGGTCCTGGTCGCGGCGGGATCGCTGATCGCGTATCTCGGCAAGATGGTCATCCCTTTGAATCTGATCCCTCTCTATCCCTATCCCAGGGATGTCTCAGCCGTATCGCTGAAGGTTCTTTTCCCGGTTGTTCTCGCCGCGGGGATCACCGGGGTTTGTTTTGCCCTGGCAAAAAGGCGGCCCGTCTGGCTGTCCGCCTGGGGCTACTACGTGATCACGCTCCTTCCCGTGCTGGGTCTTGTCCAGGTGGGGCCTCAGCCCATGGCCGACCGGTATACCTATTTGCCCAGTCTCGGCCCGTTCCTTGTCCTGGGTGCGGCGGCGGCATGGGGCTGGACAAAGGCGGCGTCAGGTGCAGGCGCGAGAGGGAGGCTCTTCAGTGCATCCGTGGCTCTTTTTGTTTTTGTTCCTCTCATCGGCCTGACCGTCAGGCAGATAGGTATATGGAAAGACAGCATTTCGCTCTGGAGTTATGTGATCGAAAAGGAGCCGGAAAGAGTGCCGAGGGCCTATTACAATCGTGCCCTGGCTTTTCGCGAAAGGGGCGAGCTCGACAGGGCCCTCTCGGATTACGACCGGGTCATTGCCTTGACCCCTTCCGATTACAAGGCCTATTATGAGCGGGGGAGGATTCTTGAGGAGACGGGCCGGCCGGATAAGGCCATGGCGGACTACGACAAAGCGGTCGCCTTGAACCCCTCTTTTCCCGATCCTCTTCTCGACCTTGGCATCTTGTACGGGAAGGCCGGCTCATTCGACAAGGCGGTGGAATATTTCAGTCGCTCCATTGCCATGGAGCCTGAGAACGACGAATCTTACAACAACCGCGGACTCGCCTATCTCTTGATGGGCCGGTACGACCGGGCGCTTCAGGATTTTAATCGGGCCATCCTCCTCAATGAGAACAATGCGGCCATTTACGTAAACCGGGGGAAGCTCCACCTGAGGACCGGCGATCAGGTGCGTGCGGCTGCAGACTTCAGAAAGGCCTGTGAATTGGGGGACGAGGGCGGGTGTGCCGAATGGAGAGCCTCGGGAGGCAGGTAGGTTGAACGCGGTACCAAGGCTCAGCCCGTCTGACTGGCGGTGTTTCGCACTGCTGCTCCGAACGGTCTTCGCCCCGGCCCTATGGCCAGGATCGGATGATTTCGGACAAGAGGTGTCACAGATGAAACCACGGCAGGCAGACTCTCTCACTTCGCGGCGGGAGGTTAGATGAGCGGCTCTCTTTCTCCCGGTATCCCGGGCGCCCGCGCCTCGCTCCTCCTTCTTGTGCTGCTAACCCTCGCGGTCTATGGGAACAGCCTGAGTAACGGATTCGTCTGGGACGATGACTTCATCATTGTCAACGACCCGGCCACGCGGGAGCTCACCGGTGCGGCCGCCCTGCTTCTCTCCCCCGACGTGGTCCGGCCCTACTACCGCCCCCTGAACCGGGCGTCCTACCTTCTCGACTACCAGCTCTTCGGCATGCGGCCCGCCGGTTTCCACGCCATCAACGTGCTGTTTCACCTGCTCAACGTCCTGCTCGTCTATCTTCTGGGGCTCCGCCTCTTTCGTACGGCGGGGCCGGCCGTGCTGGCCGCCGCCCTGTTCGCTGTGCATCCGGTCAACTCGGAGGCCGTCAACTTTATCTCCGGCAGAAACAACCTTCTTGCCCTCTTCTTTGTCCTAACATCGGTTCTTGTCTTCGATCGGGGTTTGATGACGGGTTCATGGACCCGGTTTGCCGTCTCCGGTTTCCTCTGGTTCCTGGGCCTTCTCAGCAAGGAGCCCGCTGCCGTTGCGATCGTGCTCATGGCCGTTATCGCATGGACTTCACCTGAGCGCAAACAAGGCATGCCGAAGCGGAACGCGGCGGTTCTCCTTCCTCACCTTGTGTGCGCCGGGGTCTACCTGCTCCTCCGGATGGTCACCCTGGGCGGGGCCGTCGGGCCAGGCGGTCTCGTGGCGGGACTGCCCGGCCGGATCGCGGGCAACCTCTATGTGATTCCGCGTTACCTCGGGCTTGTCCTCTTCCCATTCAATCTGAACATCATGCACACGGTTCCGGTCCCGGACTTCGGCGCGATGCCATGGCTCCTGCCGGCCTGGGGCGCCATCGTTCTTACGCTCTGGCTCCTCCTGCGCACCCGGAGCGTCCCCGTACGCTTGGCCCTGCTCTGGTTCGCGCTCAACTTTATCCCCATCGCAAACATCGTACCGATCCCGAGCACGCCCATGGCCGAGCGTTACTTTTATCTGCCTGCGGTCGGGCTCTGGATCATCGCGGCCGACCGGGCGCATGCGTTGTACGCGAGATTCCCGCGTGGTCAGGCGCTCGCGGCCGGGGCCGCTGCCGTCATGATCCTTCTCGGCGGTCTTAGCGCCATCAGGAACCGCGACTGGAAGGACGACATAGCCCTCTTCAAGAGCGTGGTGAGGGCGGAGCCCGGCTCTCCGGCCGGGCACTTCAACCTGGGCGGAGCGCTTAAGGACGCGGGCGACCTGCAGGGAGCCGAGCGGGAGTGGCGGGAGGCGCTGCGGCTGGATGCGGCCCATTCCGGGGCCATGACCCAACTCGGCGCGCTGGCCGCGGTCCGGGGGGATTTCAACGGGGCTGAGCGCTGGTTCCGCTCCGCCATGGACGCGGACCCGGGTAACGCCATGGCCCGCTTCAACCTGGCAACGGTCCTTGAGAAGACCGGGAGGCCCGAGCAGGCGGCGCTTCAGTACGAGCTCTTCCTGAAGAACGTCCCTCTGGAATACCGCGAGTATATCCCCCGGGCCGAGGAGAGGATGGCCCGCCTCCGCAAGAGCCCGGAGCCGCGGGGGAGGGGCCCGAAAGAGCCTGATCCTGTCCCATGATCTCGATCCGTTCGGTCTGAGGGGCCCATTCCCGGCCTTGCCGGCTTCCGGCTTTCATACGAATTCCGGCGGACGTCCTATTACGGGAAGGCCGGCTATTTCGACTTTCCCTTGGGTCTTACCCTGCCCGATCAGCCGACTCCAAAATCCTTGCAGGACATGCAGAAACCCAATTGGTGAATTCCCCAAGTCGGGTTGGTGATATTTCCGGAATTTGCTCGAGTCCCTCAGCATTCGAATTCCACGAAAATCGTCTAACCATTTGTCTTTCCAATACAATTCAAATCCGGCACCCGTCTGGCACACTTCTTGCTGTATAGAGAATCGAGGAAAGACAAATCAGATGAAAAGGGTGACAGGCACAGACGATATGAATCATTTTCCAAACAAAAAAATGAAAAGAATATTTCACTTAACGGTTATTACCGCTGCATTCCTGTTTGCCGCTGCCTTTGTTCCTTCGCCCTCCCTCTCCTATGTTACGGCTCAGGAGGTCACGGCCTCTTACCTTTACAGCCTCTCGGATTTCACGGGCGCAGTCCCCTATAGCTGGGCAAAACTGGGACTGGATTACGAAAGAGGGGAGACCTATGTGGTCTATCAGGGTATCGTGAGAATCTTCAACGCGAGCGGTATGGAAGTATACCACTTCGGTGAGGACCTGGGACTCGGTGTGATCAGCGATCTCGCCGTTCTCGGTGACGGCAACATTCTCCTTCTCTTCAACCGTGTGGAAAGCTATGAACTCGTCCTCTGTGATTTCAGGGGGAGCCCCGTTTCAAAGATGAAAATCCAGGGCCTTCCCACGGCTTTTTCGGACATTCTGCCCAGCCGAATTTTTTCCCGGAATGGGCGGCTCTATTTTGCTGACCTCGGAACAAAAAAGAGGATTGTAGTCACCGATTCCAAGGGGATTTTTCAGGATGGATATGACCTCTCGGCTCTAATGGATTTCGGAGAAGAGAAGGCGGGGATGAAAAACGACATCGTCGGTTTCAGCGTGGACAGCAAGGGAAACATGCTCTTCACGGTCCCGACGCTGTTTCAGGCCTTCCGGCTTTCGCCGGACAAGGGCCTCGAATCCTTCGGAAGTCCGGGGAGTATTCCGGGGAAGTTCAATGTGATCGCAGGCATCGCGTCCGATGAGCAGGGCCGTATCTATGTGGCCGATTCGCTCCGCTCCGTGGTCGCGGTCTTTGATCAGGATTTCAAATTTCTGGCCGAGCTCAGCACTCGGGGCTTCAAGCCGGGCGAATTGATCGTACCCAAAGAAGTCGCCGTGGACACCAGGGGTAGGATTTATATCAGTCAAGCGGCGCGCAGAGGGGTCAGTGTTTTTCAGATTTCCGAGCAGTGAGCCGAATGACGTGTCAAGGCATCCTGCCTGATAAAAATGGAAGGAGGTGATAGAGAACCAAGTAAAAAAAAGTAGAGGATAAGAGGTTTTTGTTATTAACACGATCCTCCGAAAAGGGTAAACCTCACCGCAAGGGGGGGGCACAAAACCAACGGGTCCTGCAAAACGGACGGCCGGGTTGCCGGAGAAACAATTCTGGAGGATTACCAATGAAAGGTTTAAAAACAAGTTTTGTGTTTCTCGCCGCTCTGCTGATCACCTTCGGGCTCAGCGGAAACGCATTTGCCTTCCATTCAGGCGGTGTCGCCGAATGTATGGGCTGCCATAATATCCACGATGCCAAGAGCTCAAGCGCTCTTCTTGAAGGAACCGACATCAGTTCGACCTGTCTGAACTGCCATGAATCGACGCCCGGCAGCTACCATATCAGTACCCCGGAGGCCTCCATGTCGGCAGGCGTTCCGCCCACCCAGTTGACTCCCGGCGGTGACTTCGCCTGGCTGAAGAAGACCTATACCTGGATCCCCCGCGGGACCAGCGTTTCGACTGAAGATGGCGACGAACACGGTCACAATATCGTTGCTACGGACTACAACTACAATGCGGATGCGACCAACCTTACGGCTCCGGGCGGTGACATGACTGCAACCGCGCTTGCCTGCAACAGCTGCCATGACAACCACGGCAAGCTCCGAAGGCTCTCCGACGGGACCGTAGCGACCACAGGCGCCCCGATCGTCGGCTCAGGGTCCTACACGAACAGCACACTCCCGGCAGCGGGCGAGGCAGTCGGCATGTATCGTCTCCTTCGCGGACCTGGTTCCACGGCTGGTTCGGGCGGCAAGACCTTTAGCGCCGTATTCAACGCTTCTGTTGCGAGCACCTACAACAGGACAGAGGCAACCACCCCGACGGCCATAGCCTATGGCGCAGGCATAGCCGACTGGTGTGCCACCTGCCATCCGGACATGCACAGCGGCACCAGCTCAAAGATGACCCACCCGGTAAACCAGGGGTTGAGCGCAGCTACGGCGGCCAACTACAACTCCTATCTGGGCAGCGGTAAGACCGGGGCCTCCGGCTTCGATACGATCATTCCGTTCCAGACGGACAATGAGTCCAACCTGGCCAATCTCCAGGCAGCGGCCGTCAGCAACATCGCTGGCACTGGCGCACAGGCTCAGACGTCAAGCAGGGTTATGTGCCTTTCCTGTCACAGGGCGCATGCATCCGGTTTTGCGCACAGTACCAGGTGGCAGAACGAGAACGAGATGATCGCCGTTGACGGTCAATGGCCGGGAACGGATGCAACGGGCACGGTTGCCACCCAGGCCAAATACGCAATGGGCCGCACCGTAGCGGAAACGTCCGCGGCTTACAACAACAAGCCTGAGACCAACTATGCAACCTACCAACGGTCTCTCTGCAACAAGTGCCATGCCAAAGACTAAGCGTTTCAAGGCAACACTTGCGATCATTTAAGAACAACGGGAAAGGGGCCGGTATATACCGGCCCCTTTTCTGTTTTGGAGTCACCGCAGCTTGATGAACTCGTAAAAAGCCCTGAAATGGACCGCAAAGAAAAAAACTCCGGATGCAAGCCACGCAAGTCCTGAGGAATGAGGTGTACTTAGACGTACGCTCGGCGGATCACCGGCCTTTTTTTCTTGAACCCCTATGGATATTGTGTTAGAAATACGGACACTCCATCTCTCACTAATATTCGACAACGCGTTCCCGTTCTTCGCGGGTGTGCGCTAATGTGGTCATCGTGGTTTCTTCTGCCGGAAAAAAGAGATGTCAACGGGGGCTGGGTTGGGGCCTTGTGAGGACGGCAGCCGTTTTCCTGGCCTCTTTGTGGCTCTTTGCAGGATGCCAAGCCAAGTCCCTTCTGGTCCGTCCCGCTCTTGAGGACGAAGGTGAACTGGTTCTCTATCTGCAGCCGCTCTCTCAAGAGGCGGACAATCTCACCTTCTCCCTGGAGCAAGTTGCGGCCGTAAGGGAGGACGGCGCCGAATTTCCCATGGCCCTCTCTTTTTCTGAAGTCAATGGGCTGGAGATGAAGAGGCAGCGGCTTCTTGCTTTCTCGCAATTGCCTCCCGGCACCTACTCGGGGCTTTCCGTACGCCCCAGGAACGCCCTACTCAAAGGAGAAGAAGGGGAGACGGCACTCGGGGTACCGGAGGGGCCGGTGCGCATCGACTCGCCCTTCGAGATCCGCAAGAAGAAATCGCTGCTCCTTGAGCTGGTTTTCAATTATACCTCATCGATCCGGACAGGGTACACGTTCTCCCCGGCTTTTGCGCTCTTCGCTCCGGACCGACCGGTGACGGGCGTGGTGGGATATGTGGCCAATTACGGTTCCAACAATATCACGGTTTTTGACAAAAAAGAGCGGGAGGCCGTAGGGGTGATTGCCACGGGGCAGGGCCCCAGGGGGATCGCCCTGGACGCGAAATCCAGAAGGGCCTACGTGGCTCTTGCCGGTGAGGATTCCATTGACGTCATCGACTTGTTCGCCTCGGACAGCATCCAACGCATCCGGCTCAACACCGGAGATTCTCCTCAAGAGCCGGTCCTGACGCCGGACGGGCGCCTTCTGTTGACGGCCAACAGCGGTTCGGATACCGTCAGTTTCATCGATCCCGCTGCCATGATCGAACTCGAAAGGGTTTCCGTGGAGCGCTGCCCGCATTCCGTGGCCGTTGACCGTACGGGGAAGCGGGCCTATGTCTTCAATACCTATTCCAGTACCATCTCCGTCATTGATATTGCCAATAAATCGGTGGTCACGACTCTGGCCACGGAACCGGGCCCTCTGCGGGGGGCCTTCAATCGGAGTGGAACCCGTCTTTATGTCATTCATGAGGGATCTTCCTATCTGACGGTAATCGATCCGACGTCTCTTGCGGTTTTGGAGAGATTTTTTGTGGGCATGGGGATGAGTGCTCTGCTGGTGGACACCCGGACCGATTTCCTCTATGCGGCCAAAAAACATGAAGCGATGATCGGGAATTATGATCCTCTTTCGTTTTTCCCGGTGGATTCAATCCAGGCGGAGACGGGTGTCACCTATATGACCATTGACGATGAGGAAAATAATCTCTATCTTGTCCTTCCGGAAAAGAGGGCACTGATGGTTGTAAATCTCATCAGCAAAAAGATCATCACAAAGATTGATGTCGGGGAAGGGCCCTGCTGGGTCAGCCTCATGGGCGAGAGGTGAAGGATTGAGTGCAAGAACCCCCCATCTCAATTTCCGCCCCCGCTTTTCCAGATGGTTATTTCTATTTCTCCTTTGCTCCATTTCCTTCTTCCCTCAGAACGCCGTGGCGGACAGCATCCGGGGGTTTGCGGAATTGGGCTACGTCAATTTGGAATCCCAGGCAAAGGATAGCCTCGGACTGAAGACAGAAACAGCGACGGACAGCTTTTTACAGCAGTACCGTCTGGCCATGAGCAAGAACCTCTATCCCAATCTTCTGTTGAATGCCGGAGGGGTTTTCGATACGACGAAAACCACGACCGATACAGGCGACCTGGAAACCCGGACGACCTCGACACGATCAAGGCCCTTTGCGGACCTCACGTTGAGGACCCCTCTTTACTATGGAGGAGTCCTTTACAACAAAAGAGAGGATAAGGTCGAGACTTCCGTTTCACCCACCGCGATCGATATCAATGAAAATTACGGCGCCATTCTGGGATGGAAGCCCGAGGGCTTGCCCTCCCTGGACATGAGATACGACAAGATCGACACCTACGATGAGGAGCGTCTTTTCCAGGATATCACCAGGGAACGGACCTTTGGGACTCTGGCCTATGCGAACAAGAATTGGGATTTCCAGTATCAGCCGTCCTTCGCGGATACCCGGAACAAGATTGCAGATCTGGAGACCAAGGAGACCACGCACAGCGGAAGGGTGACCTATGCGGACTCGTTCTGGGACGACCGCACGACCCTGTACACGAGTTACCATATTGTCCGCGGCCAGACCGAGACCATCACACACGGGCAAGGCGAGGTGAATTTTCCGCTCTTCCCCTTCTCGGGCCTGTCCGCACTGGACGACACCCCTCTGGATGGAGCGCTGGTTTCGAATTCAGCCCTTGTCGACGGCAGTCTGACGGTATCGAGCGGGGTGAATATCGGACTTCCTCCATTGGGCGGCGAAACCCGTCCGCGCAACATGGGGCTGGACTTCTTTGACGACACGGAGGTGAACCTGCTCTATGTCTGGATCGACCGGGACCTGCCGGCCACGGTTGGCAGCTCCGTTGCCGACTCCTTTTCCTGGGATATATACACAAGCCAGGATAACCTGAACTGGGATTTCCAAACCACGATTGTGGCGGCTTCTTTCGGCCCATTTGAGAACCGCTTTGAGATCAGAATTCCGAATGTCAAGACGAGATATATCAAGGTGGTGGTCAGCCCCCTTTCGCTCATCGTGCCAGGGGCAGATGCTTATCCCGACATCTTTATAACCGAAATACAGGCATTTCTCGCCAAACCCTCTTCGGATGTGAAAGGGAATCTCACACGGACCTCGCAGCTTTTCAGTACAGATGTTCGGTCACGGCTTCTCGACGTCCCGTCGCTCTACTACGAGTTCTCTTACGGTCTCTCCAAAGTCGACCCTTCTTCTCTGCGCAGGTCCAGCCTCTCCAACGGTTTCTACGTGACGCACCGGTTCAGCCCGATCTTTTCGGGGGCCGGGAGGGTGGCCCGTGAGGATATCGATGAACCTGCATCGAGTGGGGCCGCCTACGTCTATAGCGCATCCCTGCGCGCCGAACCCCTGAGAACGCTCAATCACACGCTTCTGTTCAGCGGGCGGAAAGAGGACCTCGGTGCGGAGTCCCTGGACCGGAATGCCCTTTTCCTTCAGAACCGGGCCCAGTTGTACCGGGGGCTGGATGCTTTTCTCCACGGAGGCATCAGCAAGAGCTCGGCGGCCTCAGGGGAGAAGCAGGACGTCACCTCCTGGGATCTCGGCTTGAGTGCGACTCCGCACACGACTCTGACGCTTACATTCACGCTCGACAACTCGAAGACGGATCTAACCGGCGGCGGCAGACCGGACGAGACTCAGGTGGACAGGAGGCGGGATCTGGGCCTTGCCTACAGGCCTTTTCCGGCGCTCTATCTCTTCGGCTCGATCAGCCGGGTTACTCAGCCGGGCAGGAACACAACCCTGAAGAATTATGCCTTTAACTGGTCGCCTTTCCCCTATGGTACGCTCCAGTTCAACCTGTCGTACAATGAGGAACTCACGTCCGATAACAACGGCAAGTCCACAACGGTGCTCCCGAGTCTGCGGTGGAATGTCACGAGAACAATGTTCCTGCAACTCTCCTACCAGTCGATCAATACGGAATCGGGGCTGGGTACCCTGGATCAGAAGATTCTGGGTGTGACGGGGAGGGTGATCTTTTAGTATAGGTTAGGGTTGACAGATCGGGGGGGATGTATGATAAACTTGGAAAACTTTGAATTATAAAGTTACCCTGAAAGGAGTAACCACCTGTGAAACTCAGATTGTCCTTGCTGACTGCGGTTTTTCTCTCTCTCATGGCTTGTGCCGCGCCCACCCGGTACCATGATGCGAATATGGATTTTGGGGGCATCCAGACCGTTGCGGTGATTCCTTTCCAGAACCTCACTTCGCAGAAAGACGCAGGGGAGCGGGTGAGGGATGTTTTCATGAATATGCTCCTGGCGAGCGGAGGGGTCTATGTGCTCCCCCCGGGTGAGGTGGCCCGGGGTATTTCAAGGGCCCAACTTGCCGAACCCTCGGCACCATCCGTTGAAGAGGCTCAGAAACTCGGAAACGTACTGACTGTGGACGCAGTGATTACCGGGGTTCTGAGGGAGTACGGAGAAGTCCGGTCCGGCACGGCTGCCTCAAACGTCATTTCCCTGAGTCTGAAAATGATCGAGACAAAGACGGGAAAGGTCGTTTGGGCGGCATCCTCCACCAAGGGTGGGATCAGTACAACGGACCGGCTTTTCGGGGGCGGAGGCCAGCCCATGAATGACATTACGGAAGAGGCGGTGAGTGAGCTTATCCATCAGCTTTTCAGGTAAGACGGCCGCTTTAGCAGCAGCTCTTGTGTTTGTTTTCGGCTGTGCAACGCCAGGGAAATTGGAAGTGACTTCGCAGGGGACGTCTTCTTCTCTTGCAACTCCATCACTCACAGCGGACCGGGCATTATCAAATGAGCGCCTTTCGTTTATTTCCATATTCCCCCTGGAAAATCTGAGCGGATCCGCGGCCCCGCTCAAGGAGATCCGGGAGAGCCTGATTCAAGATCTGAAGAACAAAGGTTTCCGCGTCCTCGATGAGAAACTGCTTGAGGAATTTATGGCGAGGCAACGCGTGCGTTATGTGGGCGGGATCGACGGGGCCAATGCCCAGGCGTTGGGCGAAGAGACCGGAGTCGGCGCGGTGCTGATTACCTCTTTGGAACTCTACGATGAGAAATATCCTCCCAAGATAGCCCTGACCGCGCGCCTCGTCTCCGCGGACGATTCTCCCGTGATCCTCTGGATGGACAGTATCGGACTTTCAGGAGACGACTCCCCGGGGCTTCTTGAACTGGGCCTGATCGAGGATCCCAAGGAACTACTGGCCAAGGCACCGGAATCGCTTTTCGGTTCTCTGAAGCCGACGCTTTCCCAAATACAAGACGAGGGGGTTGCGGCCAGGCAGAGGAGAAAATTCCGGCCCAAATACTTCTTTCATTCCCCGGTCATGGACCCGGAAGAAAAGTATGTCGTCGCGGTTCTGCCTTTTTTCAACTGGAGCGATAGAAAATATGCAAACGAGATCATGGCGCTGCACTTCGTCCGGGAGCTTTCGAAGCTTCGGAATTTCAGGGTCCTTGAGTTGGGAGTCATCCGTCAGGAACTGCTGAAGTTCCGGATCATCATGGATGACGGGATATCCCTGGACCAGGCCAACGTGATCTTGGCCAGCCTGGATGCAAATCTCGCGTTCACCGGAAAGGTTATCGATTATCAGGACGCGCAGGGACCCGAGGGTACACCTGTTGTGGACTTTTCCCTGTTTGTAATCGGGAAGAAGGGCCTGGAGGTGATGTGGGCTTCCAAGAGTTACAATAAGGGCTCCGATGGTGTTTTCTTTTACGACTGGGGGAGAGTGCGCACGGCGAATGCGATGGCCTCTGAGATGGTTCGGACCGTGAGTGCAATGATGGGAAGTGAATTCCGGAAAGGGAAAAAATGAAAAAGATTGTCAGAACAACGGTCGTCGTTCTTTGGGTGGTTCTCCTCTTCGGGAGGGGTGCGTCTGCGTCGGATCAGAAGCCGCGGCCGACAGCGGGGGATGAGACCGTGGCCACGGTCAACGGGGAACCGATTACCATGGAAGACATGAATAAAGTATTTGCGGCCATGCACACAGGGATGGGTGAATACAAGAAGGCGGGGGGGATCGACTATCCGGAGGCATTGAAACGCCTGATCAACACAAAGCTCATTCTTCTGGAGGCGAGGAATATCGGATTGGATGAACTCCCGGAAATCAAGGAGGCAGTGGATCGGTATTCCAAGCAAGCTCTCAGGATATTGTTAAGTAAAGAGGCGACCAAGGATCTCACGCCGGACCCGGAAGAAGTGGATCGTCTCTACAAAGAAGAAGTAAAGGAATATAAGATCAGAACGATCAAATTCAGCAAGGAAAAGGAAGCAAAAAAGGTCGAAAAGGAGATCCTGGCCGGCAAGGATTTTGATCTGATGATCAGGAAAGAGATTTCAGGGGGCAAGGCCGAGATGAACTTGGCAGAGGAATATGTAAAAAACAAAATGCTCCTTCCCAAAATTGCAGAAGCGCTTTCCAAAATGAAAGAGGGTTCGGTGAGCCCGGTGATCCCGGTGCAATCCTCTTTCGTGATCTTGAAGCTCGATGCAGTCCGTTTCCCCGAAAACCCGGCGGCCAGGGAAGAGGCCTCCAGGAAGGTTCTGGAGGACAAAAAGGGGAAAGCCTCCGTTGACTATGAAGAGTCTCTACAGAAGAAATATGCCAAGATAGATCAAAAACTTCTGGATAGTCTGGATTTTGAATCCAAGGATCCGGGGTTCGAGGCGCTTTTAAAAGACCAACGGGTTGTCGCTGAGATTCAGGGAGAGGAGCCCGTGACCGTAGGGGTGTTGGCCGAAGCTTTGGAGAAAACGTTCTTCCACGGGATAGAGAAGGCTGTGCAGGAAAAGAAAGTGAACAGGAAAAAAGAAGAGATTTTCTATGATATCCTGAGCAAGAGAGTGCTCATTAAGGAAGCTCTGGTCAGAGGCATCGACAAGACCCGGGTTTACAAAGATACCGTATCTGAATACAAGAATTCAATAGTCTTCGGGACGTTTGTCGAGAAGGTCATTGTCCCGAACATCCGGCTTGACGTCAAGGAGATTGTCGCTTATTATGAGAACCACATTTCAGACTATTCATCCCCCGAGAATGTTCGAATTCGAAGCCTTGCCTTTGTGGACAAAGACAAGGCCGAGGCTGCGGTCGAAAAGCTGAAAAAGGGGTCGGATTACAAGTGGGTCAAGGCCAATGCCGAGGGGCAGGTCGACCCAAAGACCCAAGGGTTCCTCGATCTGGACGGAGATCTCGTCATCTCCGGGGAGCTGGCCCAAGGATTGCCCGAGGTGCTGCGAGGAGCTCGTCCGGGCGATACCCGGATCTACCAGAGTCCGGAGAAACATTATTATGTGATCCTTTTCGACGAGGTCATCCCGCCCAAGCCGGTACCTCTGGAAGAGGTCGCGGTCCAGATCAAGAAAGAAGTGGTCGATGAGAAGATTTTAAAGGCCCTGGAAGAATACGCGGACGATCTGAGGAAGCATTATCCCGTGAAGGTCTATAAGAAAAACCTCTAAGAGTATATTCTGGAAACGTTTCTATGGGAGTTCCTATGTCGATGTTAAAGACAAAATCAAGAGTTATTTTTTGTGCTTTCGTCATCCTCGTGTCCGGTGCCCTCTTATTCGGGTGCCGGCCTTCCGTGGGAAAAATGAGCTTCGCTCAGAAGGATTGTCTCGACTGCCACAAGAAGTTTGCGGATCAATACTTCTCTATGAAGAATGTACACTCTGTAGTCAAGGAGAAAAAATGCGAAGGATGCCATCTGAGGCACGGGATCGTTCCCAAGCTTCTTCTGAAAAAAGAAGGCAATCAAATCTGCTTTGAGTGCCACGCCCCGGAGACTATCGGGATGAACAAGGCCAATGTCCATTCCGTGTTGAAGAGGGGGAGATGCTCGCAGTGCCATAACCCCCACGCTTCGCAGGCAAGCAAGCTGCTCAACGAGGAGGGAAGCGAATTCTGCTACAAGTGTCACCCCAGGGAGAAGTTCGAAAAGAAGGTCGTCCATGAGGTCCTGCGCAAGGAGGGTTGCCGGGCCTGCCACGTGGCCCATAGCTCAGACCAGAAGAACCTGCTGGTCGATGAGGAGACGGCCCTTTGCCGCAAGTGTCATGATGCCGGGAGCGGATCGTTCAAGAAGGCCCATGGCGGCTATCCCGTGGAATCAAAGTCCTGCACCGGGTGCCACAATCCCCACTCATCAGAACAGCCCAAGCTGCTGAAATCAAGCGTGCATAACCCTGTGGCCGAAGGGATGTGTGACACCTGTCATAATCCCCCCGCATCCAAAGAGCCTTTTAAAACCACAAAGGAAGAAGCGGAACTCTGCTATACGTGCCATGATATGACAGGCCTGAAAGAAGGAGGCAGCATTGAGCACGCGCCCTTCGAGAGCGGAATGTGCCTTTCCTGCCACAATCCTCATTCCTCGGAGAGCCCAACCTTGCTGGCCCGGCCGGGGAACAAGGTCTGTTTTGAATGTCATTCCGATAAAGAGGAAAAGGTGGCATTTAACCACGCTCCCGTCATCGGGGATCGAGGCTGTCTCTCCTGCCACCGTCCTCACGCTGCGAAAAATAAAAAACTTCTTGTAGCAAGGGATGGCGAACTCTGCTTCCAGTGCCATGCCAAGACAAAAACGGCCATGGAAGGCCAGAAAATGCACGTGCCTTTTGTGGAAGATATGTGTACTTCCTGTCATAGTCCTCATGGATCCAATTTTCAATTTATATTTAAAGACCGGATGGACGAGGTCTGCTATGCTTGCCATCCTGACGCAAGGATCCAGTTCGTCAAGGCCCATACTCATGCGCCGGTCAGCAACGGCATGTGCAATGCCTGTCACAATCCTCATGGTTCCAAGGAGGCCAAACTCCTGAAGGCCACCGACTCGAAGCTGTGTGCGACCTGCCACGCGGATTTCATGAAGCCCCTGGAGGGCGGGACGAACCATCCTCCCTTTGGAGAGGGGATGTGCCTCACCTGCCACAATCCTCATGGAAGCGATCGGGAAGGGATGGTTGTAGACGCCCAGGGAACTCTATGCTTTTCCTGTCATTCCAATGTCGAGGGAGAGTTCAAAGGGGGCAAGAGCAAGCACTCTCCGGTCGTGAACAATGAATGTTCCAAGTGCCACAACCCTCATAAGTCAAAATTGGGCAAGCTTCTTCTGGCAGAAAGCCCGGATCTTTGTCTGACCTGTCATAAGAGCCTGAAGGAACGAATGGGTAAGGAGAATGCCCATCCTCCGGCGCAGGACAACTGTCTGACTTGCCACAAACCGCATTCTTCAGCAGAACAGACACTCCTTGTGGAGCCGCTCGAAAATCTGTGCGGAGGGTGCCACGACCTCAAGGACGAGGCCTTTTCCTCAGCACACCTTCATATTGATCCGTCTGTGATCAATTGCGTTAGCTGCCATGACCCGCATGCGTCCAAGGATCCCAAATTCTTCAAGGAGAACGTCCATCCGCCCTTTGCAGCAAGAGAGTGTCAGGAATGTCATGTCGTGACGAAAAAATGAAAGGATAAAACATGCGTTGTCGAACCCGGTTGTTTCCCGCTATTCTGATTGTCTCCGTGCTCCTGGCGTTTTCGTCGGCAGAGAGCGCAGACAAGTTCAAACTCAAACCCGACGCCCGGGGGAAAAACTGTTTGAACTGCCACGTGATGTTCAAGGACAAGCTGAACAATCCTTATATCCATACCCCGGTGAAGACCGGCGACTGCACGGGCTGTCACAATCCCCACACGGCGGCTCATGAGAAATTCCTCTCGGCCGGTATCAAGGATATTTGTCTCAAGTGTCATACGAAACTCCTTCCCGAGAAAGCCGTCAGCACGCACAAGCCGGTGGCCGAAGGGGAGTGTATGAAGTGCCACGATCCCCATTCCGAGAAGAATAAATTCAATCTGAAGAAGCCGGGGAACGCTCTTTGTTTTGAATGCCACAAAGAGATGGGCGATCTCGTATCGAAAGTCAAATTCAAGCACTCGCCCGTGGAGAAAGGCTGCACCAATTGCCACAGCCCCCATGCTTCCACCGCATCGGTGAAACAGCTCAAAGACCAGGTGCCGGGCCTCTGTCTGAAATGCCACGATGCGAAGAAGGCCGTCTTTCAGAATATGCACATGGGGTATCCCGTGGCAGGGTCACAATGTACAAGCTGCCACAACCCGCACGGTTCCGACCAGAGGGGACTGCTCTACAACCGGGTGCACAGCCCATTTGCCAAGAAGATGTGCAAGGAGTGTCATTCACAGCCGTCTTCACCGGAACCCTTGAAACTGCAGAAGACCGGGTTCGAGTTGTGCCAGAAATGCCATAGCCCGAAGATCAACGAATTCTTTTCCAAGAACCGGGTCCACTGGGCTCTGCTCGACAAGAAGGGATGCCTGAACTGTCACAACCCGCATGCCTCGAACCAGGAGGGTCTCTTGAAGAAGCCGATGATGATTATCTGCGGCCAGTGCCACACCGATACCGTGGAAAAGATCAAAAAGGCGGAGTCCAAACATCCTCCGGTCCAGGAGGGGAACTGCACGGCCTGTCATTCGCCGCATTCCTCGGATCAACTCTCGCTCCTTGGAGAGGCTTCGGTGATTGACGTCTGCGGGCAGTGTCATGACTGGAAGCAGCACTCCATGCATCCGATCGGTCCGAAATTCACCGACAAGAGGAACCGAAACCTTACTGTGACCTGTTTGAGCTGTCACCGGCCTCATGGGACTGAGTACAAGAGAATGATGTTTTTCCCGAACAGTACGGATACCTGTACGGATTGCCATGAACAACTCAAGAGGTGAGACTATGTCGAAGATTCTGATAAGAGGTTTTCTTTTGATCGCGGTTTTCTTTTTCCCGCTGCAATCATTCGCTGAGGAGGTGATCCGATTCCAGCAGCTGCTGACCATCTATGCCGACGACGCGGAGAAAAGCTTGCTGCGGCCCGAAGGCCTGGATTGTACGTCCGCCTCCCTGATCGTGGCGGACACGGGGAACAACCGCCTCCTAAAGTTCGCCCTTGCCGATGGCACCCCAAAAGGGGCTTCCGAGATCAAGGTACCTGAACTCACGCAACCGATCCGAGTGCAGGTCAATTCCAAAGGCGAGATCCTGGTTCTCGACGGCAAGAAGCGCCGTATTGTCCGTCTGAACCCTGCAGGACAATTCATAGGGTATCTGGATCCGAAAGGGCTTCCTTCCGGACCGGACATAGTTCTCCGGAGCTTTAAGCTCGATCGCCAGGACAATATCTATATTCTGGATGTTTTCTCCGGACGCGTTCTTATACTCAACCCGGAGGGAGAGTACCAGAAAGAGATCTCCTTCCCGGAAGAGTACGGGTTCTTTTCGGACTTGGCCGTTGCGCCCGGGGGCGGTATCTTTCTTATTGACAGTGTCGAGTCCAGAGTCTTCTCGGCTCCGGAAGGATCCAAAAGCTTTTCTCCTATCACGGGAAGGGTGAAGGATATCATGAGTTTCCCCACGGGGATCACGGTAGACGGCAAAGGGTTGATCTATGTCGTGGATCAGAACGGCGGGAGTATCGTCATCTTCCGGCAGGACGGTTCGTTCCAGGGTCGGAGGCTGGCCATGGGCTGGCGTGAGGGGCTTCTCTACTATCCTACCCAAATGTGTGTCAATAACGATGGGGATGCTTTTATCGCGGATCGCAACAACAACCGGATACCGGTATTCCGTTAATCAGTCGCTCACGTGACATTTATTGCAGAGCTGCCGTTGGTAGGGGCCGAATTGGGCCGTTATGTTCCGTCCGTAATAGCTATTGACGACATCGGTCGCGCTGGCTCCCGAATCGCCCACCTCCGGTGTTGACTCCGACATGAATGTGGTTCTGAAATCCCATCTCCCCATGCCCTGAAATGCGGAGGCGTGGGCCCTGTGACAGGTCAGGCACATGACATTCGGGTTTCCCGCCGCATCCGGTCCTGATGTGCTCGACGGATCCAGAGAAAACTCATCGGTTGTTCCCTGCTCGAAGGGTACGAGCGCCAGGTAGGCGCTGGTCTGAGACCCGGAGAGATCCCCCGATTTAATGTACGAATTGTAGCTGGAGATCATCCCCTTGCTCAATCGGGCATTCCTGCCAGACGGATGTGATGTCCCCCCCATCGCTGCTCCCCTGTTGAGCATATCGCTGTGGCAATTGGTGCACCACTCCGACATTCCCGAACCATAGGCCGGATGGTTGGAGTCCGTTTCCCTCCAGTTTCCAGTCGGTGCTGCGGCCACAGGAGCGTCTGAGGCGAAGACGGTTCCTGCGGATTGACTCCCACCCGCATATCCTGCACCGGCAAGAAGCCTGTAGCTGCTGTTGCGTTTTGCATGAGGGTCGTGGCAACTGTTACAGCCCAGGGCGCTGGAGCTGTAGGCTCCTCCGGGTGCTACGCTCAGCCTCCCGTCCGGACTCAATCCGTAATCCAAAGCCGTGATATTATGGCCATGGCTGTCCCCCGGACTCTGAGAATAATGACTGCCCTGGTTGCGTATGAAGGTTTTCTGCAGCCAGTAAAAGTCGCCGCCCGGTGTGTAGGATGACCCCGTGCGGCTGAGAATGTTGTAATAGACTCCATTCTCGGCGTGGCAGTAAAGACAGGTGGAACTCGGGTCCGAACCTTTCAGCATGAGCGGTCTGGTTCCCACTCCCCTGGCTTTGGAGTCATGGCATCCCTGGCAGTAGTTGTCGCCGCCTTCGTGGAAGGCGTAGACGCTGCCGGGAAGAAAGAGTACGGCCAGCAATAGGGTCGCAGCGAAAAGAGCGGATACGATTTTTTTCATTTTAAACTCCAGCCATTCCAGGCGGTTGCCGTAGAACCAAAAAAAAAGCCGAACCCAAAAAAACAAGAAGGTTCGGCTTTATCATCGTGTAAATACTTGAAGACAATAGGATAAAGAACCTAACTTCGGCAGCCCCTCCACCTGGTCTCCCAGGCAGGTGGCTTTGCGCCTCACCCTCACAGGTGATTTGCCTTTTTCGGTTAGTTTATGATCTCTAAGTCGTTGTTTTTTCTATTTTTCTCTGGCAGCACCCCTTTCTGAAAGTCTAAACAGTCATGAAACCCGATAGCTATCTTATCGTCTTATTCATGTAAGAACATTAGATAATCATACGATGTTCTCAATAACTCTATCTTATTGCCGAATACGCTGACCGTCAATAAAAAAATCCGGATTTAATGACAAAAACAGGATCAGAAAAGCGCTCTTGCAGTGCTTGCGGGATCATGGCATAATGCGGAATCGTAAACCCCGTTACACTCCGTCCTGTCAGCCCGCTAAGCATCTCGAGGACGGGGCAGAAATATGTAGGGGAGATCCTTTAGAAGCTGTTATCTTCGAGTCGTCTCGTCGCTTTATCAAGAAGCAGTGACCGGGAAGGCTGAGAGCATCTGTTTCTTTGCTCTGCAGGAGCTAAATCATCCAAGGAGGGATTCTATGCGTTCACTGACGATCATGGTGGGTTTGACCGCCCTTATCTTATTCATAGCGCCTTTGTCCGGCGAATCTGATCAGGCGGAATACAATACAGCCTCGAAATCTATCAAATCCTCACACTACTGGCCGTCATCGGCATGCCAGAACTGCCACCTCCATATTTACGAACAGCAATCGCAGTCCATGCACGCGAAGTCCTTCACCAACCCGGTTTTCCAGGCCCAATACTTCAAGGAGCTGCTCCCTCTGGCCAAGACCGATTCCGTTCTCTCAAAAGAGGCGGAGAACTGCATCTCCTGCCATGCGCCGGCCTTCTACATGACAAACAAGAGGCCGGCCTCTTCACAGGATCAGATCGATCCGGACATGTCCGGGGTTACCTGTGATTTTTGCCATACCATCTCGGGATTCATCGGGGATAATCCTGGAGAAGGAAACTACATCTCAGCGCCCAGTGAAAGGAAATTGGGGCCTTTCAAGTTTACATCCGACTGGCACCATGTATACTCCGAACTGCAGACAAAAAGTGAGTTTTGCGGCATCTGCCATAACGCTGTCAATCACCACGGACTGGAAATTAAATCCACATTCACCGAATGGAAAAACAGCTCCTACGCCAAAGAGGGGATTCAGTGCCAGGATTGCCATATGAATGTTAAAGGGTTTCTTACGGCGGGGAAGGCGGTCTTTGAATCAGGAAAGGCAGCGGACGTCTCATTGGCTCATCCCAAGGAGCGGGCGAAGATCTACACGCACCGCTTTCCCGGGGCGCGCACCAGTACCCAGGTTATCGGGGCCTTGAAGGTGGAGATCAGCATCATCGACCTTGCCGTATCTGCCGGGAGTGACATGACGATTCAGGTGTCGGTGGACAATGTGCGGACCGGCCATAAGATGCCGTCGGGCAGTGCAGACCTCCGCTTATTGTATCTGGATCTGAACGCCGATGTGGGAGGTCATACTATCCACATTCCTGCGGATTCCCGCCCCGATTCAGGTGGATACGATGTCACCGGCGGCGGGCCATCCGATGAAGATATTTTGGGAAGTGATATCCTCAAGGGGGAACGCATTTATCGTTCCATTTTTGTGGATAAAAGCGGGAAGCAGACTTTTTCATCCTACAACGCGGTCAAGATCATATTTGACAACCGGCTGAATGCTGCGGAGATTCGAAAAGAAACCTATCACTTCAAGGTCCCGGAGGATGCCAAAGGGAGCCTGTCCCTGGCGGCCAACCTCTACTATCTCCCTTACCCGAGTTTATTTGCAAAGCAACAGGGTTTACCGGAACCGAAAAAGGTTGAAATCGCGACTGCCAGTCGATCTGTTGATCTTCGCTGAAGACGCAGATTCATGAGGGTGACCCCCAAGGCTGCAAGCCCGAAGAGGTAGTCACTGGGGGCTGCCCTACAGCCCTCGCCACCGTATTTACGAATAGGGCCCCTAAGGAACCGTATTCTTGTCGAGGATAGTGGATTGGCAAGACTCAGTTATACGGGTCGATTTACGGCGTGGTTTCCGGCTGCCTGTTTTGCTGCACCTTGGACATGATCCGTTCCTTTATCTTCTGCATCGTGGGTTGTGCGTACGGGAACATCTCTCCTTTTGTTTCTGCAAGCCGGGCCTCCTGATGATAAGCTTCCTGAATGCCGGCCATGACATCCATGACAAAGTGACGGATCCATTCATCTTTGTCGAGGCCCGTAACATATAGCTGGTCGTACATGATTCTGGCATCATTGTCCACAAACATGACGGCCGCACGTTCACTGCTGATGCGCGCCAATACAGCGGAAATCCTGATGACCATCGGGTCTCCACGTTCATTCAGAAGCGTGAATGCTGTCTGCTGCAGCAGTCTCGGAAGGGTGGCAAGCTCCTCGAGATACTCATTCTTGAGAAATTTTCCCGGGGCATACCAGGGATAGTTCTTCTCCAGGCGAGCCAGTAAAGATTCAAACTCCGGGGTTTTCGCCAGGCCGCTCAGGAACATCGAATGTGCCGGGTCGTAAAGAGAAGCGGCTTTCTGGTTGGCCGCCCAGGTGTTTTCCTGCCGCGCCCGTTCTTCCGGGTTTTTTTCAGGTTGCAAATAGGGAAGGATGCTCTCGCGGTATTTGTAAAGGGCTTCAATATTCTTTCCCGTCTCGGCCCCTTTGCCGATAGCGAGCGGGGAGGAGAACTCGAGGTAGAGATTATCATCTGTATTCAGGATCCCATTTTGGCCGAAGGCCTTGAGCCCCCCGGTCCCCATGACGAAATAACTCAGGAAATCCGCTGCAGAGCCCATCTGGACGTGGTGCAGATCTTGCTGGATGGCCGGTTCCGCCAGGCGCTTTTCAAGTTCGGCCTCATTGATCACGATGGGGGAATTGCTGCCGATGAGTTCGGTGTCGTAATGGGTCATCCAGAGCAGGGTATACCGGAAATTGCCGGTGAAGGTCCGAACCACGGACCGCAGGTCTTCGATGGCCAGTTCATAGAGGGGCAGCCATTGGCACATGATGCCTCCAGGGCGAAGGCGTTCTGCAGCCATTCTGAAGTATTCGTCGGTATAAAGGTAACTGGCCCCCTGGGCCCACGGGTGAATCGGGTCCGCCGTGATGACATCAAACCGTTCCCGGGTGGTCAGCAGGAAATTCCGGCCGTCGTTGAAATAGACTTGCAGTTTCGGGTTGTCCACGACCCGGTGGTTGTACTGTTGGAAGGTCCTGGCGGCGGGAATCACACTGGGTGCGATTTCCGCAAGGATGAGTTTCTTAACGCCTGGGTGGACGGATGTCGCGCCAAGGGTCATGCCGGTTCCGAGCCCGACGACCAGAACGTTCTCGGGGTTTTTGTGGAGGAGCATCGGCAGGTGGCCGAGCGTGTACTGGCATTGCTGCCCCTCCAGCAGCGAGGTGGCGACGACTTTCCCGTTGACCAGCACCGCCTGCGAACCGCCCTTGGGCCTGATCACGCTGATGGTCGCCTCCAATCCTTCGGCGTAGTAGAGCACATCGGTGTTCTCAACGGCCTCCTTCGTCTTCTCCGGAGTGCTGTAAAGGTCCGGATGGTTGTTCCGGTAAATCGCGAAATACTTCATGTCCCAGAGTTTCAGTGCCTCCGGATTATAGGCAAGAAAAAGGATCATGGAGACCGTCACGCCGACAACCCCCCAATTCAAGGCCCTGCGGTGAAGCAGGCTCGCGAAGACGAGCACTCCGAATCCGATATTAATTGTTACCAGCATCTGAAGAGACCGCTCGATCCCGAATAGATGGATCATCAGAAAACCGCTTAATGCCGCCCCCAGGATTGCCCCCACGGTGTTAAAGGCCAGCACCTGTCCCACAGCGCGGCCGATCCGTCTTGTGTAATCGGCGTGGACTTTGCCGGCAAGGGGAAAAGCCACTCCCATCAAAAATGCGGGTATCAGCATGTAGGAAAAGGCGAGAAAGATATTCTTCCAAATCCGGATATTCTCGACAAAGATCCCCCTGGACTCGAAATAGGCCAGCAGTTTGTGTGCATGGGAAGGAAGGTGGCGGAGATGGATGGTGACGGCGATGGCTGCTATTCCGATCAGAATCTGTACCATACCAAAACCGATGGCTGATCCGCGCCCCTCCTGCTGCCTTGCCCCGGCGAAACTGGGCATCAGCCCGTAGGCCTTGCTCCCCAGGGCGATGCCGGTGAGAAAGGCGACCAGCATGGTGGTGAACCCGTAGACACTGGTTCCGATCACGATGGAAAGAACCCTCGTCCAGAGGACCTCGTACCCCAAAGCGCAGAAACCGCTGACCCCGATCCCCCAGAGGACGAGTTTGTGAGGGAGCTGTTCCGTTTTGCCTGTGCCCGATGCCGCTTCAGCGGGAACCGTCGGGGGGGATTCTTTCTCCGTGGGGACTTCCGGAGCCGGAGGAATATTTTCAGGATAGCTGTTCTGGAGCCAGAGGCACGAAAGGCCGATCAGGGTATTTGCTGCCACGGCAATCCCAAGGGTTATACTGACGGAATAAAGACGCAGGAAAAAAAAGCCGGACAGGGAGGCCCCCAATACCGCACCCAGGGTGTTGAGCCCGTAGAGGAACGCAAGGGATTGCTTGAGCCGGCCCGGGTGTCCTGAGACAAATCTGGAGAGGACGGGAAGGGTGCCGCCCATCAGGGTGGTGGGAATAATCAGGGCCAGCACGGAGAAGATGATCCGGACAAGGGAGAGATAAAGAGGAGAGCTGTCTTTTCCTTGGGCGAAAAGGATGTAGATCGATGGATAGATTTTCATGAGCCCGACAAACAGGAGGGCAAATAGCGCGACTCCGATTTCCAGAAGGCCATAGAGCCGAAGCGGTTTCTTGACGCGGTCCGCATGCCTTCCGATCCAGTATCCCCCCAGGGCAAGACCGGCCATGAAGGTGGTGAGCACAGCGGTGACCGCCAGATGCGAGCCTCCGAAGATGAGGCTCAGCGAGCGGACCCAGACCACTTGGTAGATGAGCGCCGCGGCTCCGGAGAAAAAGAACATGAGATAGATAAGGGCCGAGATGAAAAATGGCATTTGATATTTTCCCTTCCAGGCGTCCCGGTAGCGTAAAGATCATTCAGATCC
>Ga0210056_1000990_pt1 | contig 24620 bp, 24 predicted proteins | sample CryGeyCG2014_080_2_FD_183965 | JGI IMG/M metagenome (GOLD analysis project Ga0210056, IMG submission 183965) | Groundwater microbial communities from aquifer - Crystal Geyser CG07_land_8/20/14_0.80 (SPAdes) (version 2) | ecosystem: Environmental > Aquatic > Deep subsurface > Groundwater | place... | reverse complement strand
ATCGATGTGGGAATCCGCCTTGAATTAAACAGAAAGTATTATGACGCCGTTACCGATATCGTATATGATCCAAAATTCATTTTCCGCACAGCGCGCCACGGGGATCGGGTCCGAACCTTCTGCACCAACCCGGGCGGACGGGTACGGGTAGAAAACTATGACAACTTCAAGCTGGTGAACGGTGACGCACTCTCCGGCCGGAAAACGGCAAACACGAATTTTGCGTTAATCAATACGATCTTTTTAACCGAGCCCTTTTCCGATACGACCGAATTCGGGCACATGATCGCCAAACAATTCTTTCTGCTGGGGGGAGGCAGGCCGATCGTTCAGAGGGTGGGGGACTTCCGGGAGGGGAGAAGAAGTTCCAGCTCAACATTTAACAGTGAGACGCGTCATTTCGGGCTTTGTAAGGCAACCTATAATGCCGCACCGGGGGATATAACGCTTGGTTTACCCGCCCGCATCATCGACAACCTTTGGGAATCCTTAAAAAAGCTCGATAAAATGGTGCCCGGGATTCTTCACCCGTCCACCCTGTTGTATGCGCCGGAGATCAAGTTTTTCGATACGCACTTTATAACGGATGAAAATCTTGAAACGAATATCGAGGGTATCTTTGTGGCGGGCGACGGCGCCGGGAAGAGCCGTGGTATTGTGGGAGCAGGAATTTCAGGGATCATTGCAGCGAGAGGAATTTCCAAGAAATACTACCGGAATCATCTATCTTCGTCGAGGTTGGTGATATAGCCGTTTGAAAGAGCGCATGGTCGTTGGAATCATGCGCCCCTTCGCCGCAGGATTCCCGGAATTTGGCCGGGAAACGCCGGAGTGATCTACGATTCGGGGAAACGGAATCGCAGTTCTTCCAGAATCCGGAATTGGACGTCTGACTCCGGTATTCCGGCGGGAATCCCCGCGATCGAGGGAATCGCTTCCCCCATCCGGTCGAGAAGGCCCTTCAGACCCGCAAACATGGGGACGGGCGGAAACGCAGAGCGGCTGAGGTGGTGAACCAGCCTCAGGGTCTTCAGGCCGTCAAACCAGACATGGAATTGACGGCGGAGATGTTCGGCGTCCGGGCAGTTCCGGCGGATCACCGGCCAGTCGATCGCGAATCGGGAAAGATCGAGATACGCCTTCAGGTCCGGATGGATCTTTCGGGCGGCAGTCAGGATGGCCTCCGTTCCCCTGTCCGGATCGGCCTCCATCCCGGCAAGCCACTCCCGGAGGACCGCAAAAATTCGGGAATCATGGAGGCGGTATTCATCTGTCCCCCCGTTCGCGAACCGCCGCATCCGCTGCCCGGTTCCGAAGGGCACCCGATCCGAGGGCCGCGAAGAGGGAAAAACCGTCGTAGTTCCAATATGGCCTACTTTCCGGAGCTTGGCAAGCTTGTCGAGGAAGTGAAAATCCTCCGCGGCCGTCCGCCGGTTCATCCCCCGGACCGCCGCATACGCCTCAGCCGTACAAGACATCGTCGAGCCGATCGCATGAAAGGCGTAGGGAGAGCCCGCAAACGCGAGGCCCATCACATAGGCCCGCAAAAAGATCTCATAGCAGCAGCTCGCCGCCAGCAGCCCTGGATCGGCAGGTTTCTGATGGGCATAGCCCGCGACGGCCGCCGGATCGTCCGTCTTCGAAAAATGGGCGTAAACCGCGGCAAGATAGTTCTCCATCACCAACGTGTCCGCATCGAGACAGCAGATCACCCCTCCACCCGGCCCACGTCCGCTCAAAACCGCCAGCGCGGCATCCATGCCGATCTTCCTCGCCGTCCCCACCCCGCCGTCCCGGTCCGGGATCTCTGCATCCGTGGAAGAGGCATCGATGCAGCCCAGACGAAGCGAGCTGCCGGCAATCCGTTCGAGATCCCCCTTCAGCACGGCAGGTCCGGCTACGGAAGGTTTGCGCCCGTCGATGAGTTCCTTGAGGATGGTCAGCGTGACTTGGTTGTCGCGGATCTCTTCTTCAGCGGCGATAGTCGGTCGATGGTTGTTCACAACGCAGACAAGGAGGGTCCGGCCAAGCTCGCCGGAGGGATTCGCGGCGATGCAGGCGAGCGTGCGGAAGAGAGAGGCGCTTTCCGCCAGGGCCGGAATGACGACCGCCTGCTCCACGCCTGCGACCGAGGCCACAAGAAGGGGACGCAGCGGCGAGACGGCATATTTTTTCCGATATTTGTCGATGTTCGGGAGGCGATTCATTCCTCAAGACCGGTGAGCAGGCCAAGCGCGGCCTCTTCGTCGGCGCCTTCGATCCAGTGGATCCGGACGCCGTTCCTTTCCATCCGCCGGAACCAGGTTTCCTGCCGCTTGGCAAACTGATGGATTCGGGTATTCAACGTCTGAAACATCTCCTCCGCGGTGATTTTCCGCTTGAGATAAAGAGCGATGTAGCGGTATTCCAGGCCGAAGGCGTCAATCCGCTCCCATCCGATCCCGCGGTCATGAAGGCGCGTAACCTCTTCGATCATGCCGGCCTCCAGACGCATTTTCAGTCTTGCGGCGATCTTTCGGCGCAATGCTTCCCTCTCGCAGCGGATCCCGATCACCATCGGCGTAACGGTGATCGGCAACACCGCTGCATCGGGATGGTCCCGTACGAATTCGGCGATCTCGATCGCTCTGATGACCCTTTTTTGCTCCAGCAGGTCGGTAGTGTTGTGAGCATCCGGACAGAGCAGGCGGAAGCGCCGTCGCAGGACTTCCATCCCCTCCCCGGCCAGTTGCTCGCGAAGGTCGCGATTTTCCGAAACGGCCGTCATGGGGTATCCCCGGAGAATGGCGTCCAGATAGAGCCCCGTACCTCCCGCCATCACCGGGATTTTTCCCCGCTGCGATATCTGCTGAAAGGCACGGTAAAAGCAGTCCTGGAAGGCAAAGAGGCTGAACTCTTCCCAAGGATCGCAGATGTCGATCAGGTGTACGGGAACGGCCTCCCCTTCCCGGCCGTATTCGGAGAGGTCCTTTCCGGTCCCCAGATCCATGCCCCGGTAGACCTGACGGGAATCCGCCGAGAGGATCTCCCCGCCGATCCTTCGCGCCAGGCGGATGGCGAGTCCTGTCTTTCCCGACGCGGTCGCTCCCAGGACGACGAGAAGATTGTATCTTTCCCGGAACCTTCGAATGGATCCGTCTTCCGTGATCATGGAATGAAACCCTTGGCCTTCTCCCAACTCATCCGCAACACTCTTCGAGAATGCCGATAACTTCGTAAAAAGTCGTCATACCCGCGAACGCGGGTATCCAGGCCCCATACAATGTCTTATAAAACTGGATTCCCGTTTCCACGGGAATGACAGACGAGTACGATTACGGACTTGTACGAGATCGTCACGATTGCACTAAAAAAAAGTCCCGGCCGCGGCGGGCGACCGGGACTTCCACGGTTGTAAATGTTTCCTTATAATGGCTGAACGTTTACCGCGGCAGGCCCTTTTTTGCCCTGCTCGATGTCAAAGCGAATTCGCTGACCCTCATAAAGCGTCTTGAAGCCTTCGCCCTGAATGGCACTGAAATGTACAAATACATCCCCGCCCTCATCATTCTCGATAAAGCCAAACCCCTTTTTCTCGTTGAACCACTTTACCTTGCCTTCTGCCAAATCCGTACACCCCCCTTTCCTAAGATTTGTCCAAGCGGGCTTCACAACCTGGAGGCACAAAAAAACCACCCCTTTTCAGGAACGCGCCCTGAAACGGTGGTGGCTTGATTGTTCTGCAAGATATGAACACCCAACTTTTCCCTGCCCCACCCTTCATCATTATCTCATCAAACCCAATGTACGAGCTATTTCCCGGGCGGATGTGTCTGCATAACATCCATTTTTTGAAAATGCAAGCATTTTTTATCGACTGAGATGGCAGGCCACCCAATGGCCCGCGCCATCCCGCTCCAACAGGGGCGCCCGTTGCTCACAAATCCCGATCCGAACCGGACACCGTGGATGAAAGGCACACCCCTGCGGCGGCGCCGCCGGGGAGGGCATCTCTCCGGACAGAACGGTCCGTTCCGATTTTCTGAGTGGATCCATGGAGGGTACGGCGGAAAGAAGCGCCTTGGTGTAGGGATGAACCGGGGCGCCGCAGATCGGCTCCGCCCCTCCCAACTCAACGATCTTCCCCAGATACATGACGGCGATCCGGTCGCTCATGTGGCGGACCACCCCCAGGTCATGGGTGATGAAGAGATAGGTCAGGTCAAACTCCCGCTGCAGGCGCTTCAGCAGATTGAGGATCTGAGCCCGTATGGAAACATCCAGGGCCGAAACAGGCTCATCCGCGATCACAAGCCTTGGCTTCAGAATCAGCGCCCGGGCGATTCCGATCCGCTGCCTTTGTCCGCCGCTGAATTCATGCGGGTAGCGGGTCAGTTGCTCCTCATTCAGGCCGACAACGGATGCGATCTCCCGGAGCTTTTTTTTGATCTCCTCCCGTCCACCCGGATGATGGTGGATATGCAGGGGCTCTTCGATGATGCCGCCCGCCGTCTGCCGCGGATTGAGGGAGGAATAGGGATCCTGAAAGATCATCTGAACCTTCCGGCGGAACGCCTTCAGTGCGCTCCCCTTCCACGCGAGAATATCCTCGTTATCGAACCGAATCTGCCCCGCCGTCGGCGTTTCCAGTCGCAGGATCATGCGCGCAAGGGTTGACTTTCCGCAGCCGGATTCGCCAACCAGCCCCAGGGTTTCGCCGCGTTGCACCTGCAATGAAACGCCATCCACCGCCCGGATGACGCCCACCCCCCGCGAGAGAAACGCACCCGGCGCAGGAAAATGCTTCTTCAATCCCCGGATGTCGAGTAGGAGATCCTTCATCCGCTTTCCTCATATTTCCAGCAGCGGCATGAATGGTCGGGGGCAATCTCCCTTAGGATGGGCGCCCGTTCCCGGCAGAGGGGAAAGGCGTCGGGACAACGGTTGCGGAAACGGCACCCCGAGGGAAGATCATACAGCGGCGGGACCACGCCGGGAATGGCCGTCAGAAATGCGTCCCGGCCGGCTGGTTCATTCATGCTGGGGACCGAGTTTATCAACCCGAGGGTGTAGGGATGAAGCGGTAGGGAAAAAAGATCCCGGACGGAACCGTGCTCCACGATCTGACCGGCATACATCACGGCCACGGTCTCCGCCGCCTCGGCGACGACGCCGAGATCATGGGTAATCAGGATCACGGCCGCGCCCGTCTCCGCCCGGAGAGCGGCGATGAGGTCGATCATCTGCGCCTGGATGGTCACATCGAGCGCGGTCGTCGGTTCATCCGCCAGCATCACCCGCGGCCGGCATGCGAGCGCAATCGCGATCATCACCCGTTGCCGCATGCCGCCGCTCAGTTGGTGCGGATAGTCTCTCACCCGCTTTTCGGGAGAGGGAATGCCGACCATGCGGAGCATTTCCGTGCTTTGGGCGAGCGCCTGCCGCCGGTCCATCCCTTGGTGGAGCCGGAAGACCTCGGCGATCTGTTCCCCGACGCGGAAGACCGGGTTGAGCGAGGTCATCGGCTCCTGAAAGATCATGGAGATATCCCTGCCACGGATTTTTCGCATCTCCTCTTCGGACAGCGCAAGCAGCTCCCGACCGTTTAAAAGAATTTCCCCGCCCACGATCCGACCGGGAGGCGAGGGAACGAGCCTCAGGATGGAGAGGGCCAGCACGCTTTTCCCGCACCCGGATTCGCCGACCACCCCGACGGTCCTCCCCGCCCCGACCCGGAGATCGACCCCGTCGACCGCCCGGACGATGCCGCGCTCCGTCTCAAAATGGGTGCAAAGACCTCTGATTTCCAGAATCGTTTCCATTTTTGCCGGCCCTTGTCCTATGACCTTGTTGTAACGATTCAGGTGTTTAGACCGTAGGCTGAAGGCTGAAGTACCCTGATAGCCTTCCGTCTTCAGTCTATCCACCTAACTCTACTCTGTCGCATAAGCCCATCCCCCTCCTGCTTCCCCCTTGAAGGGGGAGGGGAAATACGGGGGTGGGGTATGAAAGTTATCTGTCGGAGTCGTATTGAGTAGTGGCCCTATTTTTTCCCGATCCGATACCGGTTCCGGAGAAACTGGACCAGGAGGCGGACACCCACCCCCGAGGCGCCCTTGGGAATGTACGGTTTATCCTTCGCAAGCCAAGCGGGACCGGCGATATCCAGATGGACCCAAGGGGTATCGCCGGTGAACTTGCTCAGAAACGCGGCCGCCGTGATGGCGCCGCCGGCCCTGCCTCCGGAATTTTTGTAATCCGCTGCATCGCCCTTGATCAGCTCGTGATACTCCTCCCAGAGCGGCAGTTCCCATACCCTTTCTCCGGTAAGATCGGCGGCCTCGCGGATCTCCTGTTTCAGCCCGTCATCCGTTCCCATCATCCCGATGACGTGATCGCCCAGCGCCACGATGCAGGCCCCCGTAAGGGTCGCCAGATCGATGATTGCGGCGGGTTTGTAACGGCCGGCATACGTGAGGGCATCCGCCAGGATCAGTCGTCCTTCGGCATCGGTCGTTACGACCTCGATCGTCCGGCCGGAGAGAGAGCTGAGGATGTCGCCGGGTTTGTAAGCATTGCCGCCCGGCAGGTTCTCCGTCGCCGGCACGATGCCGACCACATTCAGCGGCAGTCCCAGCTCCGCCACGGCCCGTACGGCCGCAATCACGGCCGCCCCGCCCGCCATGTCCGTTTTCATCTGGTCCATCTTTTCGGACGGCTTGATGGAGATCCCGCCGCTGTCAAAGGTGATCCCCTTTCCAACCAGCGCGATCACCGGGCTTGACTTCTTTTCCCCGCGGTATTCGAGGATGATCAGTTGGGGCGGCGTGTGGCTTCCCCGGGCCACACCCAACAGGGCGTTCATCCCGAGTTCCTTCATCTGTCCGGCGTCGAGCACCGTGCAGCGGATGTTCTTCCCCTTGGCGCTTTCCCTCGCCTCGTTTGCAAGATCTGCCGGGGTCATCTCATTCGCCGGCGTGGAAACGATATCGCGCGCAAACGAAACCGCGGCGGCGATGATCTCGGCCGTCATGGCCGCGGCGCGAACGGCCTTGCAGGCCGCCTCATCCGACTCCAACAGGGTAAACCCGGCGATCTCGCGATTTGGCTCCCGATCAACGGTCTTGAACGGCAGGAAACGATAAAGGCCCAGAAGTACCCCTTCCACAACGCCTTCGGCCATCCGTTCCATCGACAGGTCGATGCCTCTGAAATGGAGTGCGGAGGAAAACTCGCCGATGTTCAGGGACCGGATCTGCTGCGCAGCCATGGCATACGCCCCCCGCAGACGCTCCAGCGTAAAATCCGCTCTCTTTCCCAGCCCCGCCATGACGATCCGTTTGACCGGAAAACCGCCCCGGGTGTAGATGACGGCAATCTGATTCAGCCGACCCGTAAAATCGCCGAGGCGGATAAGCTCGCCGATCAGACCGCCGCTCCTCTCGTCTAACAGCGCGGCTGTCCCCTCCAGCCTGGTTTCACCCTCGAAGTGGGTCACGACGGCCGCTTCGGTTTCCTGTTCCGCCAAGCTGCCTTTTCTGACTTGAATCTTCATCTAAAGCCTCCATGCAACGGTTCTTCGGGTTTCAGGGTTGATAACGGTCTTTCCCGGGAACGGTGGGGTTCCGAAAGGCGGTTTCCGCGGCCGGATCCATCCAAGCGCACCGCCGAAATGCCATGAAAAAAAGGGGCAAGCCGAAGATTGCTGCCCCCTTTACGATCTGGAGGCGGCACCCGGACTTGAACCGGGGAATAACGGTTTTGCAGACCGCTGCCTTAGCCACTTGGCTATGCCGCCGTTCGGAGAAAAAAATGGAGCGGGCGAACGGATTTGAACCGTCGACGTCCACCTTGGCAAGGTGGCACTCTACCACTGAGTTACGCCCGCTCAGTTTTGATGGCGCGTGACTATAACAAATAAAAACTGTTTGTCAATGAAAAATATTCTCCCCTTCCGCACCGCCGACTGATGGGATTTCATGAATCATTTCAATAATATTTACAGTCGTCTTGGATATTCGGCCCTCCCCCCGAAAGGAGATGTCGTCAGGGAGGTTTCACCCCTTTTTCCGGACGCCGGTCCGGTAAAACTTGAGGAAGTAATCGATCCCGGAGGTGACCGTAAGGAGCAGCGCGATGCCGAGGATCACCATGCCCACCAGATGGGCGTCGGCGCCGATGAACGGGTAATGGATCATCAGCGCCGAGACTGCGAAGATCTGGCAGAGCATCTTTCGTTTCCCCAGCGGGCTGGCTTGGATGATCAATCCGTCGGAAGAGGCAATGTTGCGGATGCCGTCCACGGCGAAATCCCGGATGATGATGACAGCGACGATCCAGGCGGGGATTCGGCCGATCGGAATCATCAGGATCATCGCCGTGTTGACGATCAGCTTGTCGGCGATCGGGTCGAGAAATTTCCCCATTGTCGTAACGATCCTGAATCGCCGGGCGATGTATCCGTCAAGAATATCGGTCAGCGCCGCCGCGATGAAGAGGATCGCGATGACAAGGCTCATGGCCGGCCCCGGGGAGAAGAGAAGACCGAAAAGGATGGGAATCACCCCGAGCCGGAGCATGGTGATCGTATTGGGGAGGTTGAACATCTCCCGCTTCTCCTCCGGGATGGGCAACCGGTCAAACAACCTCTTCAGGAAATCGATCATCGCCGGGGATCTCCTCCTTTGTCCCCATTTGTTTTATCTAAACCAATCGAAGACATGTTAGCGTTTTTTTTCGATTTTATACTGTTCAAGGCATTTTGGAGAGCAGAAATAGACCGTCTTCCCGTCGATCTGCGTCCGGCAGGCGTCGCCAATGGGAACATAGGTGTGGCAAACGGGATCCTCCACAAGGTCCTCACCGGCGACGGCGGTTTTGATCTCCGTCGGACCGGCTTTCCCCCCCATCCGCGGAACGCCTTTCCGGAAAAGTTTGAGCAGCAGATAGATAACGATGACGCCGATCACCAGCTTGAGTATCATTTTTCAACCACCATTTTCTTTTCGGGATCGTTCACTCCCCGGTCTCTTCCGGGGCGTAAAGGTCCACAACTCCCGGGTCGGTCAGACGATCCAGCAGGCCGCGGGCGGAAACGCCGAACGCGGGATGGATCACATAGGAGGCGAGCTCGCAGAGCGGCGCCAGAACGAAACGCCGTCGGTGCATCTCCGGGTGAGGAATCTTCAATCCCTTCCGATCGACAACCTCCTGACCGTAGAGGAGAATGTCCAGATCGATCACCCGCGGTCCCCATCGCGGCCCGTCTGTCCGCCCCATCTGCCTTTCAATCGCTTTCAATGCCTCGAACAATTTCGTCGGCGACAAATCCGTCCGGACTTCCGCGACGGCGTTGATGAACCACCCCTGCTCCAGCGGCCCGACCGGCGCCGTCCGATAGAGAGAAGAGCAACGAAGCACGCTTACTCCCGAAGTCGTCCCGACGCGCCGCACCGCATCCCGGCACTGGGCGGCCGGATCTCCCAGATTTGCGCCGATCCCGATGAAGGCGACGATTCCCCGGATAGCCCCGCCCGAAGAACCCTGGAACCCCATCTCTTCACCCTGCGGCTTTCTTTAAACCGATCACATCCTGCATGTCGTAGAGACCGTTTCCGCGGCCGACGACCCAGAGGGCCGCCCGGATTGCGCCGCGGGCGAAGTTATCCCGGCTGTGCGCCCGGTGAATGAATTCCAGCCTCTCCCCCATCCCGCCGAAGATCACCGTGTGTTCCCCGACGATATCCCCGGCCCGGATGGTCTGAATCCCGATCTCCCGTTTCGTCCGCTCCCCGATCATCCCCTTCCGGCTGTAAACGCCGACCTTATCCAGATCGCGTCCGAGGCTCTCCGCGATGACCTGGGCCATCTTGATGGCGGTGCCGCTCGGGGCGTCCTTCTTCAGATGGTGATGCGCCTCCACGATCTCCACATCGTAATCATCGCCAAGGAGGGCTGCAACGTCCGCGAGGACCTTGAGCATCACATTGACGCCGACGCTCATGTTCGGGGCAAGGACGCACCGGGCAAAGGGCGCGAGTTCCCGGACCCTCTTCATCTCCACCGCCGTAAATCCGGTGCTCCCGATCACGATCGCCTTTCCCGCCGAAGCCGCAATCTCCAGGTGACCCAGGGAAACTTCATGCGAGGTGAAATCGATCACCACATCGCCGCGGTCGATGCAACCGGCAACGGAATCCCCGATCAGAATCCCCGTCCGGCCGAGGCCCAGCCCCTCGCCGACATCCTTCCCGACGGCGGGATGCCCTTTCCGTTCCACGGCGCCCGCCAGCTCAATGCCGTCTGTCTCCGCGATGAGACTGATGATCCGTCCCCCCATCCGCCCGCCGGCGCCCGTTACGATCGCCCTGACCATGATCTCCCTCCCTTTTTTACCCGATCAAACCGTATTCCTGCATTACCTTCTTCAAGACGGCTTCGTTCTTTTCCGTCAGCGGACAGAGCGGAAGTCGCAGCTCGCCGTCGATCTTTCCCATCATCGCCAGCGCCGCCTTCACCGGGATCGGATTCGTTTCGATGAAAAGGGCGTCGATCAGCGGCGCCATCCGGAAGTGGAGCGCGCGCGCCTTCAAGAGATCGCCTGCAAGAAAGGCGTCCACCATCCCCGCCATATCTTCCGGGACGACGTTGGAAATGACGGAGATGATCCCCTTGCCGCCGATGGCGAGCAGCGGCAGCGTAAAGATGTCGTCGCCGGAGAGGACGTCGAAATCCGCTCCGCAAAGCCGGATCACATCGCTCATCTGCTTGATGGAACCGGCAGCCTCTTTGACGCCGACGATGTTCGGGATTTTTGCCAGCCGTGCCAGGGTCTCCGGCAACATATTCGTTCCCGTCCGGCCGGGGATGTTGTAAACGATGATCGGGATCGGAACCTTTTCCGCCACGGCACGGAAATGGCGGTAGAGACCCTCCTGCGTCGGGCGGTTGTAATAGGGGCAGACCAAGAGGGCGCCGTCGGCCCCCGACTCCCAGGCATGGCTCGTCAACCGGAGCGCCTCCGCCGTGCTGTTGGAGCCGGTTCCGGCAATGACCGGGACCCGCTTTTTCACCGCATCGACGGCGATTTCGATGACGCGGTCATGCTCCTCATGGGAGAGGGTGGTCGATTCGCCCGTGGTGCCGCAGGGGCAGATTCCGTCCGTTCCCGCGGCGATCTGCTCCTCGATCAGTTGCCGGAACGCCTCCTCATCCACCAATCCATTCTTGAACGGTGTTACAATCGCAACAATAGCGCCTCCAAACATATGCCCTCCTTGCCTTTCTCTTTAGGACTTCAAAAAGTCCGGGATCTCTTCCCCCCGGACGAGGTCTTCACAGTTCTCCCGTTTCCGGATCACGCACCAGCGGTCGTCCCGAACCAGGATCTCCGGAATCCGGGGACGCGAATTGTAGTTGGACGACATGCTGAAACCATAGGCGCCGGCGCTCATCACCGCCAGCAACTCCCCTCTCTCGACGGCGGCCATCCGTCGCCCCTTCGCCAGAAAATCGCCCGATTCGCAGATCGGGCCGACCACATCCGCCGTGATCTCCTCCCGCTCGCGCTGAATGACCGGCTGGATCAGGTGGAAAGAACCATAGAGGCTGGGGCGGACGAGATCGTTCATCCCCGCATCGACAATGATGAACCGCTTCCCGTCGTTCTCCTTCGTGTAGAGAACCCGGGTCACCAGAATCCCGGCATTGCCCACGATCACGCGGCCGGGCTCGAAGATGAAGGTGCAGTCCATTTCACTTGCGGCGTCGATGATCGCCCGGGCGTATTCCGAGGGGGGGGGAGGGGTCTCCTGATCATAGGTGATCCCCAGGCCCCCGCCCAGATCGAGATAGTGGATCGCGATCCCCTCCTCCCGAAGCCGCCGGATCAGCTCCTTCAGTCGCCCGAGCGCGTCGATGAAAGGCGAAATCTTCGTGACCTGCGAGCCGATATGGCAACTGACCCCCTTGATGTCAACATGCTTCAGCTTGGCCGCATGACGGTACGCAAGCAGGGAGGCCTCGACATTGATCCCGAATTTATTCTCCTTAAGGCCGGTGGAGATGTGCGCATGGGTTTCGGGGTCCACATCCGGGTTGACCCGGAGACCAATGCCGGCCCGCACGCCCAACTTCCCGGCGCGGTCATTGATCGCCTCCAATTCCTGCAAGGATTCAATGTTGAACATCAGGATGCCGGTCCGGAGGGCAAGATCGATCTCATCCTCCCGCTTTCCGACGCCGGAATAGACCATTCGGGAGGGATCGACGCCGGCCTTCAACGCCCGGTAGAGCTCCCCGCCGGAAACCAGATCGACGCCACCCCCCTCCCGGGCGAAAATCCGGAGGATCGCCGTGTTTGAGCAGGCCTTGACGGCAAAGCAGACGATGTGGGGGACTTCCGCAAACGCCTCAGAAAAGATCCGGAAATGGCGCCGGAGCGTCCGGTAACTGTAGAGATAAGCGGGGGTTCCCACCTCCCGGGCGATTTGCTCGACCGCCGCCTCCTCACAAAAAAGGGCCCGGTTTTGATATTGAAAATAATTCATCGCCTCTTTCTCTTCTCTCCTTCTCTACGAAGTGTCTTCAGCGCGTTTCATGAACCCGTTGCGCCGTGTTTGACGCCTCTCCACAATTTCCACGGGGATCGCAACTCGCCACGCGGTAGGAATAAAAACGCCCGAGTCGGACGTCCGCATCGAAATATCGGATACCTTTTGCCCCTTCACGTTGCAGCCGGCCATCGGCAACGGACAACTGCACGAGCGTCCGGTGATCCTGCGGACACCCGGGACAAGCATCGGCCGCTTCCGTGTCGCTCCTGAGGATCCGGAAACTGCCGATCCCCCCTTGCGGAAAGAGAATCGACCAGCGAAGGATAATACCCTCCGCTGAGGAAGCCGCGCTAAGATCGGCGATTGCCGCCGGGAGACGCGCCCGCGTGGGGATGGGATCACCCTTCTTCCCGCATCCCGCAGCGAAAAGGATTCCGATGCAGAGGCCTACAAACGCCCACCCCAAAAAGCGATTACGCCTCATTGGCCTTCTATCTCCGCAATCCGCCTGCGGACGGTCTCCTCTGCGGTTCCGCCGATTTCCCGCCGGGCCTGAACCGATTGGCGCACGGTGAGACACGGGAACAGGTCCTTTTCAAAGCCCTTGTAGAAGCTTCGGAACTCCTCCAGCGTCAACCCGGTCAGCGCCTTCCCCTCTTGAATGGAGAAAGCGACGATTTTGCCGACGATGCCGTGGGCTTCCCGGAACGGGACCCCTTTCCGGACTAAGTATTCGGCCAGATCCGTCGCCGTTGAAAAACCCCCTCCGGCCCCCGTCTCCATCCGCTGCCGGTTGAACGTGAGGCGTCCGATCATCGCGGTCAGAACCCGAAGAGAGGATTGCAGCGTATCGACCGAGTCAAAGAGGGGTTCCTTGTCCTCCTGCAGATCACGGTTGTAGGTCATCGGCAGCCCCTTCAGGATCGTCAGCAGCGCGATGAGATCCCCGTAAACGCGGCCGGTCTTCCCCCGGATCAGTTCCGCCACGTCCGGATTCTTCTTCTGCGGCATGATGCTGCTCCCCGTCGTGAAGGCGTCGGCAATCTCGACATAGCCGAACTCGTCGGTGGACCAGAGGATCAGATCCTCGCAGAAGCGGCTCAGGTGCATCATGACGAGCGAGGCGGCAAAGATGAACTCCGCGACGAAATCCCGGTCGGAAACCGCGTCCATGCTGTTTGCGGTCACCTGCGGAAACCCAAGGATGCGCGCAACATAACGGCGGTCGATCGGCAGTCCGGTCCCGGCCAGCGCCGCCGCGCCGAGCGGCATGACATTCACCCGCTTCAGGCAGTCCCGGAGGCGGGCCTCGTCCCGGTCTAACATCTCCCGGAAGGCCAGCAGGTAATGGGAGAGAAGAACCGGCTGCGCCTTCTGCATATGGGTATAACCGGGCAGGATCGCTCCCATCTCCGCTTTGGCCCGTTCGACGAACCCGGCCTTCAGGTTTCTGAGAAGGGTCAAGATGTCACCGATCTCCGCCCGCAGGTAGAGGCGGATATCGAGGGCGATCTGGTCGTTCCGGCTTCGGCCCGTGTGGAGTTTCCCTCCGGCCTCGCCGATCCGGGCCGTGAGGGCCTTTTCGACCGCCATGTGAATATCCTCATCGTCGGGACGAAAGACAAAGTCCCCCGCCTCGATAGCGGACCGAATGGCCAGGAGGCCGGCCCGAATTGCCGTCGCCTCCCGCTTCGTGATGATCCCCTGCTTCGCCAGCATCCGGGCGTGGGCGATGCTTCCCTCGATGTCGCAGCGATAGAGGCGGCGGTCGTAATGGAGCGATGTGGTAAAGGCCTCCACCAGACGATCCGTCGGCTCGCTGAACCGCCCTCCCCAGGGTTTTTCGCCTTTCTTCATCATCGTGTCTTCATCATCGCCGGGATCTTCAACCGCAGCGCGTTCAGGCGGATAAAACCCGTCGCATCCTTCTGGTTGTAAACCTGATCCTTCTCAAATGTCGCGAAGTCCTTGCTGTACAACGAGAAGGGAGACTTTCTCCCAACGACGACGCAGTTCCCCTTGTAGAGTTTCAGCCTCGCGCTCCCCGTCACGCGTTCCTGGGTATCGTCGATGAACCGCTGGAGGAGCTCCCGCTCCGGGGCGTACCAAAAACCGTTATAGACGAGTTGCGCGTACTTGGGAATCAGCGAGTCCCGCATCAGCATCACCTCGCGGTCCATCGTGATCGATTCGACGGCGCGGTGTGCGGCCCAAAGGACGGTTCCTCCCGGCGTCTCGTAAACCCCTCGCGACTTCATGCCGACGAAACGGTTCTCAACCATGTCCATGCGGCCGATCCCGTTCGCCCCGGCGATTCCGTTCATGTGATCGAGCAGTGCAGCCGGGCTCATCACAACACCATCCACGGAGACGGGATTCCCCTTTTCAAAACCAATCTCGACATAGGTCGGTCGGTCCGGCGCCGCCTCGGGGGAAACCGTGAGGACGAACATCTCCTCCTCCGGCTCCGCCCAAGTGTCCTCGAGAATCCCCCCCTCGTGGGAGATATGGAGCAGGTTCCGGTCGCTGCTGTAGGGTTTCTCCCTCGTCAACGGAATCGGGATCCCGCGCTTTTCCGCGTAATCAATCATCGAGGCGCGCGAATCGAACGCCCAACGGTCGTCCCGCCAGGCCGAGATGATCCGGATCGCCGGATGGAGAGCCATGTAGGCCAGCTCGAACCGCACCTGGTCGTTCCCCTTCCCCGTGGCCCCGTGGCAGACCGCATCGGCCCCCTCGATCTTTGCGATTTCCAACTGCCGCTTGGCGATCAGCGGCCTCGCAAGCGACGTCCCCAAAAGATAGCTCCCCTCGTAGATTGCATTCGCCCGCAGGGCCGGGAAGACGAAGTCCCGGACGAATTCCTCCCGGAGATCGTCGATGTAGATCTTCGCGGCCCCGGTTTTGATCGCCTTTCCCCGAAGCCCCGACAGCTCCTCTTTCTGACCGACGTCGGCAGCGAAGCAGATCACCTCGCAACGGTATGTCTCGATCAGCCACCTCACAATCACGGAGGTATCCAGTCCCCCCGAATAGGCGAGGACAACCTTCTTCACCTCGTTCACGATTTTTCCCTCCTTAACTCATCGCATCAAGATTTCCATGACGGCCTTCTGGACGTGGAGGCGGTTCTCCGCCTCGTCGATGATCACGGAATGGGGGCCGTCAATCACCTCCGCCGTAATCTCCTCGCCCCGGTGGGCGGGGAGACAGTGCATGACAAGGACGTCCCTTTTCGCCAGGTCGATCAGGACCTGATTGACCTGGTAGCCCTGAAACCGCTTCATCTTCTCTTCCCGCTCGGCCTCCTGCCCCATGCTGACCCAGACATCGGTGTAAACGACATCGGCGTCGCGGACCGCCTCCGCCGGATCCCGGTGGAGGACCACCCCGGCGGGCGCCTCGGCGATCCCCCGCTTCAGGATCGCCGCATCCGGATCATACCCGTCGGGGCAGGCCAGGTCAAGGCGAAACGGCAGCTTCGCCGCGGCATTGATCCAGGAGTTCGCCATGTTGTTCCCGTCGCCGACATAGGCGATCTTCAGCCCCTCGTAGCCGCCCCGTTTCTCGATGATTGTGAAGAGATCGCTCAGGAGCTGGCACGGGTGGAGGAGATCGGTCAGGCCGTTGATCACCGGGATGGTCGCATAACGGGCGAATTCCTCCACCGATTCCTGGGAAAAGGTCCTGATCATGATTCCGTTCAGATAGCGGGACATGGTCCGCGCGCTGTCGGCGATGATCTCCCCGCGGCCTAACTGCGTATCCCGGCTGCTGAGAAACAGAGACAGACCGCCAAGCTGGAACATCCCGACTTCAAAGGATATTCTCGTCCGCGTAGAGGATTTGTCGAAGATCATCCCCAAGGTCTTGCCCTTTAAAAGGGGATGCTCCTTCCCCTCCCGAAGCAGCCGTTTCAGGCGCCGCGCCCCTTCGAAAATGGATTCGAAATCGGCCCGTTCCAGGTCATATTCGCTGAGCAGATCCTTTTTCATGTTTCCTCCAGCACCCCATCCAGGATCCCGATGGCCTTCTCCACATCCTGTCGGGTCAGAATCAGCGGCGGAACAAAACGGAGGACATTCCCGTTCGTGCAGTTGGTCAGCAGCCCTTTCTCCATACATTTTTGAACGAATTCCGCCCCGGGTACGGTCAATTCGACGGCGAGCATCAGCCCCTGTCCGCGGACCTCCCGGATTCTTGGATGCTTCTCTTTCAATTCCCCAAGACGGGAGAGGAAATATTCCCCTACCTTCCGGCAGTTCTCGAGGATCCCCTCGTTGAGGATGGTTTCCAGCGTGGCCAGGGCGGCCGCGCAGGCCAGCGGATTGCCGCCGAAGGTCGATCCGTGGCTTCCCGGGACGAAGGCCGCGGCGATTTTTTCCTTCGCGAGGAGCGCCCCGATCGGGAAGCCGTTCCCGAGGGCCTTCGCCAGCGTGATCATGTCCGGTATCACATCGTCATGTTCGCAGGCGAAGAGCATCCCCGTCCGGCCGATTCCCGTCTGGACCTCGTCCGCGATCATCAGGAGCCCCTTTTTATCGCAGATCCGCCGGATCCCCGGAAGATACCCGGGATCGGGAATGACGACGCCGCTCTCCCCCTGGATCGGTTCGACCAGAACGCCGCAGGTCTTCTCCGTCACGGCCGCCTCCAGCGCCGGTAGGTCGTTGTAAGGAACATACCGGAAACCCTCCGGAAGCGGCTCAAACCCGACGTGAAATCGTTCCTGCGCCGTTGCCGTCACGGTTGCCAGCGTCCGGCCGTGGAAGGAGTCCTGCATCGTGATCAGTTCATATCGGCCTCCCATCTGTTCCGAACCATATTTCCGGGCAAGCTTGATCGCCGCCTCGTTGGCCTCCGCCCCGCTGTTGCAGAAGAATGCCTTGTCGAAGGGTGAATTCTCCACAAGGAGTTGGGCCAGCAGGATCTGCGGCGCGATATGGTAAAGGTTGGATACGTGGGAGAGGTTCTCCACCTGCTCTTTGATCGCCGCGACGACTTTGGGATGGGCATGGCCGAGGGCGCAGACGGCAATCCCCCCGACCAGATCGAGGTAGCAGCGGCCGTCGCTGTCCCAGACATGGACGCCCAACCCCCTCGTCAGCACAAGGGGGTGGCGCTTGTATGTTGACATGATGTAGCGATCCGACAGGTCGATCCATTCTTGTGTGGTCATCTTTTCCTTACCTCATGTTTGAAATGAGAAGGTTTTACGTTTTAGGCTTTAAGCTTTACGTAACACATAACACTTAAAACCTAACACGATGTTTTTGCACCTATAAAACGATCTCCGTCCCGATCCCCTGGTCCGTAAACATCTCCAAGAGAATCGTATGCTTCAGGCGGCCGTCCACGATATGGGCCTTCTTGACACCGCCCCGGAGGGCCTTGAGGCAGCACTTTACCTTGGGGAACATCCCCCCTTCGATCGTCCCCTCCTCGATCATCCGGCGGGTGGTCGGTTCATCCATCGTGTGGATCAGCTCCTTGTTGCCGTTGAGGACCCCGGGGACGTCCGTGAGCAGAATCAGCTTCTCCGCGGCAAGGGCGGAAGCGACCGCGCCAGCCACCAAGTCGGCGTTGATGTTGTAGGTCTCTCCCCCGTCCCCGACCCCCGTCGGGGCGATGACCGGGATGACGCCGTCCGCCATCAGCGAGACGATCAGGGATGCGTTGACCTCCGTCACCCTTCCCACGAGACCGATGTCGATGATCTCGGGCGGCGTCTCCTTGACCTTCTCGGCGCTGAGATAGTACTTCTCCGCCCGGATCAGGTTCGCGTCCTTGCCGCTCAACCCGACCGCCCGGCCGCCGTGCCGGTTGATCAGGCCGACGATCTCCTGGTTCACCTTCCCCACCAGCACCATCTCGACGATGTCCATCGTCTCCTCGTCGGTCACCCTCATCCCCTGGACGAATTTCGACTCCTTCCCGAGCTTTTTCAGCAGGTTTCCGATCTGTGGGCCGCCGCCGTGGACCACGACGGCGTTGATCCCGATATACTTCATCAGGACCAGATCGCGGGCGAAATTGTTCTTCAGCTCCTCATCCACCATCGCATGGCCGCCGTACTTGATCACAACGATCTTGTTGAAAAACCGGCGAATATAGGGAAGGGCCTCCACCAGAATATCGGCCCGCTCCATGGATGTCTTCATCCCGTCCATCGACCTCTCCTCTTTTTAAGTGTTAGGTTTTACGTGTTAGGTTTTACGTAAAACATAAAACGTAAAACCTAACACTTGTTCTCACAGGATATACCGGCTCAGATCCTCATCCTCGACGATCTCGTCTAACTGATCGGCGACATAATCGCCGTCAATCACCACCTCCTGACCCCGCATCTCCGGCGCATCAAAGGAGATTTCGTCGAGAAGGCTCTCCATGATCGTATAGAGACGCCGCGCCCCGATGTTCTCCATCCGGTCGTTCACCAGCGTGGCGGTCTCCGCAATCGCGGCAATCGCATCCTCCGTAAAGGTGATCCGGACCCCCTCCGTCGCCATCATCTCGGTGTACTGTTTGACGAGGGCGTTGTGCGGTTCGGTCAGAATCCGGATGAATTCGTCCCGGCCGAGGGAGTTGAGCTCCACGCGGATCGGAAAGCGCCCCTGCAGCTCCGGGATCAGGTCCGACGGTTTCGTCGCACTGAACGCCCCTGCCGCAATGAAAAGGATGTGATCGGTCCGGACCATCCCGTAGCGGGTGCTCACGGTAGATCCCTCGACGATGGGCAGAAGGTCCCGCTGCACCCCTTCCCGTGAGACGTCCGGGCCGTGCGTCCCGTCGTCACCCACGATCTTGTCGATCTCGTCGAGAAAGATGATCCCCGACTGCTCGACCCGTTCGATCGCTGTCTTCGTCACCTTTTCCATATCGACCAGACGCTGGGCCTCCTCTTCCACCAGGATCTCCATCGCCTCGGGCACCCTCACCCGCCGTTTTTTCTTCTTCTGGGGGAAAAGATTCCCTAACATGTCCTTGACGTTGAGTCCCATGTCCTCCATGCCGGCGGAGGAGAAGATTTCGACCATCGGTCCGCTCCGGACCTCGGTCTTCTCGATTTCGACGAAACGACCGTCCAGCCGACCCTCGTGGAGCAGTCGCCGGAGCTTCTCGCGGGTCGTATCCTGCTCGGGCGCGGACTCCGCCTCGAACGACGTCCCGTTTCCGTTCGGGATCATCTCCGTGACCTTCCTTTCCACCGGTTTCGGCGGGAGAAGGATGTCGAGAAGCCGATCTTCCGCTAATTCGGCGGCCTTAGTCTGGACGCGTCCCTGCTCCTCCGACTTGATCATGCCGATCGCAAGCTCCACCAGATCGCGGACCATCGATTCGACGTCCCGCCCCACATAGCCGACCTCGGTGAACTTCGACGCCTCGACCTTGATGAACGGGGAGTTGTCGAGTTTCGCAAGCCTTCTGGCGATCTCGGTCTTTCCCACGCCAGTGGGCCCGATCATGATGATGTTCTTTGGGGAGATCTCCTCCCCCATCTCCAGCGAGACATTCTGGCGCCGCCAGCGGTTCCGAAGTGCGATCGCCACGGCCCGCTTGGCCTCCTGCTGTCCGATAATATACTGATCCAGTTTTTCTACGATCACTTTTGGCGTTAAATCATCCTGTGACATGGCTACCCTTTTTCCTTTTCCTTATATGAAAATGCCCCCTCTCCCTGTATCCCTCCCCCTCGAGGGGGGAGGGAGGGGTGGGGGTGATTTTCATCCTTCGTTGTGTCCGACCCGGGCATGGGACTTAGAGGGGACAGATTTCAAATCTGTCCCCTCCGGTTCCTCTTCCAGATCGATCTCCTCCACGGTGATGTGGTCATTCGTAAAGATGCAGATCTCGGAGGCGATCTTCACGGACTCCCGCGCGATCTCCGTCGCGGTCAGATCCGAATAGCGGACCATCGCCCGTGCCGCCGCGAGGGCGAACGGTCCGCCCGAGCCGATGGCCATCACGTTGTCGTCCGACTCGATCACATCGCCGTTTCCCGAGATGATCAGAAACGAATCGCGGCTGACGGCGATCATCAGCGCCTCCAGATGGCGGAGCACCCGGTCCGTCCGCCAGTCCTTCGTCAGCTCCACGGCCGCTCGCAGCAGGTTCCCCTTGTACTGTTCAAGCTTCTGGTCGAAACGGTCGAAGAGGGTAAAGGCGTCCGCGGTCGCCCCGGCGAACCCGACGATCACCTGGTTGTGGTAGAGTCGCCGCACCTTCCTCGCCCCATGCTTCATGACCGTCGTATCGAGCGTCACCTGGCCGTCTCCCGCCACGGTGACCTTTCCCCGATGGCGTACCGCCAGGATGGTCGTTCCCCGGATCTTCATCTTATCGCTTCCCTCCTCCGGCCCGCGGGTGCGACCGGTCATAGATCTCCATCAGACGGCTCACGCTGACCGATGTGTATTTCTGCGTCGTCGAAAGGCTCCGGTGTCCCAGCATCTCCTGGATGGAACGCAGATCGGCGCCCGCGTCCAGCAGGTGGGTCGCAAACGTGTGCCGGAGCGCATGCGGGCTGATCCTTCGGCCGATCCCGCTTTCCCGGACCACCCGTTCAACCACCCGCGCCACCCCCCTGGGATTCATCCGTTTTCCCCTCGCGCTCAAGAAAAAGGCTTTTTCCGCATCGATATCCGCTCCTTCCTTCCGGAGCTCCGGTCGTTTCTGCAGGTAGGCTTCAAGCGCCTGCAGGGCCGGCCGGCCAACCGGAACGATTCGCTCCTTTCGTCCCTTCCCCTTGACCTTGACGAGCCCCTCTTTGGAACGGATATCCCCGAGATCGAGTCCCGTCAATTCGCTCAGGCGGATCCCCGAGGAATAGAAGAGCTCGATCATCGACCGGTCCCGTCGTCCGGCCGCATCCTCCGGAAATTTCACCTGGAGGAGCGCCAGCATCTCATCCGCCGAAAGGACGACGGGGATATATTTCTCGCACCGGGGGAGCTGCACGAGCTCCGCCGGGTTCAGAGACACCTTTCCTTCCCGGTGGAGGTACCGGTAGAATGAGCGAAGCGCCGCCACCTTCCGCGAGACGGTCACCTTTCGGCACTTCCCGCGGTAAAGGGAGGCGAGAAAGGAGCGAATCACCAGCGGATCGATGGGAATCGCCTCTCCCATCCCGCCGGAAATCCCCCGCGTCTCCAAAAATGTCCGAAACTGTTTCAGATCGGTCAGATACCCGTCCCTTGTATGTTCGGAGAGATTTCTCTCAACCTCCATATGTCTGTCGAACTCGTCGATGGCCTGCTCTAAAAGACCCATCCGTTGCCTCAAGAAAATAGTGCTGAGCGCTGAGGACTGAGTGCTTAGCTGCACTTAGCACTTAGCACTTCCTGTCACATCTTGTACTTTCCAAAATCCTCCGGGGAAAGATTTTCAAGAAACTCCGCAAGTTTCTCTTTCTTCAGCCGGTCGAGATCCGTCATCTTCGTCCCGAAATCGACGTTCCGGGACTTTTCGATCACCTTGTCCTCCACAAAGATGGAGGCGCCGGCGCGAAGGGCTACCGCGATCGCGTCGCTGGGACGGGCATCGACGACGATCGGTTTTCCGGCGACACGAAGGTGGATGTTGGCGAAGAAGGTGTTATTCCGAAGATCGTGAATCTCTACCCGCGCCACCTCGGCCTTCAGGGCCTTCAGAATCTCGTTTAAAAGGTCATGGGTCATCGGACGCGAGAAGGTGATCTTTTCGATCTCGGTCGCGATGGCGCTCGCCTCGAAGATGCCGATCCAGATCGGGATGGCCTTCTTCTCCTCGAGGTCTTTCAGGATGACGATCGGGGTATTGGTGATCGGATCCATCGTCAGACCCGATACCTTCATCTCAATGAGCATCTGCGCCTCCTCGTTCCTCTACCTCGCCCCGCAAGGAATGGGGAAAGGCCTCCACAATCCGCACGGAAACCGTTTTGCCGATGAGTCCGGTTCCCCCGGGGAAATGAACGATCCGGTTTCCCCGCGTCCTCCCGGTCATCCCCTCGCACCCGTTTGGGTTCGGCCCCTCGACCAGAACCGACTCCCATCTTCCGACGCAGGCGCGGTTTTTCTCCAGCGTATGCGCCCCCTGGAGGGCCTGGAGCGCCCTCAGCCGCTCCCGTTTCACACCATCGCGTACGGGCCGGTCCATCCCGACGGCGGCCGTCCCCTCCCGTTCCGAGTACTGGAAAGAGAAGAGGTTATCAAAACGGATCTCCCGCATCAGTTCAAGCGTCTGCTGAAAATCCTCCTCCTCTTCCCCCGGGAATCCCACGATCATATCGGAGGTGATGCTGATCTCCGGACAGACCCGTCGAAGCTCTGCCACCTTCTCCCGGTATGCCTCAGCCGTATAACCGCGGTTCATCCGCCGCAACACCCGGTCCGATCCCGACTGCACCGGGAGGTGGATATGTTCGCAGAGGGAGGCAATCTCCCCGAAGCACACGATCAACTGAGGCGACAGATCCTTCGGATGGGAAGTGGTGAAGCGGATCCTCCCGATCCCGGAAATCTTCCCGATGGCGCGGATCAACTGCGTAAAATCTATTTTCCCCGACAGCGTCTGCCCATACGAGTTCACGTTCTGCCCGAGGAGCGTGACCTCCCGGATGCCCTGGGCAGTTAGAGTTTCGATCTCACGAAGAATCTCCGGCAACTGCCGGCTCTGCTCCCGCCCGCGGAGATAGGGCACAACGCAGTACGCGCAGAAGTTGTTGCACCCCTGCATGATCGTCACAAAGGCGCTCACCGCCCCGGCGGCCGGTTGCGCCGGAATCTCCAGCGAACCGACCCGCTCGCAGAATCCCGTCTCGACGATCCGTCCTCCGGCCCGTTCCAGTTCGCCGATCATTTCCGGAAGCCGGTGGATCTGGTGTGTACCGAAAACCAGGTCGAGGTAAGGCGCCCTGCGAAAGAACCGGTCGCCCCACTGCTGCGCGAGGCAACCACCCACGCCGATCAGGAGACGCGGATTTCTCTCCTTCAACTCCCGGAACCGCCCCAACTGACTGTAAATCTTCTGCGCCGCCTTCTCGCGGATGCTGCATGTGTTGACGAGGATCAGGTCCGCCTCATCCGGATCATCCGTCGTCCCGTATCCCGACTCCTCAAGCAGAACCGCCATCTTCTGCGCATCCTGCACGTTCATCTGGCAGCCAAAAGTTTGAATATAGAGCTTTTTCTTTCCCAAACCGACCTTTCCTCACCGAAACATCCGAAACTGAATTAATATAGGAAGGGGGGATAGTCAACAGCTTTTTACGGAATTGAGCGATCTTTTTTTAGAAATCACGTTCCGGCAATTGACAAAAAAGCATTCCTGCGTCATGATACTCAGCCAGGGGACAGATTTGAAATCTGTCCCCTGGCTGAATTCGGTTCCGACGGCTTCGCCAAAAGTCGACATGTTGCACATCCGTTCATCCGACGGAAAGGAGAAGAATCGATGAGACTCTCATGGGACGATTACTTTCTAAAGATGGCCGAAACTGCATGCCTCCGCTCGACCTGCCTGCGGGCCCAGTTCGGGGCCGTTCTCGTCCGAAACCACACGATCATCAGCACCGGGTATAACGGCGCCGCCGCAGGCGTCCGGAGCTGTCTGGAGCGGGAGGAGTGCGTCCGGGACCGCCTCCATATCCCGAGCGGCGAACACTACGAGATCTGCCACTCGGTCCACGCGGAGGCGAACGCGATCATCCGCGCGAGCTTCGACTTGATGGACGACGCCACGCTGTATATCTACGGCCTTCAACAGCAGAAACCCCGCAGTGGGATGCCCTGTTTCATGTGCTGGCGGATGATCTTCAACGCCGGCATCGGCCAGGTGGTTTTTCTCGACGATGAGGGACAGAAAAAGATGGTGAACGTCAAGGTGGTTGACCGCGGCCGCATCCTCTCCTACGTCGCGCCGGAGCCCTGAATGAACATCCGGATCATCGACCGGCTGGAAAATGAAAATTAATATCGAGCCAATTGCAAAACTCCCCATTCTGTCATTCCCGCAACGATTCTGAGCGGGAATCTGGTTCTAACGGCTTGAAAAACCATATTCCCGATAGAGGCATTCGGGAATGACAAATGGTTTTGCAATTACCTC
>Ga0210056_1000986_pt1 | contig 24652 bp, 35 predicted proteins | sample CryGeyCG2014_080_2_FD_183965 | JGI IMG/M metagenome (GOLD analysis project Ga0210056, IMG submission 183965) | Groundwater microbial communities from aquifer - Crystal Geyser CG07_land_8/20/14_0.80 (SPAdes) (version 2) | ecosystem: Environmental > Aquatic > Deep subsurface > Groundwater | place... | reverse complement strand
TATGCCAAAAAAATGCAAAAAGCAAAACAAATATTATTTAAAAACTTATGGAGTAGATAACTGATCTGGCCTCGCCAGTTCAGGCTCATCTTTCAATGAGAAAAGACTACGGCTTTGCGTACCACGCAAAACCGTAAAATATTATTAGGCGGGAATTTCTACTAATTCCCGATTTTCCAGCCTGAAAAGATTGATAGCAGAGTTGGTAATATTTTTCCGCCAACTGTTGTATCTGCTTTTGGCGGCCGCCTCGTCCATTTCCGGAATCATTATCCGATCGCCGTTGATTTCAATAATATACCGACCCTGCAATGATTGGCAGGATTGCCGATGGATCATTTGAGCTGGCATAAGCGACGGCGGGCTTGAATTTTTTTGGATGTGAGGGCGTTTTTTTGAGCCATGGACTGTTGGACGACAGTATTTGGCAATAATCTTGCTTAGATTATCGCTACCAAATTCGTTGATATTATACGGCTTTTTGAAATAATACTCCTGATCGCCGTATTTAATCTTATGCGGCTGGCCGGAAATTTTCTCCACCGCATACTCAACGCAAACTTGGAAAATTTTTATCTCCCCTTTTTCCGCGGCTGAATTGATATAACGAAAACGTCCAACTTCAGCCACTAATTGGTCATAAAAATTACCGGGGAAAAGATCATCCCGCCAATTGCGCAGGAAATCGCAATCCAAGCAGAGGAAATACTTTGCCCAATGCTGGGCAATGGTCGTGGTTAGGCAAATGTTATAGAGCGGGCAGCTGTACCAAATGAACTGAGAAAAAAAATCCTGAATATCCGGATAAAAAATTTCTGCGTGCTTTAATTTTTTGTCCAGTTTTTCAGAGACTGGATCAATAAAATGGATTGATAAGCGATCATCGCCTTTTATTTTCCAGGTTATTGATCTTTTGCTTTTGATTCTGGCCACCTCTTTTTCCATCACTGTTCCTCCTTTGTGAAATATTGATATTTCCCCCTGCCAAAAATTTAATGTGCTAATTTGTTATTATTTAAGCAATAAAATCAAAAAAAGTCAATCGCCAAATGGTGCTTGATAAAAGCGCGATTTATTTTTTGCAAGGCCGGGAAAAAACCGTCGGGCGGCAAAGCGTAATTTATCTCCTGCCCGGGCCGGAAAATAATCTCCTTCAGCCAAGCCGCCAGGGGCGTCGGGCAGGCCAAATCCGCCGGGGTATGGCAGGCGGCGCAAACCAAACCGCCCGCGGCCGGCCGAAAAAAAACCTTCCCCGCCCGGACATTTCGCCCGCATTGTAGGCAAACTTCAAGTTCCGGCGTAAAACCCAGGCGCGCGGACAATTTCCAAATAAAAGCATTCAGCCAAAAATCCGCCTCGGCGACCGCCCCTTTTTCCAGGCGGCTAAGAAAATCTTTGAGTAAAAAATAAATTTCCCGGTCCGGCTCTTCCCGCGCCACGGCTCTATCAAGAAGATAAAGCGCTGTCCAGGCACGACGGGTTTTTTCCAGGCTGGTCCTGATGAAACGGCCGGCCAGGAAATTTCTGGCGCCGCCGACATAATCAAAGCGCCGGCCGCGGATCACCATCACCTCCGCCTCGTTCAAAGGTTCAAGGTGGCCGGACAATTTTGAAGCCGGCTTCAAGGCACCGCGGACCACCAGATTCATCCGGCCGCGGTCCAAACTATAGGCGCTCACCCGCGCGTCCGCTTCCCGATAGACCTCTTTTGATAAAACTATAATTTTAGTCAAATATGTTTCTTCCATGATATTTTTCCGATTATCATGACGTCCGGGAAGGGCGGTCAAAATATGTCTGCAGGATGAGCATCGCGGCCGTGGCGTGATTTTTCCGGCTTTTCGTCTGGGCGGACAAAAAAAGCGCGCTCGCGGCGCGACTGGTCAGTCTTTCATCAATTTTTTCCACCGGCCCGGAAAAAATATCTTTCAGCCACGAAAAAAAAGATCGGTACGAATCAGACGCGGAAAATCGGCCGTCCGCCAGATTGGCCGGAACGCCAATCACAATCAAACCGGGCTTTTCTTGCTGAATAATTTTAGCCAATTCCATTCTGGACTGGACCGCGCCCAAGGGCGTAGCCAGCCGGTTTTCCAAGTCGCCGATCGCCAAACCCAGATGCTTTTCCCCCCAATCAAGACCCAAAACGATTTTTGCCATATTATAAAGATGTTATCACCCGGCAAACGTCCGCGGTCAAAGCGATGGTGTGCTCAAAATGCGCGCTCAGCCGGCCATCCGCCGTGCGGATCGTAAAACCGTCCGCCGCGAGGGTGATTTCCGGACCGCCGGCATTGATCATCGGCTCCAAAGCGAGCACCATGCCAGATTTTAACCTAAGATTAAAAAAATTCTTCTCCCGCGGAACATAATTTGGCACATTCGGCTCTTCGTGCACGGCATAGCCGACGCCATGCCCGACTAAATCGCGCACAATGGAAAAACCGGAACCGGCCACGGTTTTTTCCACGGCCCGGCCAATATCAAAAAGCCAAGCGCCGGGACGGGCAACGGCGATGGCCGCACGCAAAGATTTTTCCGTCAGGGCGATCAATTTTTTCGCTTCTTCGCTCACTTGGCCAACCGGCACGGTCGCGGCCATATCCGTGTATAATCCGCTCTGCCCGTCTGCCCAAGGGTACTCCATGCCGATATCCAGGCCGACAATATCGCCGGCGCGCAAAATTCGCGCGGGCAAAGCAGGGGCGTGCACAATTTCTTCATTGATGGAAACGCACAAAGCCGTGGGATAGGCGTTAGTTTCGTGGCGGGAACGGTATTGTAAAAAAGATGGACGACCGCCGATTTTTCTGATTTCCCCAACCGCGCAATCTTCCAATTCGGCCGTGCTGGCGCCGGGCCGACACAAACTTTTCAATTTCTCCATCACCATGGCTAATTTTTTTCCTCCCCGGCGTAAAACGGCAATCTCTTGTTTATTTTTAATGGTAATCATATAAAAAAATTAACGGCCAATATTAGACAAATTACTCCGATTAAGCAAAGATCCGGGCGCGGAGGGATTATTGATCGCGGCCCGTCCAGACGGCTGGACAGCTGGATTAACGGCCGGCGAGGATTGATGAGAATTGATAGACACTGACGGACCGCGGGCGGCACTCTGGGCACTTGATACTGTGGCCTGGCTTTTCTTATAAAAAACCGCCTCATCATGCTGGTTATATGTCCCATAACGGCTGACCGCCGAACCTTCCTCTCTTTCCCGGCTGATAATGGTCTGCAGAATATTAATTTTCGCTTGCCGCTCAAATCTTTTTTTAACAGGGTCCAATTTCCCGGTCCGCATCGCCTCTTTGACATCTTCTCTTTTTAAAAAAGACTTTATGTCCGTAATGCCCAATTTTTTCCGGGCAAATTCCCTGACCTGATCCAAGGACAAACGTTGGCCATTGACGATTTCGGCCACTTGCTTGGCTTTCTCCGTGCTTAAGCCGAACCGTTCAACCAGAGCCTTGATTTTCGCTTCTTTACTGATATATTTTCCACTGCCGAAAATTTTTGCCACCTCATTGCGGACAGTAATTTGATCAAGATTTTTCACCGGAGGCAGATCTCGCTTGGCGCGTTCAGCATTTAGGCTTATAACTGATTGCGCGCGGGATGGTTTGACTTTATCGCCAATTTTAGCGTCATTAAATTTTTTATTGTTTGCTAATTGATGTATATAGTATGATACATTACTCATATTTTTTATTGCAAAATTAATAATTATCTGGACAATTTTTGATTATAAGAGGAACGCCAAAGTTTATTGGATATTATTTTTCATATTTCTCTTTTTATTCTTATTTTTCTTATTTTCTATTTTACGCAAAATTTTTAATAAATTTGTCCGAACAAATGATAAATAAAAAAATGCTTGACCTATTTATACCGCAAGGCATCCAAGCAATTTATTTTGGCCGCCCGGCTGGCCGGATAAACGCCGGTCGCAAAGCCGACAAAAGTGGAAAAGATCATAATAAAAAGCACGAACCAATAAGGCGTGGCAAAAAGGTCAATTTTCACGCCGCCCATCACGCCCGCCAGCAAATTTATGCCGTAATTAAAAGCCTCGCCCGCGGCCAGACCGATCAGCACTCCGCCCAGGCCGCCAAAAAAACCGATGATCACGGACTCGCCCAAAAACATGTTCCAAATGTCCGCATTGGCCGCGCCCAGCGCTTTCATGATGCCGATCTCCTGCGTTCTTTCCAAAAGAGCGATAGTCATGGTGTTGAACATGCCGATCGCGGACACGATCAGGGCCACGATGCCGAAAAGGCCGAGCACGATTTGGACCACGCGGAAAATCTGGTTGGCCTGCTCAATAATATCCGACAAGGCGCTCACGATGTAGCCCTGGCTGATGATCGCTTCGCGCACCGCGTTCAGATTCTTTTCCTCATCCACTTTGACCTTGACCCGGCTATAAGAATAATTATCGGCCGGCGGCAAAGTGCTGGCGGAAAGATAAAGATAGCTTGAGCTTTCTTCATTGATAACACCGGACAAGCGAAAAGGGCCGGCCAGTTCGGTATATTCCAAACCGCTGTCATGAGTCAAATCATAAACCAACAATTTAATATCAGACACCTCCGCGACTTTTTTCTCGTCAATATTAAACAAAGCCAAAGCGTTGGAAGAAATGACGATTTTCCCCTGCTCGGCCGCTTCGTCCGTGAACAATTCGCCAACGGACGGAGTTATCCCGTCCAAGGCGAAAAAATCGCTCCGGACAAAATTCGTGTTGACTTCGGAAGAAATCCCGTTGACCACCATCTGTGTGCGCGCGGTTAGCACCGGACTGATTTTTTCCACGAACGGCACGCTTTGGATCTTTTCCAAAGCGGCTTTATCCAAAGGCAAAGCCGTAGCATCGGCGGTGCTGACGTCCAAAGAAAGCAGGGCGTCCGAAGTCGTGATCTGGTTCAAAATCAAAAGCTGGAGGCCATAGCCGAACGAAACTAAAAAAAGAATGGTGCCGATCCCCACGCTGATGCCCAAAATGGTCAACAATGTCCGCAGGCGATTTGTGCGGAACATCCGCGTTGATAGGCGAAAAATATCTATCACCAGCATAAAATTATCTGATTTTTGCGCTTAATAATACAATATTAATAAGATTTGAATAATCTTGGCCGGAAAAAAATTAAGTTTTGTCCGTCGGGCCGGGTTTAACCGGCGCGGCCGTAGCTGAAGCGTCCGGACTGGCCAGAGCCGGCGCCAGACTTGCTCCGGCATCGCTGGACATCGGATCTTGCGCAACCGGATCAATCTTTTTTTCTTCCGGATGGACAAGTATTTCTGCCACTTCCCGGGGAGCGGGCCCGTTAACGGCCGGATCAGCGGACGACGAGCCAACTGATTTCAAGGCGGCAAAAATATCTTCGTTGCCGGCTTCCGACTCTGTCTTTTTCCCCAGAGACGGCAGGCTTTGGGCGAAAAAAGGCTCGGCCAAATTCACTCCCTGCGCCACGCCGTAGCCAAGCACCAGCACCAGCTCCAACTCCTCGGTCATGGAACGGGCCGTTTTGCTGTTTAAACCAATACCCCCGTCCTTGAAGGGCAGATCCAGGGCCCGATAAAAATCATTCTTATTGATAGCCGCTTTCAGGCGGTCGCGGACGGCCTGGCGCAAGCGTAAAACAGCCATTTCCGGCAAATGGCCGGCGAATCGGTAATAACAAGTTTTTAAAAGATACTCCGCGGCCTTTTCCGCTTTTTCATCAAGCGTCAGCTCCGGATGCTGGCCGCTTTCGTCCTTGCGCTGATGGGCATGACGATAAATAAAATACGCCAAACGGATGGCCCGATTGATCCGCCGGCTGACTTTTTCCGCGGTCCGGGCGTCAAAACCGACGCCACCCTGGCTTTCCGGCAAATTCAGCAACTTCTGGAATTCTTCCGCATTGATGTTGTTCAACAATTTTCTCTGCAAAATATCTTCAAAAACCCTTGTTTCTTCCAGATTACGGGTGGTAATAAAATGGTGCGCGAAAAGCTTGGCCTTATACGGCATGATCAGCACATTGATCTGCTCCGGAGTCAGACCCTGATAAGCGCGCATTAAATTCTCAATTTCCGAGCTAGGCGGCCGCGCCATATTAGCCGCGACTTTTTTACGATTCTTCTGCCGATTGATCGTCTCGCGGGTAATCATTCCGTCTTTCATGTAAATGATCCGGTCGCCATATTCCAAATTTTCCGGATTGTGAGTGACCATGATGACGGTTTTCTTTTCCTTGGTGTTTAATTCATTCATGATTTCCAGCACATTGCGCGCGGAGACAGAATCCAAATTTCCGACCGGTTCATCAGCCAGAATAATGTCAGGATTATTGACGATCGCGCGCGCGATGCCGATCCTTTGCTGCTGGCCGCCGGACAGTTCCGTGGGAATCTTGTATGCTTGGGGTTTGATGCCGAATCTTTCCAGCAAATTCATGGCTTTTTGTTCACGATCATTTTTTCTGGTGTTAAAAAAAAGCAAAGGCAGGGCGACATTTTCTAAAACCGTCAGAGAGGTAATCAGGTTGTAGGCCTGAAAAATCATACCCAGATCCTTCCGGTGATACTGGACGAACTCCGACCGTTTCATATCCGAAAAATCTTTGCCTTTGATAAGCAATTGGCCGTTCATAGGCTTTTCCAGGCCGGCAAAAATATTCAGCAATGTTGACTTCCCGCACCCGGAAGGACCGAAAATAATGACAAATTCTTCCGGATAGATATCCACAGTAATATTAATCAAAGCCTTAAATTCGTTGTCCTGGCCGGGATTATAGACAAAATTGATGTTTTGGGCGGAAATAAGCGGATCCATAGCGGAAAAAAATATATAAAAAAATTTATGCTTAAAAAAATAGCGGCGTGGATAAGTAATCAAATTATAACATAAATTCGTAAAAACACAAAAAAAGAGCCGGGCGCTCTTTTGGAATAAAAAATATAATTATACTTTACATACCTTACATGCCTTCGTATTCCCGCATAGTCAATTGGGAATCAATCTGCTTCACGGTTTCAATCACGACCGCCACCACAATCAAGAGGCTGGTTCCGCCAATCGCCAACGAGGCCGAACCGCCGTAAAAATAACGCATAATCAAAGGCAGGATGGCGATTATGCCCAAAAACAGGGCGCCGACAAAAATAATTTTATGGGTCGTGTATGCCAGATATTCGCTGGTGTGGCGTCCCGGCCGGATACCCGGAATAAAACCACCCTGCTTCTGAAGATTTTCCGCGATCTGAGCGGGATGAAAAATAACTTCCGTGTAAAAATAGGTAAAAGCGAAAACCAGAATAAAATAAGCCAGACTGTAAAACAATTGATTGGCAAAAGCGCGTAAAACCCATTCCGCGCCGCTCGCCAACCAGGCGGTTTTCGCGTGCAGGAAAAACTGGGCGATCATCTGCGGGAAAAGAACCACGGAAATGGCGAAAATGATCGGGATGACGCCGGCCATATTCACGCGCAAAGGCAGATGCGTGCTGGTGCCGCCAAACATCCGGTTGCCCCGGATCTGCTTCGCGTATTGGATCGGGATATTCCGCTGGGCTTCGGAAATGGTGACCACGCCGATGACGGTGATCACGGCAATGGCCGCGAAACCGACCAATTTCAGCAATTGGCTGGGGTCATATGTAACGATTACCCGCTGGACGACACTGGGCAAGCTGGCGACGATGCCGGCGAAAATCAAGAGTGAGATGCCATTGCCGATCTTTTTTTCCGTTATCAATTCGCCGATCCACATCAAAAGGACCGTGCCGGCCGTGATCGTGATGAGCATGCCGACCAGATTAAAAACCGATACGTCCGCGATGATATCCGCGGAGGAGCGGCGCAACAACGTAATCATTCCGAAAGCCTGGAGAAAAGACATCGGAACGGTCAGCCAACGCGTCCACATGTTGATTTTTTGCCGGCCGGCTTCTTCCTTCTGCATCTCCTCCAATTTTGGAACAATCATCGCCAAAAGCTGGAAAATGATGGAAGCAGTGATATAAGGCCCCACGCCCATCATCACGATGGAAAAATTTTCCATCCCGCCGCCGGAAAAAATATTCAGCAAACCGAAAATCTGATTATCGGCAAAAAATTTCTGCAAAGCCAAAGCGTCAATCCCGGGAATCGGAATGTGCGCGGCCAAACGAAAAACAACCAGCATGGCGAGGATAAAAATGATGTTCATCCTTAGATCCTTGGCTTTCCAAATTTGCCACAATTTGTTTAGCATATTTTGTCTTTAATCGCGCTTAACTCAAATTATCTGATTTGTCCGGATTTTTTGGCTATCTCTTGCTGAGCGCTCCGGCTGATGGATAAACCCTGGAAAATCAGCTTGCTCGCGCCCAAAAAGCCTTGTCCGAGAATTTTCACTTTGGTGTCGTTCGCGCTGATTAATTTCTTCGCGCGTAAAGACACGAGAGAAACTATTTCTCCATCATGGAATAAACGGCTGATGGCCGATAAATTCACCGCTTTGGCCTTAGCGGCCGCGGATTTGAAGCCGCGTTTTTTCGGCGTCCGTTGCAAGACCTGTTTCAAGCCCTTTTTTTTCAAACCGCTTACCCCGCTTCGCGCTTTCTGCCCTTTCAAACCCCGACAGCTGTAAGTGCCGTGTCCGGAGCTGTTACCGCGGCCGACTCTTTTCTTTTTTCGGCGCGCTTGGGGGAAAACGGTAATTTGATTAATGCTTAACATATCGCAAAAAAAATTAATTAGAGGACGCGAATTTATTCCGCTTTAGCCCCTTGAGCCGGTGTTTCATTTTTTATGATTTTCGGCTTGACCGCATTGACCCCTTCCGCTTTATCGCTTTTCTTCAGGTTGGCCAAGGCCGCCAAAGTACACTTGGCGTTGTTCAACTTGTTGTTTGTGCCCAAAATCTTGCCGATCACATTATTATAACCGGCCAATTTCAAGATTACCCTGACTACGCCGCCGGCGATTACGCCGCGGCCTTTGCCGGCCGGTTTCAGGATTATTTTAGCGGCGCCGTATTTCTGCCTGACCTCGTGCGGAATGCTGTCTTTGACAATCGGCGCGTCAATCATGACTTTTTTGGCTTGATTGACGGCTTTAGTCACGGCCATCGTTACATCCGCGCCCTTGGCCAACCCGATGCCGATCTTGCCTTTTTTATTTCCCAAAGCCACGCAAGCGCGGAAACGCATTCTTTTCCCACCCGCCATCACCCTGGTCACACGGGCAATATCCAAAATCCTTTGCTCAAATTCTTCAGTTTCGCCGAAGCCGGGGCCTTCCCTTCTTTTCCTGTCCCGCCCGCCTTTGTTAGCGCCGCGGCCGGAAAAATTCCGCCCCCCGCGCGCTCCTTCGGTCTGCGGTCCGCGATTAGAATTGTTTTGATTGCTTGCTTGGTTCATATGGCTTAATTTAACATCCGTTAAAAATTACAGCTTTAAACCTCCGGCTCTTGCTCCTTCGGCGGCCGCCTTGACCCGTCCGTGGTAGCGATAACCGCCACGGTCAAAAACCGCTTCGTTGACATTCAACTCCTTGGCTTTGGCCGCCAGCCGGCCGCCAGCCGTAAAAGCCAAGGCGATTTTTCTGGTTTTATTTTTTACTGAATCGCCATTTTCATCAACTTTGACGGATTTACTCGTGGTCGCGGCCAAAGTCCGGCCGGACTGGTCATCAATCAGTTGAAGATAAAGATACCGAGCGGAACGAAAAACCGACAAACGAGGACGGACTTTCGTGCCCGTGACTTTTTTTCGGATTTTGGCATGCCGTCTCTGCCGGTTAACATAATTGGTATGTTTGATTGACATATAATTATCTTTATTTATCCGCACCTTTCGCGGCGGTCTTGCCGGCTTTCCGGCGGATCGTTTCTTCGGCATATTTGATGCCCTTGCCTTTATAAGGCTCCGGCTCTCTTAATTTACGCAAGCGGGCGGCAGTTTCACCGAGCAGGCCTTTGTTAATTCCGCTCAAAGTGATCAAATTGCCCGCTACGACCGCATTAATGCCTTCCGGCAAGGAAAAATCAATCGGATGGGAATAGCCCAAATTCATAAGCAATTTTTTTTCCGCCAAGGTGGCCCGATAGCCGACGCCGTTGATTTCTAATTTTTTTTCATAACCCTGCGTCACACCCACCACCATATTGTTCGCCAGGTTGCGAAACAGACCCCACAGCGCGCCGGCTTTTTTTCCGGCCGCCGGTCCGGTCTTGATGACAATGGACTGGGTTGAGACGATCGCTTCCACGCCGGCCGGCAGGGATATTTTTAATTCGCCTTTGGGACCCTTGACCGCCAATTCGTTCCCACGCACTTCGGCGCTGGTATTGGCGGGCAGATTAATTGGCAATTTTCCGATCCGTGACATATGTTTAATTGACTGCTTACTGGCTTAATAAATTTCGCAGATGACCTCTCCGCCCAAACCGTTCTTTTTTGCCTCCCGGTTCGTCATGATACCCTGGGAAGTGGAAATAATCGCAAAACCGAGATTGTTCAGAACACGCGGCAGTTCGCTTTTGCCGGCATAATATCTGGCCCCCGGCTTGCTAATCCGCTTCAGCAGACTGATCGCCGGCCGCCCGCTTTTTTTGTAACGCAAACCAAGGCGCAAAATATCATAGGAGGCGGACTGGTTTTTCAGAAAAGCCATTTTTTCCACGGATACCCGCTTGATCATGCCTTCCCGCTCCAAAATCTTGGCGATTTGCAACTTGATCTTGCTCATCGGCACGACCACCTCCTGCTTACCGGCGGCCAAACCGTTCCGTAAACGGCTTAACATGTCTGCGATTGGATCTGTCATCATATATTTAATAATTTAATTCTTTATCCGGCCGCCGATATTACCAACTGGAGCGGGTAATACCCGGCAGTTCGCCCTTTTCCGCCAATTCGCGGAAACAAATGCGGCAAAGATTAAAATCCCGCATGTAACCATGGTTGCGCCCGCAACGCCAGCATCGTCTGATAATCCGGGTGGAAAATTTCGGCCTCTTTTTGGATTTTACGATCATTGCAGTTCTTGCCATAGATATGAATGATTACATTTTAAACGGAAAACCGAGCAAACGGAATAATTCTTGCCCTTCTTTGGCATTTTTGGCCGTAGTGAAAAAACATATTTCCAAACCATGCAAACTGTCAATTTCATCCGCTTTGATTTCCGGAAAAGCAATGTGCTCTTTGAGGCCGACTGTCATGGATCCGGTCCGATCAACCAGCTCTTTGGGCAAACCGCGGAAGTCCCGCACGCGCGCGAAAACAATCTTCACCAGCTTTTCGGTAAAATCAAACATCCGCTGGCCGCGCAAAGTTACTTTCGCGCCGATGACCATGCCTTCGCGCACCTTGAAAGCGGAAATTGATTTGCGGGCTTTGGTCAAAACCGGTTTCTGGCCGGAAATCTTTTCCAAAGTGCCGGCAATTTTGTCGATCTGCGCTTTTTCTTTAGCCTGGCGCCCGAACCCCACGTTAATGACCACCTTGCATAATTTCGGCACGGCCATCCGGTTCGGATAATGGAATTTTTCCGTCAAGGCCGGTCTAATCTCTTTTTGGTAATATTCTTTTAATCTCATATGGATTTTTTGCTCATTAATCAATCGCTTGTTCGCAATGACGGCAATAACGCCTTTTACGAGCCGATTTCTTGTCCGCTTCTTCTTTTTCCTGGCCGGAACCGGTTTTGAAAATCGGTTTGGTCGGCCGGCCGCATTTCGGACACACTAGCATCGCATTGGAAATGGTCAAAGGCGCGGGAAATTCAATCCTCTGCCCCTTTTCGCCTTGCCGGCGCGGGCGCAGATGCTTAATCAGCAAGTTTAATCCTTCCACGCTAACTTTTCTCTCGCGTGGAAAAACCTGCAAAACCTTACCGGTCTTGCCCCGATCCTTGCCGCCGATGATTTTTACCTTGTCGCCCTTTTTGATATTTTTCATAAAATAGAAATATTTTACAAAACTTCCGGTGCGAGTGACGCGATTTTGGCAAATCCGGCCCGCCTGACTTCTCTGGCCACCGGTCCGAAAATCCGGCTCGCGCGCGGTTCTTTTTTTTCTTTATCAATCAAAACGCAAGCATTGTCGCTGAACCGGACATAAGTGCCGTCGCTCCGCCGGATTTCTTTCTTGGTGCGGACGATGACGGCCCTCACGACATCGCCTTTTTTGACCGCGGCGTGCGGTACCGCTTCTTTGACCGCGGCGGTGATAATTTCGCCGATGTGGGCGTAGCGTTTTTTATATCCGCCCAATAAGCCAATACACTGGACCGTCTTGGCGCCGGAATTGTCCGCAACTTTCAGATAAGTTTGGACTTGGATCATATTTTTTTATTGAGGGTAAATTACTCGCCAGCGCTTGTCTTTGGAAATCGGCCGGCAAGCGATGAACTGCACGTGATCGCCTTCTTTAAATTGGCCGCGCTCGTCGTGGACCTTATATTTTTTTCGGACTTGGTACTGTTTCGGATATTTCGGGTGTTTTTTAACGCTCGCAACCACCGCCACAATGGTTTTGGACATCTTGGCGCTGGTGACCAGGCCGGTCATTTTTTTCGGCCCGGGCGCAACGGTTGTTTCCATCTGTTTATTCATATTTGTCTATTTATCAGATGACTTAACTTCTTGCTGAGCTTCGGCCCGGTCATTTTTTTTCGCGCGCAACAGCATCAGAATCTGGGCGATGGCCTGGCGCGTCTTTCTGATTTGCCGGATATCTTTTAGCTGTTTGTTCGCGTCTTTGAAACGAAGGTCGCGCAAAACTTCCCGCTGTTCCAAAAGCATTTTTTGCAGCTCATCCGCATGCTTATTTTTAATTTCTTGGTAATTCATATTGATAATCACCGGCTTAACGCCTAATGATGAGTTTGCATTTAATCGGCATCTTGTAAGCCGCCATATTCAGCGCTTCTTCGGCCTGGCTGGCCACAACGCCGTCTATCTCAAAAAGAATCATGCCGGGCTTGACAACCGCCACATAATGATCAACCGCACCCTTGCCTTTGCCCATCGGAATTTCCCCGCCTTTCTTGGTAACCGGCTTATCCGGAAAAATCCTAATCCAGATTTTGCCGCCTTTCCGGATGTAGCGGGATAAAACCTTGCGGGCGGATTCAATCTGGCGGGAATTAACCCAGCACGCCTCCACGCTTTTCAACCCGTGACTGCCGAAACTCAAAGTGTTGCGCCGACTGGCCTGGCCGCCCCTTTTGCCTTTATGCGATTTGCGATATTTGGTTTTTTTTGGCATTAACATATTTTTTCCGCTGAAACCGAAATTCTTTTATGCTTTTATGAACGGAGGGAGGATTTTTTCTCGCTCCGCTCGAAAACTTCGCCTTTATAAATCCAGACTTTGACGCCGATCGTGCCATAGGTGGTGAAAGCCGTACCCCGCGCGTAGTCTATGTCGGCCCGCAGGGTATGCAGGGGAACCTTGCCGACCGTCAGCATTTCTTCCCGGGCGATTTCCGCGCCGTTCAAACGGCCGCTGATAATTATTTTCGTGCCCAAAGCGCCTGCTCGTTCCACGCGCCCGATGCCCTGCTTCATTGCGCGTCGGAAAGGGATTCTTTTTTCAATATCGGCGATAATGGATTGGGTAACGATCTGGGCGCTCAGATTCGGCCGGTCGAATTCCACGATATTCAAAGCGATGTTGCCCGGACGGTATTTCTTGAGATAAGCGCGATGGACTTTCTTTTTTAATTCTTCAATGCCATTTCCGCCGCGTCCGATAATCATGCCCGGCTTGGCGGAATGGATGATGATGGTAATCCGATTGGCGCTCCGCTCAATTTCCACGCGATCCACGCTCGCCTCTTTTAATTCCCGCATCAGAAAACGCCTGACCTGGACATCTTCCTGCAATTTCTTCCGGTAATTCTCACCGGCGCCGAACCATTTTGAAGTCCAAGTTTTATTGATGCCCAGCCGGAAAATCTTTGGATTGATTTTTTTACCCATATGGTTATTTAACCTGATTTACGTTGAAAAAGTTTACCCACAAAGCCGCGCGCGCCTTGGCCTTCAATCTTCCGATGTTTGCCCTTGCCGACGGAGCGCGGATCAATGATCGTTTTGCCTTTTTCTCCCGGATCGGCCGGTTTGCCCTCCTGGGCCGTTTTTTCTTCTTCGTCTTTGATCAGCACGCCTTCTTCTTCTTTGGGGCGGTAATCCAAACGGACCGGAGCGGCCACTTTGGCAATTTTTTTCCGCCCGCCCTGCTCGACAATTTCCGCCAGGACCACAGTCAAGTGGCTCATTCTTTTTTTGATGGGAGTAGCGCGGCCTTGCGCGCGAGGCAACCAGCGGTCAAGGACCGGACCGCCGTCCACCATGATGGTTTTGATATATAAATTATCCTTGTTCAGCTCAAAATTATGCTCTGCGCCGGCCACGGCGCTATTAATCAGTTTCAGGATCGGACCGGCGGCGATTTTGTTAATATTACGCAACTGATCCAGCGCAGCCAAAACCGGCTGTTTGCGCACCAAATCCGCGACCAGTCTGACTTTCCGGGGCGCCTGATGGATATATTTTGCTTTTACTTTGATTTCCATAGATGAAAATTTACTTGGCGGACTTGCTTTTCTGCTGACCCGCCGGCGCGACCGGCGCGGGCCCTTTCCCCTTTGATTGTTCTTTGGCCATCCGGCCGCCGTGCCCGATAAATTTGCGCGTGGGGGAAAATTCTCCCAAACGATGTCCAACCATATTCTCTTCTATATAGACGGGCAAATGGGCCTTGCCATTATGCACGCCGATCGTGAAACCGACCATTTCCGGAGTGATAGAACAGGCCCGATCCCAAGTCTTCAGGATTGTTTTGTCTCCCGGTTTCAAATCTTTCACTTTTTTCAACAGCCGGTCGTTAATATATGGTCCTTTTTTTACTGATCTGCTCATATTGATAATTTTTTACGCCTTCCGTTGGTATTGGTCGGCGGCCTATCTTTTAGTTTTATTCTTACGACGGGCCAAAATATATTTATTGCTATATTTTTTATCTTTCCTGGTCCGGACGCCATAAGCTTTTTTGCCCCAAGGAGTTTTCGGACTTTTCAAACCGATCGGCTGGTTGCCTTCGCCGCCGCCGTGCGGATGATCAACCGGATTCATCGCGGAACCGCGGACGGTCGGACGGAAACCGAGATAACGGCGCCGGCCGGCTTTGCCGATTTTCAATAAGCGACGATCCGGGTTGCTGACTTGGCCGATTACTGCCAGGCAATCCTTGCTGACCAGGCGGACTTCGCCGGAAGGCAATTTGATCTGCGCGTATTTTCCTTCAATACCCATCACCTGCGCGGCATTGCCGGCACCGCGGCATAAGCGTCCGCCCCGCCCCGGCTGCAATTCAACATTGTGGATCGGCATACCCGGCAGGATAAATTTCAAGGGCATGGCATTGCCCGGCAAAAAATCAATCTTTTCCCGCGCGCTCATGACCGGCGCCTGGCAAACCAGTTTGTCGGGCGCGATAATGTATCTTTTCTCCCCGTCCCGGTAAAACAGCAAAGCGATGCGGGCGCCGCGGTTGGGATCATATTCTATGCTCGCGACCTTAGCCGGTATGCCGAATTTATCCCTTTTAAAATCAATGATCCGGATATATCTCTTCACGCCACCCCCGCGATGCCGGACAGTGATTTTTCCTTGGTTATTGCGTCCGCCCTGGCTTTTTTTCGCCAGCAAAAGCTTCTTATGCGGCGAAACATTGCTGATATCCGCGAAGTCATCGTAGCTGGCGGCGCGCCGGCCGGGTGAAGTTGGTTTGGCTTTAATAATGCCCATAGGCTTGATTTTTCTGATGGCTAAACTAAACTTTAAACTCCTTCGTAAAGATTGATGGTTTTTCCGGCGGGCAAGGAAACGATCGCTTTTTTCCAGTCTTTCCGGCGTCCGATCGTCCGTCCATATCTCTTGGTTTTGCCTTGGCAACGGATAATCCGGACCGCGGTCGGCTTGACGCCGTAAATCGCTTTCACCGCCTTGGCAATGGTGATTTTGTTCGCTTTGATATCGACCACAAAAACATACTGATTTAAAACGCCAAGATTGCCGGCTTTTTCCGTGATTTGCGGCTTTTTCAAAACTAAAAGTTGTCCAACGTCTCGGCGCCGCACATTGGTCGCGCCGGCTTTTTTCGGCTGGCCGGCATATAAATCTTTCATAGCCGACGGGGCCGGATTCTTTTCCTCAACCGGGGATTTTTTATTATCAGCCGGACTCTTTTGCTTATTGAAAATTCCCATATGCTTCGCGAATTAACGCCGGGCTTGCGCCCGACTGACGAATTTTTCGGCTAAATCAGCCAACACGGCTTTGCCGATCAATAAATTTTGATATTTTAACAGGTCGTAGATATTGAGATTGTCGGCGCTGATCAATTTCAGGCCAGTCAAATTACGCGCCGAAAATTTTATCTTTTCATTGTCCTTTTCCGCGTTAACTATCAAAAGGCTCCTCTGGACGGCTTTAGCTTTTGGTTTTTGCTCCGCTTCCGCCGGACGAAAGATCTTTTTTTCAAATTCAGCCGCGCAGGCGGAAAATTTCTTGGTTTTATATTCCGTCCAGGACAACGTTTCAATGACGGCCAGCCGCTGATTAGCGATTTTATCACCCAAAACCATGGCCAGCGCCTTCCTCTTCATTTTTTTATTCACCTTCTGGCTGAAATTCCGATCTTTCAACGGACCGAAAACAATACCGCCGCCGCGCCACTGAGGCGAACGGATGGATCCTTGTCTGGCCCGGCCTGTGCCTTTTTGCCGCCAAGGCTTGCGGCCGCCGCCGCGGACTTCGCTCCGATCCTTGGTATGCGCCAAAACTTGACGTTCGTTATTGGTCTGCGCGATCAAAACCTGGTGGATGAGAGATTGGCTGATTTTTTTCGGAAAAAATTTATCCGGCACTTCCATTTCGCCGCTGACTTCGCAATTTTGGTTGTAGATTTTCAATTTCATAACAATTTTAATAAAGAAACGCGCCGATACTAGGCCTGCGCCGCGGCCGCTTTGTCCTCCGCTTTGTCCTCCGCCGGCGCCGCTGACTCAACCGACCCGGTATTTTCCGGCTGAACGGTTGGAGCGATAATCAATTCTCCCTGCCCCTGGATCCGCAAAATACTGTTCCTTTTTCCCGGTACCGCGCCTTTAATAAAAAGCAGATTGTGCTCCGAATCCACAGCCGCGATTTCCAAATTGCTGACGGTCGTTCGCGCCGCGCCCATCCGACCCGGTTTCCTGATTCCTTTAAAAACATGCTGGGGCTCGGTACAGCCGGATGAACCGGGCATCCTTTCCTGGTCTTTATTGCCATGGGTTTTTTTGGAGCCGGAAAAATGATGTCTTTTCACCACCCCCTGAAAACCCTTCCCTTTGCTCTGGCCGCTCACTTTGATCAGATCGCCGGGCGCGAAAACCTTGACGGTGATGATATCGCCCGCTTGGATGCTTGCCTCTTCTGTCCGGAATTCCTTTAAAATCTGCGTCGGCTTGATATTTTTGAAAATTCCTTTCTGCGGCTTGGTGATTTTTTTATCCTTAATTTGGCCAAAACCGAGCTGGACCGCCAGATATCCGTCCCGCTCTTTATTTTTAACCGTCACCACCGGACAAGGGCCGGCCTGGACACGTGTTACCGACAAAACTTTGTTGTCTTGCCAAATCTGAGTCATGTCAATTTTTTTGCCGATTATGTATTTCATATTGATAAACTGCGGAAAATAAAAAAACTGGCTCTTTTCAACAAAACCAGCGATAACCGATGAAAATTAATTTCTTTGGTTATTCTTATGATTTGTCGCTATCACCTCGTTAATTGGCGAATATTAGCTATTATACTTTCCTTTCAAAGGAGTTATAAAAGCTTTTTCCGCTAATCTGATTTTTAAAAATTGCCTCGCAAAAGCATTTAATCACATTTTATTTCCACGTCAACCCCGGCCGGCAGGCTTAAACTGGTCAAATCCTCAACGGTCTTGGCGCTCGGTTCAATAATGTCAATCAATCTTTTATGAACCCGCATTTCGTACTGGTCACGCGCGTTTTTATGGACAAAAGTTGAACGATTGACCGTGTATTTCCTTATTTCGGTCGGTAAAGGAATCGGACCAAAAATCTTTACGCCTGATCTTTTGGCCGTGTCAATAATCGTCCGGGTTGACTGGTCAATGATCTTGTGATCAAAGGCTTTGATTTTTATTCGGATCTTTTGCTTGACTTCTTCGCTGTCAATCTGTTTTTTGGCCGCTTGTTGGTTAGTGTCGCTCATGTCTTAAAAAAAATTGTTAAATAAAATCATTTATGCTCCGCCCAAAATATTTGCGCGGAGCGAAAAATGAGCTTATTTGATAATCTTGGTCACAACGCCGGCGCCCACAGTCTTACCGCCTTCGCGGATGGCGAATTTCATCTTCTCTTCCAAAGCGATCGGCATGATCAGTTTGATCTTCAAGCTAACCGTATCGCCCGGCATAACCATTTCCGTGTTTTCCGGCAGTTCAATCTCGCCCGTCACATCGGTGGTCCGGATATAAAACTGCGGCTTATAGCCTTTGAAAAATGGCTTATGGCGGCCACCTTCTTCTTTGCTTAAGATGTAAATCTCTCCTTCAAATTCCGTGTGCGGCGTAACCGATCCGGGCTTGGAGATGATTTGGCCGCGCTCCACTTCTTCCTTCTTGGTCCCGCGTAAAAGCACGCCGGCGTTATCGCCCGCCCGGCCTTCATCCAAAGACTTATTGAACATTTCAATACCGGTGACCACTGTCTTTTTCGTTTCCTTCAAACCGACAATTTCCACTTCTTCATTGATATGAATGACACCGCGCTCAATCCGGCCGGTCACCACCGTGCCGCGGCCTTCAATGGAAAAAACATCTTCAATCGGCATCAGAAAAGGTTTATCCAAATCCCGAACCGGTTCCGGAATCGTTTCGTCCACCGCCTTAATCAAATCCAAAATCGGTTGGGCGTCCGGTCCGGTCGGATTTTCCAAAGCTTTCAAAGCGGAACCGCGGATCACCTTGATTGTGTCTCCTGGAAATTCATATTTTTTCAATAAATCACGGGTTTCTTCTTCCACCAGATCAATCAGCATCTGATCGGAAACCATGTCGCATTTGTTCAAAAAAACTACCAAATTTTTTACGCCGACCTGGTTGGCCAAAAGGATATGCTCCCGGGTTTGCGGCATCGGGCCGTCCGTGGCCGCGACCACCAGGATGGCTCCGTCCATCTGGGCGGCGCCCGTGATCATGTTCTTGACGTAATCGGCATGACCCGGACAATCCACGTGGGCGTAATGCCTTTTTTCCGATTCGTATTCCACGTGCGCCGTGGCAATGGTGATGCCGCGGGACTTTTCTTCCGGCGCGGAATCAATCTGATCCACGGATTTTTGCGTGGCTTTAAAACCCTTAGCGGCCATGACGTTTAAAATCGCCGCCGTCAGGGTGGTTTTGCCATGATCCACATGGCCGATGGTGCCGACATTGATGTGCGGCTTGGAGCGATCAAATTTTTCTGCCATTTTTATTGGTTACGGCCCCGTCCGGCCGAGGATAATTTTTCCCCTGGCTTTGGAAGCGAGTTTCCTGCCCCTTGAATAATACTATGGGCAACCAGCCGTCTAAATAATTTATTTAAATTTTAATAATCCCAATCAAGCCCGTCCGCCGCACTTATAAATCTTCCAAATATTGGCGGTCCTCCTCAATGATTTCATCCGCCCCGGCTTTTCGGTCGGCCGGAATCAGCCACTTCTTTTTTTGTACGATCCTACTGATCGGCGTAAAGTCAACTTGTCCGCCCGGGGAAAAAATCCTTTCTTCTCCGGTATTATAAAAACTATAATTATTTTGGCTGTTGCTGCCAACGGTGGCAAGAGATTTGTCCGCGCTGATATTTTCCGAATTTTCGGACTTCCAAATAGCAATATCACGATTTATTTTATCAAGCAACTCATCTTCTGTCAAGCCGCGCACTTCACTTGTGCCGGTAACTATTTTTTCATATTCTTCCAGGGGCAGAATGACAAACGGCGCCTGGGAACGAGGCTGATCAAAAACAATAATCCGATCGCCGGTTTTTTTCGCCAAATTAATGGCTTTTTGCATTTGATCCTGCATAAATGAATTTATTTCTTGCCGCGGTCGGCAATAATAGTTTCCGCCACGTTGCGCGGGACTTCCGCGTAATGGGAAAATTCCATGGAATAACTGGCTCGGCCCTGAGTCATGGACCGCAACTGAGTGGCATAACCGAACATCTCGCCAATCGGAACTTTGGCGTTAATCAGCTTCACCTGTTCGCGATCTATCATTTCTTCAATCTGGCCGCGCTTGGAATTCAAATCGCCGATCACGTCGCCCATAAAATTCTCCGGCGTCGTCACGTTCACTTTCATAATCGGCTCCAGAATTACCAATTTGGCTTTACGGGCCGCGTCCTGAAAAGCCATGGAACCGGCGATCTTGAAAGCCGCTTCCGAAGAATCAACTTCATGGTAACTGCCGTCAAAAACCGCGACTTTAACGTCAATCAAAGGATAGCCGGCCAGCACGCCTCTTTCCGTGGCTTCGCGCACGCCTTTTTCAATGGCCGGAATATATTCCCGCGGAATCACGCCGCCTTTAACCTCATCCACGAATTCAAAGCCGCCGCCCACGGGCAAAGGTTCAATCTTCAGCCAGCAATGGCCGTATTGTCCCCGCCCGCCCGACTGCTTGATGTATTTTCCTTCCGCTTCCGCCGGATTCTTGATGGTTTCCCGATAAGCCACCTGCGGCTTGCCGACATTGGCCTCCACTTTGAATTCCCTTTTCATCCGGTCAATAATGATGTCCAGATGCAATTCGCCCATACCGGCAATCAAAGTTTGGTTCGTTTCCTCGTCCGTCCGCATCTTGAAAGTCGGATCCTCTTCCGCCAATTTAGCCAGCGCCAGAGCCATCTTTTCCTGATCCGCTTTCGTTTTCGGCTCCACCGCGACGGAAATAACCGGTTCCGGAAAATTGATTGATTCCAAAATGACCGGACGCGCTTCGTCCGTCAAAGTGTTGCCGGTCGTTGTCCCTTTCAAGCCAATCACCGCCGCGATCTCGCCGGCATAAACTTCCTGCACTTCTTCCCGGTGGTTGGCATGCATCCGGACAATCCGTCCGATCCGTTCCCGATTGCCCTTGCTGGCATTCAAGACATAAGAGCCGGAGGCCAAAGTGCCGGCATACACCCGGATAAAACACAATTTTCCGACATACGGATCCGTGGCAATCTTGAAAGCCAAGGCCGCGAATTTCTCGTCATCGCTATGCGTGATGGTGATCTTTTCATCTTCCTGGCCGGGCTTAAAACCGACAATCGGCGCCAAGTCCAAAGGCGAAGGCAGATAGTCAACCACCGCGTCCAAAAGCATTTGCACACCCTTGTTTTTCAAGGCACTGCCGCACAGGATCGGCACGATCCGGTTGGCGATGACAGCCTGGCGAAGGGTTTTTTTCAAGTCCGCCACCGGCAAATCTTCGCCGGCCAAATATTTTTCCATTAAAACTTCATTGTTTTCCACGATCACTTCCACGAGACGGGCGCGGTATTCTTCAGCTTTTTCCTTCATGTCCGCCGGCACTTCCTGCTCTTCAATCTTGACGCTCAAATCATCATGAAAAATCCGGGCTTTCCTTTCCAAAAGATCAATGATGCCGATAAAACCGCTTTCAATGCCGATCGGCAACTGAATCGGATAGGCTTTTTTGGTCAACCGTTCATTGATGGAAGCGACGTCCTTATAAAAATCCGCGCCGGTCCGATCCAACTTATTGATGAAACAAATACGCGGTACCGCGTATTTGTCCGCTTGGTGCCAGACGGTTTCCGATTGCGGCTCCACGCCGGCTACCCCGTCAAAAACCACTACCCCGCCATCCAGGACGCGCAAACTTCTTTCCACTTCGGCCGTGAAGTCAACATGTCCGGGCGTATCAATCAGGTTAAGGCGGCAATCTTTCCAAAAACAAGTGGTGGCGGCGCTGGTGATGGTGATACCGCGCTCGCGCTCCTGCTCCATCCAGTCCATCTCTGCCTGACCATCATGCACTTCGCCGATTTTGTGCTTTTTACCGGTGTAAAACAAAACGCGCTCGGAAACCGTGGTTTTGCCGGCGTCAATGTGGGCGATAATGCCAAGATTCCTGGTTTTTTCCAAACTGTATTCTCGGGGCATAGATTATATAATATAAAAAAAATTTAAAAATTATAGTTACCGGGCAAAATGGGCAAAAGCTTTGTTCGCTTCCGCCATCCGGTGGACAGCGTCGCGCTTTTTCACCGCCGCCCCTTCGCCGTTGTAGGCGTCAATGATTTCGTCCGCCAATTTGATGGCCATAGGCTTGCCTTTGCGGGCGGAAGCCGCGTCCATCAGCCACCGGCAGGCCAGATTATAACGGCGGGCGCCGCGCACCTGGTACGGAATCTGATAATTGGCTCCGCCGACCCGACGGCCGCGGATTTCCAAAAGCGGCGAAATTCTTTTGATCGCCTTGTTGAAAACATGGCGAGCGTCCTGCTTGGTCTTCTGTTTGATGATCTCAAATGATTCGTAAACAACTTTCTCGGCTGTGGTCTTTTTGCCGTCGCGCATGACGAAATTGATGAATTTAGCGATATCAAAATCGTTATAACGGCTATCACTCTCAATTTTTCTGACTGGAGCTTGTTTTCCTCTCATAATTGTTTATTTAGCTTTCTTTTCCCGCTTGGCGCCGTAGCAGCTGCGCGATTGTTTACGATTGGCTACGCCCTGGGTGTCATAGACGCCGCGGATTATTTTATAACGCACGCCCGGGAGATCCTTGGTGCGTCCGCCCTTAATGAGCACAATGGAATGTTCCTGCAGATTATGACCGATACCCGGAATATAAGCGGTAACTTCCATGCCATTGGACAGCCGGACACGGGCAATCTTCCGCAGAGCCGAGTTCGGCTTTTTGGGCGTGGTGGTGGTTACCTTTAAACAAACGCCGCGCTTGAAAGGCGAACCGCGCCTCAACATGGTCCTTTTACGGTGCAAAGTGTCCAAAGTACTCTGCAATGCCGGAAATTTGCTCTTTTTCTTAGCAACACGACGGCTTTTTTTGATTAATTGATTGATCGTGGGCATATTTTCGTTCAGCCGGAAAGGCGTGGAATATTTCCCCAAAAGAAAATCGGACGCTCAGGCAAAAAATATTTTGAAAATAAAAAAACTATACAAAATAAATGGTTTAAAGCTTGAATACTAAAATAAATCCCGGATATTACGGGATGTATTCAAACATGCTTATATAATTTAGCAAAAACATTTCTTTTCGTCAAGTAAAGACACCGGATTTTCCGCTCGCGCTGATAAATCTAAAATATTACTTAATATTAAAGAAAAAATTATAAAAAAACATTACCCTGGCAAGAAAAAAATTTTAATATTGTCAAAAGTTATTCAAATGGAAATAAAAACGTTTGACAAAAAATAAATTTTTGTTAAGGTTCATCATTCCCCTGATTATCAATATGAAAAATATTATCAAAAAATCAGGCTACTTGTATTTTCCGCTTCTGTTTTTGTTACTGATTACCGTTTTTTCCTGCTTCTGCGGGATGCTCGCCGGACTTCTGCCCTTGGCGGCCGGCGCCGAACCGGATCCCTTGGATATGTTGCAAGAAAAAGATGATTTTGCCGTAACCGTTGGCAAAACAAATATCAACGGGCGCTACTGGACTTATCATTATCACTATGCCGACTAAGCCGGCGGCACCGAAGCCTAATACCGGAAAATCAAACTGAAGAAATCCAGATCAAAAAGACGGGCCAGGAAAAAAATAAAGAACCCGATCAGATAGCCGATCAAATTGGTTAAAAAAACTACCGCTAAAAGGATCATCTGCCCGTATTTTTCTAAAAAAAACGCAAGGCCGCCCAAAGAACGGGCGAAAAAATACTCTATCGCGTGATAACCGTCCAAGGGCGGGATCGGCAGCAGGTTAAAAATAAACAAAGCCGCGTTGATATAAACCAAAAAAGCGGCCAACTTGACCAGCAGATTATTGGCCGGCAAGTTGGGCAAGAGCAGATATTTCAAAGCCAAAGCGGAGAGGGCGATGACCAGCAGGTTGCCGAGCAGTCCGGCCACGGCCACCAAAAATTTCCCTCCCTGGCCGCGGCGGACCAGGCCGATGTTAACCGGCACCGGCTTAGCCCAGCCGAAACCGACCAGAAGCATCATCACCGCGCCGATCGGATCCAGATGCCGGAGCGGGTTGAAGGACAAGCGGCCTTGGCGCATGGCGGTATCGTCGCCCAAACTGTAAGCGGCCAGACCGTGCCCGACTTCATGGACCGTAATACCGACTAATAAAGCAATTAACCAAGGCAAAACCAGCATAGGGTCAATTTGGATTAATTGCCAGATTATCATACTCTATTTTAGATTATTAATAATTTTAGAAACGGGTCCGGGCTGGCCTGGTCGCTCCCGATTTTTTTCTCCGCCCGTCCGCTTGTTATATAAATAAGTTGGAACAGATTCGGTATAATGATAGAGTCCAATCTAATCATTAACCTAGCCTGTTCCTATGACTAACTTTACCGACATTTCAACCGAAAAACAAGCCATC
>Ga0210056_1000981_pt1 | contig 24730 bp, 20 predicted proteins | sample CryGeyCG2014_080_2_FD_183965 | JGI IMG/M metagenome (GOLD analysis project Ga0210056, IMG submission 183965) | Groundwater microbial communities from aquifer - Crystal Geyser CG07_land_8/20/14_0.80 (SPAdes) (version 2) | ecosystem: Environmental > Aquatic > Deep subsurface > Groundwater | place... | reverse complement strand
TGCCATCGCCTCTGCGGTACGTCACACAGCCAGACCCAGCCGCCTCGTTCGCGGGCCAGGCGCCGCTGCGTGGTGGAGAGCACCACGTGTGAGGCGTCCGGGGACAGAAGCGCGTTGCTCACGCGAGCCGAGTCGCGCAGCCGAGGGCGGGAGGAAAGGACCTGCACCGGGAGACCGGCGATTCCGGCGCCAAGGGCAGCAGACACCCAAGCCGCCAGCACGCGCCGCCCTCGCTTCCAGTGATCCAAGGCGGCGACGCGGGACTCACACCATAGGGCTGCGCCAAGCACACCCATCGCCGCCACCGCCAGCTCGCCCATGAACAGCCAGTCCATCGGCGGCTGGCCGAGCGTGTTGACGACGCCCACGCGAAACAGCCCGTTCAGAGCGATCGCGCCCCAGACGAGGGCGACGACGGCAACAACCCAGTCGAAGGCCGCCAGCTCCGCCCTCCGCGCCCGAAGCGCAGCGGCGATGCCCATGGCGAGCAGCCACGCGACCATGGGCGCACCGGGCCAGAGGAGTACGGAGATGGCCTGGCGGGTGTGGCCTGTGCCCGCGTCGCTGCGCAAGTGGGTCGTGTGGAGCATGACTGCGCCGACGCCGACAGTAGCGACGACCGAGACGAGGGCGCACGCCATCCCCGAAGCCAGCTTCGCCCGCAGTCGCGTTGCCCGGGCCAACGGCAGCGAGGCGGCAAGCGCTTCCGTCCCGAGCGCGGACTCGCGCGTCAGCAGTACAAGGCACACCAAGAGGAACGTGACCAACGGGGCGAGCGCGCAGAACCACAGCCCGGGCCAGTCGCCCCAGGCGAAGACAAGCGACGGAGCGGCGCCGAGCACAAGCAACAGGACCCACAGCGCCAACACCGCTCGATTCGCTCGAAGATCCTTCTTGGCAAGAGCCCAGATCATGGCCTTACTCCGTGGACTCCTCGGTCGCGTCGGCCACGGCCGCCCCGAGCCGCTCCTCCAGCCGAACCGGCCCGGTGTAGGCGATGAAGATCTCCTCCAGGCTCAACGGCACCGCTTCGGCGCTGGTTGCGCCGAGCCGCCGCACCTGCTCGACCATGTCGGCACGGAAGCCCTGCACTGTCAGCAGCAGTTCGCGCTCGCGCCGACGGGAGCGAACGAGGTTGCCGGCAAGCTCGCCGACTTGCTCGGGCGGCGCGCCGGCGAAGGTGGCGCGGATCTGCTGGACCGATCCCTTCAACTCGTCCAGCGGCTGTTGGACGATGAGCCTGCCCCGGTGGAGAATGCCCACCCAGTCGCACACGCGCTCCAGGTCGTCGATGATGTGCGAGGAGATGAGCGCCGTGCGGCCCGCCTGCTCCGACAGCTCGACGAGGGTCTCCAGGAACTGGCGGCGGACGACGGCGTCCAGACCCGACGTGGACTCATCCATCAGCAGCAGTTCCGGCTCGTGCGCCAGCGCCAACACCAGCGCCATCTGCGCCTTCGTGCCGCGCGACAGCTCGCCAAGCCTCCTGTCGCGCGGGAGGTCGAGCCGATCCAGCAGCTCGTTCTGCCAGGCGAGGTTCCAGGTCGGGTAGAACGTGGCGCAGAACCGGCACAGCTCCTCGACGGTGTAGAACTCGTACATCTTCTGCCCGTCGGCCACGTGCCCGACGCGCTGCTTCATGGGCACTTCGTCCTTCATCGGGTCGAAGCCGAGGACGCTGACCTCGCCGGTGTCCGCTTCGAGCAGGCCCATGAGCAGTTGCACAGCCGTCGTCTTCCCGGCGCCGTTCCGCCCCAGCAGACCGTAGACGCTCCCGCGAGGGACCCGCAGGTTCAGCCCGTCCAGCGCGACCGTTTCCCGGTAGAGCCGGCTGCCATCGTGGCCGCCGCGAAGCACGCCGCAGATGCCGCGCCACGACCAGAAGCGTTTCGTCACCTCGCGGGTTTCGACTGCCAAGTCCATAGCGACCTCCTCACTCAGGCTCCTTGCCGAGTACCGCGCGCCAGCGTTGGTTGACCAAGTCGGTGATCTCAGTAGTCGTTAACCCCAGTTGCCGCGCTTGCACGACCAATTGGTCGAGTTGGGGTTCGAGGAGCCGGGCACGCTCGCCCGCGCTCGACCGCACTGCGCTCGCGGCCACGAACGTCCCCGAGCCGCGCCGTCGCTCCAGCACGCCTTCTCGCTCCAGCTCCGTGTATGCCTTTGCAGCAGTGTTGATGTTGATCAGCAGCTCCAACGCCAGTTCCCGCGCCGCCGGCAGCCTGTCACCCGGCGACAACGCGCCGCTCACGACCAGATGCTTGATCTGGTTCATGATCTGGAGGTAGACGGGCAAGCCGTCCTTTGGGTTGACGCGGATGAGCATCGGTGAGGAGTTGTATAGATAACTATATAAATCTCAGCCCATGGTACACCACGCGCTCACAACCGTCAAGTGGCGCTCCACCACGCTGTCGCGTACCAGCACGGGGCGGCGTCCACACGGAAGGTTGGCGGTGCGCTGACGCACGGGTTACAGTGGCCAGAGTTCGGCAACCATTCACCACCCGCCGCTGACCAGTGACTACCTCCTGCCCGCCAACCGACTGCCACCCGAGACGCTCTGCACCCGCTCCCAACGGGCTGCGTCCGCTGCTGATCGGCAGCTTGCTGTGCGCCTTCGTCGGTGTTGCGTTCCCGTACGGCAATTTGGTGGTGCGGGGGACACGGCCGGCGAACACTTCTCTGCCGTTCGGCGTGGTGGCGGTGTTTTTCGTGGTGGTGTTGGCGAACCGGGCGTTGCGGCGCTGGCGGCTAAGGCGGGACGAACTCCTGGTAGTGTTCGTGATGCTGCTGATTGCGGCGGCGGTGCCGACGTGGGGGATGGTGGGGCAGTTGCTGCCGATCATGACCGGCGTCTTCTACTACGCCTCCCCGGAGAACAAGTGGGAGGACTTGCTTCACCCGCATTTGCCCGACTGGTTCGCACCACACGGAGAGGAGACCATTCGGTACTTCTACGAGGGTGCGCCGGCCGGCTGGAAGGTCCCGTGGGGAGAGTGGGTCGGTCCGCTGCTGGCGTGGGCCGGACTGATTGCGGCGTTTTACGTGGTCAGCACTTGCCTGATGCTGCTGTTGCGTCGGCAGTGGGTGGAGCAGGAGCACCTGATCTACCCGTTGATGCGCTTGCCGGTGGAGATGGTGGAGGAGGACCCTCGGGGGGAGGCGCCGTTCTGGCGCAATCGGCTGATGTGGGCGGGGTTTGCGGGCGTCGCGGGCGCCACGACGATCAACGCGCTGCACGGCTACTTCCCGGTGGTGCCGCTGCTGCCCCTACGTGCTGACCTGCCGATCCGGGTTGCCCAGGAGCTTGTGGTCGCCCGGTTCTGGCTCAACTTCTCCGTGGTAGGGTTTGCGTACCTGATCAACGCGCAAGTGGCGTTCAGTCTGTGGTTCTTCTGCTTGGTGACGAGTTGGCAGTCGCCGTTGATGCGGCTTGCCGGCCTCAATACGGGCCCGCATGAGATCTACTGCGCAGACACGCCGGTGGTGTCGTACCAGGCGTTCGGCGGGATGCTGGTGATGGTGGGGCTGGGTCTCTGGAATGCGCGGGAGGACTTGGCGAGGGTGATGGGGTGGAGACCTGCGGTCGCCGAGGCGGGGGCGGTCGGGAGACCGCCCCCGAGCGAGGGCGGCGGCGGGGACGCAAGTGTTGCCGGTGATCGCGTCGCCTTGTTTCTGTTCGTGGCTGGGTGCGTCGCCATCGTGGCCTGGCTCTCGGCGTCTGGGCTGCCCGTCGGGGCTGGAGTCACCTTCCTGACGGCGGCGCTGGTGATGTTCGTCGCGCTGACCCGGGGGATTGTCCAGGGCGGCGTGCCGATATCGCGGGCGGTGCTGATTCCGCAATCGTTCACCGTGTACCTATTGGGGACGCAGCGAATCGGGCCGGCGGGGTTGGCGGCGTTGGCTGGATCGTTCGCGTGGACGGCAGACATCCGTGTGTTCCTGATGCCCTTCTTCGCCCATGCGCTCAAGGTGTGGCATGAGCTGCGGACCCGGCGACGCGACCTGTTGGCTGCCGTTGCGCTGGCCCTTGTGGTCAGCTTTGCCGGGTCGGTCTACGTGACGATTCTGTGGGCGTACCGGTACGGCGGACTGAACCTCAGCGCGTGGCTGTTCGACGGCAACCCGAGGGTCGCCTTCACCTACGCCAGCTCCCTGATGCAGAATCCGGTCAACACCGAGTGGTGGCGCTTCGGGTGGCTGGCGGCGGGGGCTGTCGCCATGTACGGGCTGACCGCCGCCAACGCCCTGTTCTCGTGGTGGCCGTTCCACCCGTTGGGGTTCGCCATCGGGCCGACCCAGCCGGTGGTCGATCTGTGGTTCTCGATCTTCCTCGGCTGGCTGCTGAAGGTGTTGCTGCTGCGCTACGGGGGCTACCGGTTGTATCATCGGCTGACGTACGTGCTGTTGGGCGCCATCCTGGGGCAGTTCGTTGCCTGTGGCTTCTGGACGGTGATCGACGCGCTGGTTGGGGCGAAGGGGCACATGCTGTACGTGTACTGAGCTCAGCCCGCGCCCCTCTGTCCCGGCTACTGGATAAACGCCACCTGGCACCGTTTCAGTGCATCCCAGGCCCGATCGACCTGCTTCATCCGCGCCAAGTCGCCGGGAGCGACAACGGGGTACCACGGGCCTGGGCCGGTGACGCCTCTCGCCCGGATGATCAGCGGTCGCTTGCCGGCGCGGCCGGCCCGGGCGGCGCCGACGGAGTGGTAGTAGGCCACGATGCCGACGCTGATCACCTGGTCGAAGGAGCTGTCCTCCCCCCAGCGGACGTTGTCCTTGTTTGTGACACACAGGCGGGGCGACATGGCACGCGCCAGACCAAGCCCGCTGCAGTCGATGATCACGCCGGAGTAGCCCTCGTTTTCACCTACCGGCGCCAGTGAGCGCTCGCCATCGCCGCCGCCCGGAGCCGGTTGCCGCTTGGGCCCGGCGAAGTCGCCGGCTGTGCCGCGCCCCGTCCCCTCACCGCCGGCTGCCGGGCCGGCTCCGGGCCGACCGAGACCGGTGCCCGGCAGTGCGCCGATCGTCCCCGGCGTCCGCGGGCCTGTCCGTGACGCGTCACCACCTACCGGACCGGCCGGGACAGCACTATTGCGCGCATACGTCCCTCCTGCCTCTGGCGCACGAAGGGGCCCGCGTTCAGGAAGCGTGGTCGAGGAGTCGCGGGGGACGGGGCTTGTCGGCGAGGGGGGAGCTGTCGAGTCGCTCCGTGCCGAGTCACCTCCCCGGCGACCGGGCGTTGGCCTCGCGGAGACCGGCAGCTCGCGCTGGGTGCTGCGCTGCGGTGCGCGGGTGGTGCCGCCAGGTTCCGAGCGTAGCGCAAGGCGAGGCAGCATTGCACTGCGGCCCCGCCGCTGCACGGGTTCCCGCCGGACAACCGGCACCAACCGATCCGGCACCGGCCGCGCCAAGCGGCGAGGCGCCGGCGGCGGATCATTGGGACGGACCACCCGAGCGACTCGGAGGACTCGTGATTCCGGAGTCGCGTCGGCCTCATGGGGGAGCTGGACTGGCCCGCGCAGTGCACCGAGGAACAGCCCGTGCACACACACGGACAACAGAGCCGACTTCTCGAATCTGGAGAATGGAAGCTGCATCGTCTGGCTGCGGTCTGCGTCGGCGTTTGGCGATTGCCGTCACGCTGCCATTAGACTGTGCCAAGTTCCCGAGGTTCCTGTCGGCCGGTCGCCCTATAGCTTGACGATGTTGCCCTCCAACCCGGCGAACGCGTTGCGGGTGTCGATGATGAGTTGCGCTTTGTCAGCAATGTCGGCGTAGTCGTATGCAGTGTGGTTCGTCATCAGCAGCACGCAGTCTGCCTGCTGAATCAGCTCCGACGTGAGTGGCTCAGTCTTGAGCGGGTGCCCGTTCCACCGGGCCTCGACGACATGCGGGTCGCTCACGATGAGGTTGGCTTCCTTCGACAGCAGCAGGTCGGCAACCTTGAGTGAGGGCGACTCGCGAACGTCGTTCACATCAGGCTTGTAGGCGAGCCCCAACATCAGGACCGTTGACCCTTTGACGCTCTTCCCGCGCGCGTTCAGGGCGTCGCTCACCTTGCTGAGCACGAATCCTGGCATTGCGGCGTTCACCTCGCCTGAGAGCTCGATGAACCGGGTGCGGAAGTCGTACTCGTGTGCTTTCCAGGAGAGATAGAAGGGGTCGATGGGAATGCAGTGCCCGCCGAGACCGGGGCCGGGGGTGAACTTCATGAACCCGTAGGGCTTGGTAGCGGCCGCCTCGATGACCTCCCACACGTCGATGCCCATCCGGTCGCACAGCAGTGCCATCTCGTTGATGAGGGCGATGTTGACACTGCGGAAGATGTTCTCCAGCAGTTTGCACGTCTCCGCGACCTTCGGACAGGACACCGGCACCACGCGGTCGATGATCTGAGCGTACAGCGCGCAAGCGGCTTCGGTGCACTCGGCGGTGATCCCACCGACTACTTTGGGGACGGCGCGGAGCGGGAACTTCTCGTTGCCCGGGTCGATCCGCTCCGGGGAGAATGCCAGGTGGAAGTCCACCCCCAACTGCCAGCCGGCCTTCTCCAACTGAGGAAGCACAATCTCCTCGGTGGTGCCGGGGTAGGTCGTGCTCTCCAGGATCACGAGCTGCGGCGGGCGCAGGTGTTCGGCGATGGCTGCGGTGGCTGAGACCACGTACGACAGATCAGGGTCTCGGGTTTTGCTGAGCGGCGTCGGGACGCAGACGATCACTGCATCCGCACGGCGAATGGGGCTCATCTCCGTGGTGGCACGCAGCTTGCCGGCGTCCACCAGCTTGCTGATCGCTTCGTCCTCAATCTCCAGCAGGTAGGACTTGCCCTCGCGCAACTGGCGGACGCGCGCTTCGTCGACATCGACCGCCCACACCTCGAAGCCGGCTTCGCCCAAGGCGAGGGCCAACGGTAAGCCGACATACCCCATGCCCATAACAGCGACTTCCGCCGTGCAGTTCTGCAGTTTCTCAACCAGTTCCATCTGTCACACTCCTCCAAGAACGCAATCGCCCTCCCCGCCGGCCGGTGCAAGGTCGCTTTGTACCATGTTATTGCCCAACTTCGGCCACTGCGCCCTCGCGCGGGCAGCCGAAGCACGCCGGCAACACTGCGACCGGCGGCGCTTTGGCAGGGAAGTTGCGCAGCGGAAGAAGTCGCGACAGGCCGGCCGGAGCAGAACGCCTGTCCCCTCAATACCCCCGCACCCCCTCGGCACCGCCGGCGGGAACCCGACGACGCAAGGAGTTGTTGCCCTGTGAAAGTGATCGTATGCGAGAATGCGGCTGCTGTCGGCCGCGTGTCGGCAGACCTCGTGGCTGCCGACATCAAGGCGAAGGAAGGCAAGTACGTCCTGGGACTGGCGACGGGAAGCACCCCGCTGCCGCTCTACGGCGAGTTGATCGCCCGGCACCGCGCCGGCGAGCTGTGCTTCGCCAATGTGACTTCGTTCAACCTGGACGAGTACTACCCCATTGCCCCCAACCACGACCAGAGCTACTACTACTTCATGTGGCTCAACCTGTTCGCCCACATCAACATCTGCTTGCGGCGGACGAACGTGCTCAACGGCCTGGCGACCGACCCGAAGGCCGAGTGCAAGGCGTATGAGAAGCGGATCAAGGCCGAGGGCGGCATCGACTTGCAGGTGCTGGGCATCGGCGGCAACGGCCACATCGCCTTCAACGAGCCCGGCTCCGGCCCCAAGTCGCGCACGCGCGTGGTCAAGCTGGACGAGAAGACCCGGAAAGACAACTCCCGGTTCTTCAACAACAAGATCGAGGACGTGCCCACCCACGCCCTGTCCATGGGCATCGGCACCATCTTCGAGGCGCGCAAGAACATCCTGCTCGCGACGGGCGGGTACAAGGGCGAAGCCATCGTCAGTTCCGTCCTGGAGCCGCCCACGCCCAAAGTGCCGGCGTCACTCCTGCAGGACCACCCCGACGTGGCATTCCTCATCGACACCGACTGCGCCAAGGCCTTCCTGGCGAAGACCAACGACGGCAAGAAACTGCCCAAGGGCGTGACGCTCGAGATCGTGCAGTAGCCATTTCTCTCAGCCTAACGTGAGACGGGGAGCGGAAGTATCCACTTCCGGTCCCCGTTTGGTTCCGGGCCAGCGTAGCCGCCGGCGCCAGCCGGTGGACCCGGGTTCGTTCGTCCGAGAGTGGCACTCCTGGACGAACGAAGCAGTTCCGGCGGAGCTCGGGCGGGTGAGCCGGTGTCCGCGAGAGCACGCTGCTCCAGGTCGCCAACGCCTACTCGCGGCGTCTCCTGAACCTCCGCACGGCCAGCACCACGACAACGGCCGGCAGCCAGAAGACGCCGAAGAGGACGAGGTATGTCAGCATCGTTGCCAGCGTCTGCGCGAAGACGACGACGGCGTGCCAGGCGCTCTTGACGTGGTTCAGCCAGACCCATCTCGGTTCGGGCAGGTGGAGGACGGTGGCCTTTTCGGTCAGCGTGACGGTGAGGGTTGCCAGGGCGACCTGGAACTTCAGGTAGCGGAGCTGACCCTCCAGTGACTCGATCTGACCGCGCACGTCGGTGAGGCGTTGGTGGACTGCGAGCGTGTCCTTGATGGTCTTCGCCCGCTTCATGATGTCGAGGATGCGCTCCTCTTCCGCCTTCAGGTTGCGAACCTGTGCGTCGAGGTCGACGTACTTCTGCGTCACGTCCTCCGCCGCTTGCGTCTCAGCGACGAGCTTCCCCAGCTTCTTCAGGCGAACCAGTGCCTCTTCGTACTTCTCCTGCGGCACGCGGAGGGTGACCGTCCCGCTCTGCACGCCATCGGTAGGGAGGCTCAACTGGGAGTTGGCCACGTACCCGTTGAGGTCTGTCGCCACCGACACCACCTGGGCATGGACCTTCTCGAACTCCTTGACCTCCAGCGTCAGGTTGCCCGTCATGATGACCTTGCGGGCAACGGTTGCGGGCACGGTGGCTGCGAAGGCTTGGCCTGCAGGGGAGCCGGAGCTGTCGGTGTCCGCCCATTCGGCAGCGCTTGCCTTCTCCTCCGGGGTAGGCGGGACGGGGTTGTAGATCGGCGGGGCGGATCCCCCGTATATGTCCTCCCGGATGTTGGAGCGCACGCTGGCAAACTGGTTCCCCTGCTTGCGCGCCAACACCGTCATTGCCGCGGCGGCGATCAACACGACGAGCAGTCCGTACTGCCACAGCTTCCGGGAGCCGCTTGCCATCGGTCACACCTTCCTCGCACGAGTTGGGCACAGCCGCCGTCGGTGCCGCGCCTTCATTCGATAGCCGCTTGGGAACTCCTGCTGCGGGTCTCTCCTGAAACGCGTTCACCGAGGCGGGGAGGAATGACCCCTGGCGGCCGGTCTACTCACCGATCAGCTTCAGCAGCGCAGTCCACTCCCGAGGCGGGGCCAGGAACAGCCGGGCGTTGCCGCGCGGCCCACTGTCAACGGAGATTGTCTCACCGGTGTCCACGTCGACCATATACGCGGCGGAGTTCCCGTCCTGCTTGCCCTGCAGGAAGACGAACCGCTTCTCCGGGGTCACCGTGGTCTCAGCAGACACAAACCCGGGCAGCGAGGCCACGGGCTTCTCGTCGCCGGTGAACCACTCGCGGACGACGGCGGTCCCGGGCTTTTCGTCCACGGTCACTTGCTTGATGACCAGCTTCTCGCTCTTGTTCAGCATCAGGTCGGTTGCTACGGGCCAGTAGTGGGCGAGTTTGGTCCACACCTTCTCCGCGGTCAGCTCGTGGAAGGACTTGCCCTGCCCGCCCTCGAGCACCGGTCGGTCCAGGTCCCAGTGGAGGCGTCGCTCGCCGGCAACGTCTCCCGGCAGATCAACAGTCCAGTGGTCGTCTCTGGCGCCGCCGACCGTGCCGCCCACCACCTGGGTTGTTCCACCCACTCGGTCCCACGCCAAGGCCAGCCACTCGGTGCCGCCTGAGTTGACCGCCGCGTCCTCGAAGAGGAACGCCCCGGCCAGCGCAACCGGTGCGCCCGTGGCGCCCGGCGCCAGGTACAGCAGCTCATGGCTCGACCGCGACGTCCGGGCGGCTGCGAGGAGTGCACCGTTCGGCTGCGGGTACAGCTCCGAAGCAGTGTCCAGCAGCTGCGTCGGGTTGGTGCCCAACACCGAGGACTGCACGACAGTGCCGTTCAGGTTGGGTTCATCAAGTCGCGGCTCCACCGAAAGCACCGAGTACTGCCAGAGCGGCAGCGGCCCGCCATACTGGAATCTCGTCTCGGCGGCGGTGTACAGGTAGTGGGTGCCGCGTGCTTCGAGCAGCACCACCCAGCCGGGGGTGACGACCTGCTGATAGACTTTGCCCTGGCGGGGCAACCCAAGGGCGGCATCGGGCCAAGTGCAGGGCCGCGTAGCGCCAACTGTGACATCCGCCGCCGGTACTGTGAGACGCTTCGCCAAGTCGGCGCGGCACTTCTCGGCGATCACCGGCGGGTCGGCAAAGCAAGGGAGGAGATGGCAGGGCAGGAAGAGCAGGGCAACGGTCAGCGTGCGTGTTACGGTCGGCTTGAGTGGCAAGTGCAGGGCTCCTGTGAGGGCAGAGTGTGGACTGTCAAGGAAATCATAGACTCGCTCCGGGCTCCCAGTGTTCCAAATCCTGTCGAATAGTCGGCAGGCGGCACTCCTGACGGGGTTCGTCCGGCCTTTTTTCGCCCGCAAGAAGGTTGCACACGTCGGCACATCCAAATAGTGGCGCTTACTTAGACCCTCCGCGGGCCGCGTGGCCGAGCAGGCGCGAGGACACGAAAGCGAAAGGAAAGGAAATCACTGTGAGCGACGACACCAAGATCTTCCTGTCTGAAAGCGAGATGCCGCAGCAGTGGTACAACGTGCAGGCCGACCTGCCGAGTCCCGTACCGCCTTGCTTGCATCCGGGTACCGGACAACCACTGACTCCGCCTGATCTGATGCCATTGTTCCCGATGGGGCTGATCATGCAGGAGGTGTCGCAGGAGCGGTGGATCGACATCCCCGACCCTGTTCTGGACCTCTACAAGCTCTGGAGACCCTCGCCGCTGGTCCGGGCGCGGCGACTGGAGAAGGCGCTGGGCACGCCGGCCCGCATCTACTACAAGAACGAGGGCGTCAGCCCCGCCGGCAGCCATAAGCCGAACACTGCGGTTGCGCAGGCGTACTACAACAAGGAAGAGGGCATCTCTCGGCTGACCACCGAGACCGGCGCCGGCCAGTGGGGCAGCGCGTTGTCCTTCGCGTGCAACGTGTTCGACCTGAAGTGCACCGTCTACATGGTCAAGGTGAGCTACCAGCAGAAGCCCTACCGCCGGTCGCTCATTCAGACCTGGGGCGCGGAAGTATTCGCCAGCCCGACGGATAGGACCAACGCCGGGCGGGGCATCCTGGAGAAGAACCCCGACTCGCTGGGCAGCCTCGGCATCGCCATCAGCGAAGCGGTGGAAGACGCCGCCACGCATGACGACGCGCACTACTCGCTCGGCAGCGTGCTGAACCACGTGCTGCTTCACCAGACCATCATCGGTGAAGAAGCCCTGAAGCAGATGGCGATCGCCGGCGACTTCCCGGACGTAGTTATCGGCTGCACCGGTGGCGGGAGCAACTTCGCCGGGCTGGCGCTGCCGTTCGTGCGGGAAAAGTTTGCCGGCAGGGACATCCGCCTCATCGCCGCCGAGCCCACGGCGTGTCCGTCGATCACCCGCGGCAAGTACGCGTATGACTTCGGCGACACCGTGCAGACGGCGCCGCTGGCGAAGATGCACACGCTCGGGCACACCTTCGTCCCGGCGGGCATCCACGCCGGCGGGCTGCGCTACCACGGCATGGCGCCACTCGTCAGCAAGCTGGTGGACGACGGCGTCGTCGAGGCAGTGTCGTTCAGCCAGAATCCGGTGTTCGACGCCGCTGTCCTGTTCGCGAAGACCGAAGGGCACATCCCGGCGCCGGAGACCGCTCACGCCATTCGCGCCGTCGTCGACGAAGCCCTCAAGTGCAAGGAGACCGGCGAAGCGAAGTGTATCCTGTTCAACTGGAGCGGACACGGGCACTTCGACATGGCCGCGTACGACGCGTACTTCGCTCAGAAGCTGATCGACTGCGAGCTTCCGCAAGCCGACATCGACGAAGCGTTGACGCATCTGCCGCAGGTTGGCGGGTAACCCGCCCTCTGCCGAGAGCGCTCTGTGACTCCGGACGGGACGCCGCATCGCGAGTGCGGCGTCCCGTTTTGGCTTCTGCGGAACGGCGCATTGACGTTAACCCACCGACCTTGTATCATGACGCGCCATTCGCCCAAGGCAGGTGACAAATGGCAACCCAAACCTACGAGCTGAAGCCCCGCGGGTACGGCGGGATCCTCGACGCAACGTTCGACCTGTACAAGCAGAACTTCCTGCTGTTCGTCGGTATCGCCGGGATCGTCTACATCCCTCTGGCAATCGTGCAAGCGTTGATGCTCACCATCGGCGGGCAGACGTTGGCCATGGCCGCCGCCGGGGTCATCGCCTTTGTATCGGTGTTCCTGGCGCTCTTCGTCAGCGGCGCCATGACCAAGGCCATCTCGGACGTGTACCTGGGCCAGGAAGCTTCCGTGGCGGAGTCGTACAGCTACGTGCTGCGGCGGTGGCTGCCATACCTCTGGACCAACATCCTGTCTCTGGTGCTGGTCATGCTCGGGATCATCCTGTGCTTCGTCCCGGGCGTCGTCTTCGCGTTCTGGATCGTCTTCGCCAGTGAGGTGTTCGTCATTGAGGGGAAAGCAGGCTGGCAGGCGATCCAGCGGAGCCGGGAACTGGTCGGTGGACATTGGGGCAGGGCCTTCGTGCTTCTGTTCCTGGTCGGTATTCTCGTGGCCGTGCTCCAAACGGGACCGACGGCCTTGATTGGTGCGCTGCTCGGGAAGACGGCGGCGGGACACGTCCTGAGCGCCGCCTGGCAGGGGCTCTCCAGCACAGTGGTAGCCCCCATCCAGATGATCGCGCTGATCCTGCTGTACTACGACATCCGCATCCGCAAGGAAGCGTTTGACCTGCAGGTGTTGGCGGAGCAGATGGCGGAGTGGGGGGCGACGCCCTCACCCAGGCCGGCGCCCGTTTCCGATTACGCCTCCACCTCGCCCGCAGACTTCGGGACCGCGTCACCGACTGCAGCGACCTGCGCCTCCTGCGGCAGACCGCTGCAGCCTGAGGCGGCGATCTGCGAGCATTGCGGTCAGCCGGTGGAGAAGCCACCGGCGTGAAGGGAGCCGCGATGAGACGGGGGGTGGTCCTGGCATCCGGGGCGGGGGCGATCCTGCTTGTGTGGAGCGCGGCAGCCTTGGGGGCCGCCGGCGAGCTTCCCTTAGCCTCCATTCGCACGGAGCTTTCCCGGGCGGAGAGCCTGTCGGACGCCAAGGGCGCGACCCGGCATCTGCGGCGCGCGCTGGCAAAGCTCCCCGGACGGCAAGGCAAAGCCTCGCTCGATCAGCGCCTGCGCGACACGCTGAAGCAGGCAGTACGCACTCGGTCCAGCGTCGATCGGCGTTCGTTAATCCACTGCGCCAAAGCGCAGTTGGACTCCCTGGAGGCGGCGCTCTCTCTGCCTGGCGCCGACGGCGCCAGGCAAGCCCGCGCGACCGCCAAGCTGCGGGAGGTGCTGTCCCGGCGGGAGTATCGTCACAACGATCTTCAAGAGCGGGTCATGGCGTGGATCGCTGCGTGGGTGGTGCGGTTCCTGCGTTGGCTGTCGGCGCATACCGGTCTGGACTTCGGCGGCAGTGCGACGGCGGCGCGGGTGCTCGCCGGGGTCGTCGGCTTTGCGGCCCTCTGCCTGGCGGCCTACTTCGCCGCCAATGCCGTCAGCGCTCTTCTCCAAGGGAGGCGCGCAGTCGCCGCCGACGGGAAGCCGCTCTCCACCAGCCCCGGCGGGTTCTCCCCGCGCAGTGCGCGCCGAACGCTCTTGGACGAGGCAGCCCGCCACGCGGCCTCGGGCGACTACCGTCAGGCCCTGCGCTGCCTCTACCAGGCGCTCCTCCTGACGCTCCACCTGAACCAGTTTCTGGATTACGACGCCAACCGGACGAATCGCGAGTACCTCGGCCTCCTCCGCGCCGGCGGCAACGCCGCTGTTGCCGCCGCGTTTGACCAGGCAACCCGTCTGTTCGAGCGCAAGTGGTACGGTTGTCAGCAGACCCACCGCGCAGACGTGGACGCGATGTCCAGGCTCTTGGAGAGTGCGGAGAAGTCCGTCTCCGGATGAGATCCTTCCGCCCCGGCCGTGCCCCGGGCACCAGTGCGCAATGAAGAAGCGAAAAGACCTCGCTATCCTGCTTGTGCTGCTCGGCGCGATGGTTGCGCTGACGGTCCTCACGCTGGCGGGTGAGTCTTGGCGGGACAGCCTCTTTGAGGTCTTCCCGCTGCGGACTTCGTACAGCTCCCGCCCCAACGGCACCCGCGCGCTGTTCACCACGCTGGACGAGGTGGGCTTGCCTGTCGGGCGCCTTCACACCTCGTTCTCCAGCCTGCCCAAGTCGGGGCGGTTGCTGTTCGTCATCGCCCCTCGCCGCAGGATCACCCGAGACGAGTGGCGGGCGCTAAGGAAGTGGGTCGCCGGCGGCCGGTATGCCTGCATCGGCATTGAGGACCAACTCGTCCCGCAGTGGGCCGAGCGAGCGTTTGACGAGGGGGAGGACAACCAGTTCGCCGAGCACGTCGCCACCCCAACGGGCGACACGGCAATCACCAGGCAGGTCAAGGAGGTCCGCTTCCGCGGGCCGAACCGGCTTATTCCCGAGTCCTTCGAACCCACGCGTGCGACCGAGCGGCTCAAGCAGAACGACCGGGACGACCGCTGTGCGCATGACTCTGAGGAGCGGTGCGACGAAGGCGGGACTTGACTGCCTGTGCTGTCCCGCGAGTTCGCGGGACTGGTGAAGGACATGGCGCCCGTGTATGTGGACAACCGCGGAGAGCCGGTCATTGCGCTGACTCAGCACGGCAAAGGAGCCTTCGTGCTGGTCAGCAGCGGCTGGCTGTTCAGCAACGACGGACTGGACGAGGCGGACAACCTGCCGTTGGTGATGAACGTCCTGTCGGCCGCCGTTGCCGACGGAACGTCAGGCGACGCCCGCATCCTGTTCGACGAGTATCACCACGGCTATGGCGCCCGGGAGACGCTCTGGTCTGTGTCTCCGCAAACGGTGAAGTGCGGTCTCGTGCAGGTTGCCGCGGCGCTGCTGCTCCTGGTCTTCTCCCTGTCGCGTCGGCTGAAGGCTCCGGTGCCGCTGCCGGACCAGCAGCGGACGCGCGCCGAGTATCTGACCTCTCTGGCGACGCTGCTGCAGCGTGCCGGGGCCACCGGCGTCGCCTTGAAGCAGGCAGAGCGGGAGTTCCGGACGCACGTGCTCAGGCGGTTCGGTCTTCCGGAGGACGCGCACAGTGCCGTGATTGTGGCCGCCTTCCGGGAACGGAACCCTCGCCTGGCGACCCGCGTGAAGGCAGCCCTGGACCGAACGGAGTTCCTGGCTGCCCAGGGACGCCCGCCTCTCGAAGAGGTGCTGGCGGCGGCGCAATCGCTGTTCGAGCTACGCAAGGAGGCGGAGAGGATCCCGTGACCCCATTCCAATTGGCAAACGACGTTCAGGCGCAACTCGCGCGGGTGATCCAAGGACAGGAAGCCGTGATTCGGCAGATGGTGGCCTGCCTGCTGGCCCGCGGGCACGTGTTGCTGGAGGGAGTGCCGGGGCTGGCGAAGACCCTGCTGGCCAAGGCGCTGGCGAAGGCCGTCGGCGCCGAGTGCCGGCGCGTTCAGTTCACGCCCGACCTCATGCCGTCCGACCTCTCGGGCGTCAACGTCTTCAACCTGCACACCGGGCAGTTCCAGCTCCACCTCGGGCCCGTCTTCACCAACCTGCTGTTGGCAGACGAGATCAACCGCACCTCGCCGAAGACGCAAGCGGCCCTGCTGCAGGCCATGGAGGAGCGGCAGGTGAACATCGACGGCACGGACCACCGGCTGCCGGAGCCGTTCTTCGTGATGGCCACGCAGAACCCCATTGAGCACGAAGGCACCTACCCTCTGCCTCAGGCGCAATTGGACCGCTTCCTGATGAAGGTGCTGGTGGACTACCCGGACGAAGAGCAGGAAGTCGGCATCCTACGGCTGCACCATGCGGGGCTGGACCCCCACCAACTGACCGAGCGCGACCTCGCGCCCGTCGCTTCCGTCGAGCAGGTGGAGGCATGCGCCGTGGCGATCCGGCAGGTCACGGTCGAGGACGGCATGCTGCGCTACGTGGCGGCCCTCGCTCGGGAGACCCGCCGCCTGCCTCGGGTGCTGCTCGGCGCCAGCCCCCGCGCGGGCGCAGCGCTGCTGACGTGCGCCAAGGCCATGGCGGCGATCACCGACCGCGAGTTCCTCGTGCCGGACGACGTGAAGGCTGTAGCGAAGCCGGTCCTGCGTCATCGGCTGATCCTTCAGCCGGAAGCTGAGTTGGAAGGGCTGACCCCCGATCGGATCATCGAAGCCGTGCTGGGGCAAGTGCCCGTCCCGAGGTGACCTGGATGACGGGTATCCGCAGGCGCCTTCGACACCTCTCCGACTGGGCGAACTCCCTGTTCCCCTCGGTGCGACTCCCCGGGCTGCTGATTCTGTCCGCGGCGGTGCTGATGCTGACGCCGGTCTGCCGGCCGTGCCTGTACCTCAGCGTCGCGCTGAACCTCGCGCTGGTGGCCCTTGCGTTGGCGGACTACCGGCTGCTCAAGGCAGTGGACCAATGCGAGGCCTGGCGCGAGCGAGACGACGTGTTCTCCGTGGGCGCGCGCAACCCGGTGACCCTCAGCGTCCGCAACCGAAGCGCCCTCTCCCTGCACCTCGAGGTCGGCGACGAGCACCCGCACGAGTTCACGGCCGACGGCGAGTCCCCGCGGTTCCGTCTCGACCCGGACGGAACCTGGCAGCACACGTACTACCTGGTGCCGCACCGGCGCGGAGACTACCGGTTCGGACGCCTGACTCTGCGGGCGCGCACACCCCTCGGACTCCTCCAGAGGCAGCGCGCATTCGACCTCCCTCAGCCGGTTGCGGTCTACCCCAACCTGCAGGACGTGCGGAAGTACAACCTGCTGGGGCGGCGCAACCGGCTGGAACAAATGGGTCTGCGGCGCCTGCGCGTGCGGGGCAGGTCGCTGGAGTTCGAGTCGCTGCGGGACTACGTGCCGGGCGATGAGCTGCGGCACGTCCACTGGAAAGCCAGTGCCCGCAAGGGCAAGCTGGTTACCAAGCAGTACGACCTCGAGCGCAGTCAGCACCTCGTCATCGCGCTCGACCTGGGCCGGACCATGGCCAGTCGCCTGGGCGACCTGACCAAGCTGGACCATGCCGTGAACGCCTCGCTGCTGCTGGCCCACGTGGCCTCGTTCTGCGAGGACTACGTGGGACTGGTGGCGTTTGCCGACGAGGTGGTGGGCTATCTGCCGCCTCACAAGGGCCGGCATCAGACCGGGCGCGTAGCTCGGTTTCTGTACCCGTTGGAGCCGCGACTGGCCGAAGCCGACTACCGCGGCGCTTTCCTCTACCTTGGGCAGCAGTGTCGGCGTCGCTGCCTCATTGTGGTCCTCACGGATCTCCTCGACCCGGAGTCGTCGGCGCAGCTCCTCCACGTCTTGTCCCCGCTGACGCGGCGCCACGTGGTGCTGTGCGTTGCGTTCGGTGACTACGAATTGGCGGAATTGGTGAGCCGGGCGCCTCGGCAGCAGCGGGAACTCTACGAGCACGCCGTGGCGCTGACGCTTCGGCAAGACCGCGCGCGCGCGTTGGCGATCCTCCGGTCGCGAGGCGTCCTCACCCTGGACGCCGCCCCCAGCGACCTGTCGATTGCCGTCGTCAACCGCTACCTGGCGCTCAAGGAAGAGGCGTTGATCTGACCCGAGGCGGACGCCGCCTTATCACCGCGGCCGACGAGGAAGAGGTAGGCGTACTCCGCCACCCCCACGACCGCGGCGAACTGGAACTTGAGCGCGGCCGGCAACTCCGGAACCGGCGACAGAAACGCCTCGATCGGGGCGGCGATCACCAGCATCGCCACCAGCCCCATGATCAGCTTGACTGCCTCGCGCCCGGCCAGGCGGAGCGAATCCAGGCGTCCGTACGGACCCGGTCGCAGCAGCGCGTCTCCCAGCCGCAGCCCGGCGGCGCCCGCCAAGAAGATGGCGGTCAGCTCGAGGACGCCGTGGGGCGCCACGAACGCCCAGAAGTTCGCGTCTACGCCGCGGTTGTGCACGACCGCCGCGGCCGCACCGAGGACGAGACCGTTGGTGAGCAGCACGTAGAGGGTCCCCAGCCCAAAGAACACCCCCGTGGCGAAGGCGAGGAAGGACACCCTCAGGTTGTTGGTCATGATGAGCGAGGACGCCAGCGGGCGCGTCTCCTCCGGGAGCCAGTTGTGCACGCCCGCGTAGCGCTCGGCGACGCTTTCCAGCCCCTCTGCCGCGCCTGGGCCGAAGATCACGTCGGGTAGATTCGGCTCGGCATTTGTGAGTGCCCCGCCCAACAGCCCGCCGGCGAGGAACAGCCCCAGAGCCGCTAAGAAGAAGCCGCGGTTCGCCTGGACTGTCCGGGGGAACTCGCGCAGGAAGAACGTCGTCACCGTGCCGCGAGGGCGAGGTTCACCCACGTAGAGCTGACCATACGCCCTGCCGACAAGGCGGTTCAGCCGCTCCGTCTCCGCACTTGCCAGACCAAGGGTCCGGGCCCGCGACAAGGCCGAGCCGGCGCGGCGGTACGACCGCCCAAGCTCGAGCAGCTCCTCGTCGTCAAGCGCCTTCAGTCCGCGCTGATCGATCTTGTCCAGCAGACGCGCCAGTCGCTCGCCTGCCGAAGGGGCGGTGCCGGAGTTTGTGGTCATGGCGCTGCTATTGTACCCGGACTCGGACCGGCCTCGCTGCCGAGGTGGCGGAGTGCGGCGAATGCGGATATGCTTGGAGTCTACCCGCTTTCAGGAGGCTCGTATGGGCCCCGCGAGGTTCAGGACATGGCACGCAGAGCGGAGATCGTCACCCCGGACAACGTCCAACTCACCTACGAACTGGCAGGACTGGGTTCGCGGTTCGTGGCGTGGTTCGTAGACACGCTGATCCAGCTTCTGCTCAGTGCCGCGCTGGCGTTTGTAGTCTGGTTGGTGGCGTTTGTGGCCGGCCTTGACGACACACTGGGGCGGTTTCTTGGGGGCACCTGGGGCATTGCACTGGTCATCGTGCTGGCGGTTCTCATCTGGTGGGCGTACTATCCGTTCTACGAAACGGTGTGGAACGGCCAGACGCCGGGCAAGCGTTACTCGGGCATTCGGGTGCTAAGGGAGGGGGGCTTCCCGCTGGATTTCCGCGCCGCGTTGCTGCGCAACCTGCTGCGCTTCGCCGACATGCTGCCAGGTGTCTATGCGGTCGGAGCCGGCTTCCTGCTGTTCCACCCTCAGTGCAAGCGCCTGGGTGATCTGGTCGCCGGCACGGTCGTCATCCGGGAGCGGCAGGAAGAAGAGCCGGTGCAGCCGAAGACGCGGGCCCACCTGCCGGGGGCGACGCAAACGCGCCCCGCGGAGCTCGCCGACCCGCCGGACCTGGATCTGAGCATGGCGCCCCTGCACGCACTAACCCGGGAGCAGTTGCAGGGCGCCAAGAAGTACCTCGAACGCCGGGACTCGTTGGATCTGGCTACGCAGGAGACCCTCGCCGCGAGGATCGCTCAGCCCCTGTTGACCACCCTTGGCCTGACCGCGGAGGCCATCGACCACCGGCACAGCGACTTCCTCGCGCAAGTCGTGGAGGCGTACGAGAGGCGGCAGTTGACGAAGCTGAACCTTTAGACCTGCGGAATCCCAGGGAGGGAGACGAGATGCGCAAGCAGGAAGCTTGGAGGACATCCTCGAGCAGACGCGGCGCGGCGGAACCAGCGCCGAGGACATCGAACGGCTCATGCAGCAGCCTGTCGCTGGCGCTCTCCAAGGTGGGGCGCAACGAGCCCTGCCCCTGCGGGTCCGGCAGGAAGTTCAAGAAGTGCTGCGGTGGGTGAGCGGGCGTCCGGCTCACACCCCTGGCGACCCGTCGTGGCTGTTGGGCTCCTTCCTCACCAGGACCGCGACGACAACTGCTGCCAGAACCAGCGAGGCCCCCATCAGCGCGAAGGGCGCCCGCAGCCCCATGCTGGCGGCCAGCGAACCGCCGGCCAGCGGCCCGGCGGCCCAGCCGAGGGAGGTGGCGGCTGTCGACAGGCCGTAGGCTTTGCCGATGTTGCGGTCCTCTGAGCCGTTGCGGATGATGGCGTTGGCGGCGGGCATGACTCCCGAGGCGCCGATCCCGAACAACAGCCGCAGGATTACCAGATGGGTCACGCTCTGGGCGAACACGTGTAGCCCGGCAACTACGCCGGTGAGCGTGCTGCTGAGGATCAGCAGTCGGCGATGCCCCCACGTGTCGCTGAACCGCCCGAGGATGCCGGAGAACACTGCTGAGGCGAAGCCGCCGACCGAGATGATGCCGCCGGTCACGGTGTTCAGCCGGGTTGCGCCGTGGATCTGCTCTACCAACAACGGGAAGACCGGGGCGGTGATGGAGTTGGCGAAGCGGATGACGAAGAGCGCGGCGAGGGCCGCCACGAACCCTGTGGCCGCCAGCACTTCGGCGAAGGAGCCCTGTTCGTCTTTGTTGTCGCGGCTGACCGGGGTGAAGTTCTCCTCAGCGAAGAGGCTCACAACGATGCCGCCGATCACCAACAGCACCGCGGCCGCGAGGAACGTCGCGCGATACCCGAAGTGGTCGGCAACCAGCCCGCCGAACAACGGCCCCACGGACATGCCCACGAACACGGCAGCCTGCATCATGCCCAAGGCGTATCCCGACCGCTCGCGTGGCGCGACGCTGGCAACCAGCGCGATGTTGGCAGTCATCGTCCCAGTGAGGGCCCCCTGCAGCAGCCGGCAGAGGGTGAGGTGGATCACGGTGCGCGACAGGGACATCAGCAGCAGCACGAGCATGCCGCCGAACATCGCCCGGACGACCATCGGCTTGCGCCCGTACCGGTCGGCCAGCACTCCCCAGATCGGCCCGAAGATGCCCATCGTGACCGCTGTTGCCGCGCTGACAATCCCGGCCCACCGGGCCACGGCCGCCGGGTCGGTCACGCCCAACTCGCGGATGAAGAACGGCATGAAGGGAAGGACGAACGAGAAGCCGGTGATTGCGCAGACTTGCGCGAGACACACAGCGTAGAAGGTTCTCTTCCAGTTCTTCATGGGGGGCGCCCGCGACTCTTGCACGCGCGTTGCCATTGCGAGGAAGCTCCACTCGCTTGGCGCTCGCGGCTACTGGAAGGCGGGGCGCTCACGGGGTGAGGCAGAAAGGTAGAAGCGCCGCCGTGCTTAGACCCGGAGGCGTTCCGCGGGTATGCGCTCGCCGAGAATGACCTCCAGCCCGGCGAGCTTCTCCTCCACCAACTTGCGGTCGATCATGTAGCCGTAGGCTTCGCCGTGCCACCCCAGGCGCGGGTCGGCATCGAGAAGCAACAACGCGGCGGCGGCGTTCTCCAGCTCCGCCCGGCAGAGTGCTTCCATTCGGTCCAAATGCGCGCGCTTCTGCTTCGGGTCGGGGGCGTCGTACATCGCGTTGCGCGCAAGCAGGAACTCCACCACGTTGGCAGCGCTGGTTGTCTGAATGAGGTGGAACTTGGCGACGCCGACCTCGCGCGCCAAGCGCTCGCGGTCAGCTCCTTCCGTAATTGTCAGGGCGCGTTCCAGCAGCGTGATGGCCGCGGCCCCCTTCTCCCCCTCTGACCGGAAGCACTCAGCCACCTTCTCGGGGCCGAAGGGCGTGGCCCAGTCAAGGAGGTCGCCCTCGGTCTCGGCATCCAACAGCCACGAGTTGGGGAACTTGTGGTTGATCCGGTCGAACACGAATAGGAACGCCGGCCCGCGGCTGAGCGGGCCGTTGTACATCACCGGAATGCTGCTGGGGAAGGCGTCGTGGGCGCGGGAGAGCAGCTCCCAGCCGGCGACCACGTCGTCGGCCGCCGCCGGACCGAAGTTGCAGACGGCGAGGCGGCGCAGCCCTTCGCCGACCTCCGGTTGCGGATCCCAGGTGAACTCCCCCGCGATCTCCGTCGCCAGCGACAGCATATTGCCGAAGTTCCAGCAGGTCATGGTGCCGGTGACGCCGCTGTCACGCAGAGCGTGGTACTTCTCGGCGATCTTCTGGGGCGTCGGCAGGTACGGGATGTCGGGGTTCTCGTGCGTGGTGCCGAGCTGGATGCGCGCGTAGACCGGCATGTGTCGCTCGCGCTGGAAGTCGGCGACGCCCGTGAACCGCGGCGACGGCCCGACCACCTTGAGGCTGTACTCGTCGTTGGTGTAGGCGAAGCCGCACGCCTCCGTGGGCTGACCGCGCTCGAAGTCGCCCATGACAATGGCGTCCGCGGGCAGGCGTTCGAGCACGCCGCGCTGCGGATCCGGCTCGTAGGCGCCCCAGCTCCAGTTCCAGGAGATCACCTCGGCGGCCGGCTTGACGGATTTCGCCCCGTCGCAAATGAGCGTGACGATCTCGCCGATGATCTCCTGCGGCGTCCGCGGGAGGCAGCGCGGGCAGAGGGTGCCCTCCGCAATCAGCTTCTGCTGTTCCGCCTCGTCGTCGGGCCGGTGTGCGTGGCAGTAGCAGTGGCTCGGGAACTCGGACGCGGTGATGAGGACCACGCCTGCCAACTCCGGCACCTGGCTGAACACGTACCGCGTGCTCTCGCGCAGGTACTCCTTCACCTGAGGGGTGCTGGTGCAGAGATGAACCATCGGCTTGAAGCGAGAGCTTGAGCCCCGCACTTCCGGGTGGGCCTGCCAGAACGGGTCGTCGGCGCTCATACCCATGGGCTCGTTGAGGTAGAGGAAGACCTCGATTCCGCAACGAGCGGCTCGCTGGCACAGCCGGCGAAGCTCGCCTAAGATCGCGTCGGCCGTGTCGCCGAACTCGGGGAAGGCGGAGACCTTGGCGAACTTGCGGAAGGCGCCTCGCACCCAGATCCCGTTGAAGCCATGCTCCGCCAGCCGCAGCAGCAGGTTGTCGTGGTAGAACACATCCGGCCCAGCGTCCTCTTCCTGGTAGGCGGGATATGCCATCCCCGGCGAGAACCAACGCGCGTCCAACGGCGGCCCGTCGTACCCCGTCAGTTCGTCGACGTAGAACGGCGAGAGTGCCGACCGGTGAATGCGGTGGGCGAACAGCGGCCTGCGCACTCGCTCGCCGAGCGGAACGAACGGTCCCCCGCGCTCGCGCATCAGCGACTCCAGGTAAAAGACTCCCTGCAATACGCCGCCGGGGTCCACGCCAGAGACCTCGATCTCGGTCTGCGACGCGCGCAGTCGATGGGTCTCCTTTCCCCCGAGCGTCGGGTCCACGACGAGCCGGAGGCGTTTCGCGGTTGCCACTCCCAGCTCCACGTTCAGGGAGGACCGCAGGAACCCCACCAGATGCTCCTGCGCGGTGCAAGTGAGGGGTCGGTCGTCTTCACGGGAAAGGGACCAGTCGCCGCCGATGGTCACCTCGTTCTCTGCGGCGACGGCCCCGGCACGACGGAATGACTGCGCGTGCAGCGGGCCGATCAGTTCGTGGGCAAACGGCATGGTGTCGGAGATTCTCATGGTTCAACTCCTCCGGAAATGCGTATGCTCCTGTCCGGGCGAGCCGGACAGGAGTCCTTCGGCGTTTTCATCCGTTGGGGTGTTGGGGCACTCGGGCACTGCGTTCGCAGTGCGACACGGAGACTGCTGCCGCCAACACTCCACTACTCCATCACTCCATCGCTCCCGCCCTCAATCGCTCGCATACCCCATCGTCGTGTAGTACGCCAGGTTCGGCTGCCGCACGTCGGCGCGACCGACCTGCACCACGACCGGCGCCGTCGATCGCAGCCGCAGGGCGTACTGTCCGAAGGGGATCCGGAACTGCCGGTCGCCCAGCGGCTTGTCGAGACGGAAGCATTGCACGCGCCTCGGGGCGACCGACATCTTCAGTCCGGCTTCCGGTTCGCGGTCCGAGAAGTAGACGTCGATCTCGATTTGCGCGTCCTCGTCGCCGGTGTTCAGCACGATCAGCGACTCGTGTCCCTCCAACGGCAGACCGGGATCGCCCGCCGGCGGCAGGTCGCCATCCGGGAAAATCCAGACCTTTCGTCCATCGCCTGTACTCATGTCTCCAGCATCCATGGTTGGTCCTCTCCCGTCGGCCGTCGCAGGGATCGATGGCCGACGGTATGCTCGACCACGCCTTCAGCGCGGTCTGAGTTCGGCAAACGCCAGCGCTGCGGCCGTCGAGGAAGTACGCATTCGCCGGATGAACCACTCAGGCTCCTCGAAGCGTCTGACGAGCATACGGGAATCTCCAGTGCGCGAGTACGCGGGTGGGCGAGCACGCCAGTACGCCGGTGAGCGGGTCCGCAGGTCCACCGGCTCACGCGCGCACTGGCTCACCGGCCCACCGGCTTGCCACCCCACTGGTTCACCGGGGCGGTCGCTCACCCTCCGGTCCCACGATCTTGGACTCGGGTGAGTGCGTCGTGGTCGTCGGGATGCCGTCGATGACGCTGCGCTGCGGGCTGCCCTCGGGGAAGGAGGCGACGAGGATCTGGAAGAGCGTTTTGTTCTCCTTGTCGAGCGGCGCGTCCGCGTCTTTGAGCGCGGCATTGGCGTTCCGCCAGACCGCCAGGAGCGTCTCTTCCGCCTCTTTCGCGGCCAGTATC